>Ga0209603_1001205_pt1 | contig 27497 bp, 31 predicted proteins | sample COGITO_mtgs_1206_FD_184812 | JGI IMG/M metagenome (GOLD analysis project Ga0209603, IMG submission 184812) | Pelagic marine microbial communities from North Sea - COGITO_mtgs_120607 (SPAdes) (version 2) | ecosystem: Environmental > Aquatic > Marine > Epipelagic ... | reverse complement strand
TAGCGCTATTATTATTACTCAAAAAATTTGCTTGGAAGCCCATTTTAGATGCGGTAAACGAACGCGAAACATCAATCAAAGATTCTTTGAGCGCTGCTGAAAAAGCACGTGATGATATGGAAGCGGTACAAGCAGATAACAAACGAATTCTAAAAGAAGCTCGCGCTGAACGGGATGCTCTTTTGACAGAAGCAAAGACAGCCAGTGTCCAAATCGTAAATCAAGCGAAAGAAGCTGCGAAAGCTTCAGCAGACAAAATTACAGCTCAGGCGCAGGAAACTATTCAAAATGAAAAGATAGCTGCGATCAACGAGCTGAAAGGTCAAGTAGCTTCCCTGTCTATTGATATTGCTGAAAAAGTAATACAAACAGAGTTGAAAGATAAAGCAACTCAAGAACAATTGGTAACCCAATTAGTTAAAGAAATTGCTGTAAAATAATTCCATGAAAAATAACCGTGCCGCACTTCGTTACGCAAAAGCAGCCTTAAGTATTGCACTTGATCAAGGCACAGCCGATGCATTTGAGCAAGATATGCTAGGCATTGTCGAAGTTTGTTCTGCAAACAAAGATTTCATAGCCTTCTTGGAAAACCCTATTCTTTCTACTGAAACCAAAAAAGAAACAGTTTCAAAGGTGTTTACTTCACTCTCTGAGAGCAGCAAACGTCTCATAGATTTGTTAGCAACAAACAACCGAATCAATTTATTGGATCAGGTTGCAGAGCAATTAGTAGCAATATATCAAGTTCAACAAGGGAAACAAACAGTACTTGTTACTACTGCAGTTCCTTTGACAGCAACTTTAGAAGAAACCATATTAAGTAAAGCTAAAGAGTTGTCTTCAGCCAAACTTACCCTAAGCAGTGTAGTAGATCCATCGATTATTGGAGGGTTTATTTTACGCATAGGAGATTTACAATACAATGCAAGTGTAGTTCAGAAATTAGACACACTTAAAAGAGAATTGACACAAACTAATTATAGCGCTTAAATAGATACTATGGCAGCAATTAAACCCGCTGAAGTTTCAGCAATTTTAAAAAACCAACTCGCAGGATTTGAAGCAGCAGCTTCATTAGACGAAGTTGGAACCGTTCTTCAAGTAGGAGATGGAATCGCACGTGTATACGGACTTTCTAATGCTCAATATGGAGAATTAGTTCGTTTTGATTCTGGATTAGAAGGAATGGTTTTGAACCTTGAAGAAGATAATGTAGGAGTAGTGCTTTTAGGCCCTTCTAAAGAAATTTCTGAAGGAGATACCGTGAAGCGTACCGAGCGTATTGCTTCGATCAAGGTTGGAGAAAGTATTGTTGGCCGTGTGGTTGACACGCTTGGAAATCCAATTGATGGAAAGGGAGCTCTTGAAGGTGAATTATATGAAATGCCCCTAGAGCGTAAAGCACCAGGAGTAATTTATCGTCAGCCAGTAAACGAACCAATGCAAACGGGAATCAAGTCTATTGACGCGATGATCCCTGTAGGTAGAGGACAACGTGAATTGGTTATTGGTGACCGTCAGACTGGTAAAACTACCGTTTGTATTGACACCATTTTGAATCAAAAAGAATTTTACGATGCAGGAAAACCTGTATATTGTATTTACGTAGCGATTGGGCAAAAAGCTTCTACCGTTGCAGGAATTGCAAAAGTATTAGAAGATAAAGGAGCATTAGCATACACTACAATAGTAGCTGCAAATGCATCTGATCCAGCACCAATGCAAGTATATGCACCTTTCGCAGGAGCAGCTATTGGAGAGTTTTTCAGAGACACAGGTAGACCTGCTTTGATTATTTTTGATGATTTATCAAAACAAGCCGTTGCTTATCGTGAAGTATCGTTATTATTACGTCGCCCACCGGGACGTGAAGCGTATCCTGGAGATGTATTTTATCTTCACTCCCGTTTATTAGAACGTGCAGCAAAAGTTATTGCCGATGATGATATCGCAAAAGGAATGAATGACTTGCCTGATTCCTTGAAAAGTATTGTAAAAGGAGGAGGTTCACTAACGGCACTCCCTATTATTGAAACACAAGCAGGAGATGTTTCTGCTTATATTCCAACCAATGTAATTTCTATTACGGATGGACAAATCTTCTTAGAGTCAGATTTATTCAACTCGGGTGTTCGTCCAGCAATTAACGTAGGGATTTCAGTATCTCGAGTTGGAGGTTCAGCACAGATTAAACCAATGAAAAAAGTTTCAGGAACATTGAAACTAGATCAAGCACAGTTCCGTGAATTGGAAGCCTTTGCTAAGTTTGGATCTGACCTAGATGCTGCAACTTTAAACGTAATTGAAAAAGGACGTCGTAATGTTGAGATCTTAAAACAAGCTCAAAACGATCCTTTTACAGTAGAAGATCAAACGGCGATTATCTATGCAGGTTCAAAAAACTTGTTGCGATCGGTACCCGTAGACCAAGTAAAAGCTTTTGAAAAAAGCTATATCGAAGTATTGAACAGCAAGCACCGTGGCGTTTTAGACACAATCAAAGCTGGAAAATTAACAGATGAGGTTTTAGACACCCTAAACAGTGTTGCAAAAGAAGTAGCAGCTCAATTCGAATAAACGACCACCAGTATGGCCAATTTAAAAGAGATACGTAATAGGATTGCATCGGTTTCATCGACCATGCAAATCACCTCTGCCATGAAAATGGTATCTGCAGCAAAGCTCAAAAAAGCTCAAGATGCAATTACGGCGATGCGACCTTATTCGGACAAACTCACAGAGTTGATCCAAAACCTAAGCGGATCTATCGATGGGGATACTCAAAACCCATTTACAGAACAACGTCCGGTTCAAAACGTTTTAATCATTGTGATTACTTCTAACCGGGGTCTTTGCGGAGGATTCAATTCAAATATTGTAAAAGAAGTTTCCAAGAAAATCAAGACTGAGTACGCGAACAAAAACGTAAGTCTAATTACCCTTGGTAAAAAAGGAAATGATATTTTACAAAAGTACTTTACTGTAGCGACTAACAATAATGAAATCTTCGATGAACTAACTTTCTCGAATGCAAGCGACATCGCAAATGCATTTATGGAAGCCTTTACAAACAAGCGGTACGATACGATTGAAGTGGTCTATAACCGCTTTAAAAACGCCGCTACACAGATTGTAACCACAGAAACACTTCTGCCTATTGTTTCTGAGTCAGACGAAGAAGTAACTTCAGATACGGATTATATTTTTGAGCCTACCCAACAAGACATCGTAAACGAATTAATACCAAAAAGTATAAAAATGCAATTATTCAAAGCCCTGCGGGACTCTTTTGCGAGTGAACACGGAGCACGAATGACTGCAATGCACAAAGCAACCGATAACGCAACTGAATTGAGAGATCAGCTCAAGCTGACCTATAACCAAGCGCGTCAAGCATCGATTACCAATGAAATCCTTGAAATCGTTGGAGGAGCAGAAGCCCTAAATTCCTAATTTTTTTAGAGTAGCATTTTAAATCAACCCCTCTTTTGAGGGGTTTTTTTATGCTCAGTGATGAAATAGAAAGTATTTCTGTTTTAAAAGCCAAAGAAACTACCGAAAAGTATGGCTCTAAGAATGTTCACGGTGTCATCGAAATCACGGGAAAGAAGAAAGACCAACGCTAAACAATCATGCCTACTATTTAAATACCCTATGCATGTTTATTTTACATAGGGTTTACTATTTTAAAGACTACACATTTTCTTTACACAGCCACTTTCATTAATGCTTAGCTTTTTTGTATTTTTATTGAGTATAAAAATGAAAGATGATCACAGTACCTATAATCAACGAAAGCCCCTATGATCTGCCCAGTTTTGCTACAGTAAACTCAGCAGGAGTAGACTTACGTGCAAATTCAGCAAATCCAATTACACTAGGCCCATTAGAACGGACCATTATCGGTACCGGCCTCAAAATGGCTTTACCCGAAGGGTTCGAGGCACAGGTTCGCCCCCGAAGCGGACTGGCTGCTAAGCATGGACTTAGTGTTCTCAATGCACCCGGAACAATCGATGCCGATTATCGAGGCGAAATCGGGGTTATTTTAGTAAACCTTTCGAAGGAATCCTTTACAATTCAACCAGGAGAACGCATAGCGCAATTGATTATAGCAAAATACGAACAAGTACGTTGGAACCTTCAAGATACACTCGACACCACCGAACGCGGTGCAGGAGGTTTTGGAAGTACCGGAAAAGAATAAGCAAATGAAAATTATTGTACCTATGGCGGGTCGAGGTTCTCGTCTTCGCCCGCACACTTTAACGATTCCTAAACCGTTGGTTCCTGTTGCAGGAGCTCCAATAGTAGAACAACTAGTCCGCGATATAGCCGGTGTAGTTGACCAACCGATTGAAGAAGTAGCTTTTGTTTTGGGAGACCCTGCATTTTTTGGAGATGAAATTGTAGCAAAACTTTTAAAAATAGCTTTTGATATTGGAGCAAAAGGAACGATTTATCGCCAATTAGAACCCTTGGGCACGGGGCACGCAATCATGTGTGCTGCTGCATCCTTGTCGGGCCCTGCTGTGGTTGCTTATGCCGACACCCTTATCCGAGCAAAATTTCAACTAGACCCTGATGCCGACAGCATTATTTGGGTCAAAAAAGTAGTACAACCTGAAGCCTATGGTGTAGTTCAATTGAACAGTCAAGGAGCAATTACGGAACTGGTTGAAAAACCAAAAAACTTTGTTTCGGATCTTGCCGTTATTGGGATATATTATTTTAAAGCAATAGAAAAATTGAAAGCCGCCTTACAAACTGTTTTGGATGAAAAACTTACCCATGGAGGCGAGTATCAAATCAACGATGGGATCAAACGTCTTATGACAGCTGGTGCTATGTTTTTACCGGGAGAAGTTGATGAATGGATGGATTGCGGAAATAAACAAATCACTTTAGAAACAAACTCAAAAATGCTTGGGTTTCTAGAAGCCGAAGGCAAAGAGATGGTTGACTCTTCTGCTGTGCTCGAAAATTCTACTGTAATTCCACCCTGTTATATTGGACCTAATGTTCATCTTAAAAACGTAACCCTAGGACCCGGTGTATCGGTTGGAACTGGAACGGTTATTGAGAACGCTACCATAACCCATAGTTTAATTCAAAATAACAGTAAAATTTCAAACACCAAACTTCATCAGGCCATGATCGGTAATCATGTAACTTTTGATGGTACGTTTACAGAAATTAGTCTGGGTGATTATACCGAAATGATATGAAAAAAAACATAAGCCTTCGTTTTCTTTTTACCCTGTTTGTTATGAGCATGTTTGTATTGAGTTGTAAGTCTGTTGCCGTATTGCCAACAAAAAAACCTTTAGCAAAAGTTGACGTTAAGCTTTTAGGAAAGGAAATAGACAAAGCAGCTACACGAATCAAGACGTTTAGAGCCCGTGTCAAGGTAGAATACAAAGACGCCAAGCAACAGCATCAATTGAGCCTAAATTTGCGCATGGAGTCCAACAAAACACTTTGGCTGAGCGCTTCCATCTTAGTTCCTATTGCAAAGCTTTTGATTACTCCAACACGAGTTGGGTTTTATGAAAAATTTCAAAAAACCTACTACGACGGAGATTTGAGTTTTATTAACGAGCAATTAGGAACCACATTTAGTTTTAGTGATTTACAAAATGTGATGCTTGGAAACCCCATTACAGATATGACATCGGTAGGGTTTGATCGCATTGACCACCCACAATATTATGTTTTGGTTCCTAAAACAGAAAACAACCAATTTCGGCCAACCTACTTTTTTGACCCAAATACTTTTCGTTTAAAAGAACAGCGTTTTATAGTTCCAGGGTCTTCACAATCTTTGAGTATCAAATACCCAAAATTTCAAAAAATGGAAGGTAAAACACTTCCTAAAGAAGTTGAAATTTCTGTATTTGACGGGTCTAACTTAGTACAAATCCGAATGGATTTCATTCGCACCGATTTTCCTAAAAAATTGACCGTTCCTTTTACCATTCCAAACGGATATAAAAAATTAAGCCTATAATGAGATTTGCTGCTGGGTTTTCTTTTAAAATTATTGTTGCCTTTCTGGGGTTTTTTGTGTTGGGACCAAACCTATACTCCCAAGATGAACGACAACAAAACCTTGAAAACCAGCGAAAGCGCCTGCAACAAGAAATTAAGCAAATTAATAAACTCCTCTTTTCGAATGAAAAACAGAAAAAATCAGTTTTAACAGAGGTTGAAGATTTAAGTTTAAAGATTGATGTTCGCAGAAGACTTATCCGCGTTACAAACGAACAAGCGAATCGTTTAACTCAGCAAATCAACGTAAATCAACGAACCATCGATCGACAGCGAAAAGAGTTGGAGGCATTAAAAAAGGATTATTCTGAAATGATTCTAAAATCGTATCAAAGCAAGTCGGGACAGAGTCGCATGATGTTTTTGTTCTCTTCCGAAAACTTTTTACAAGCCTACAAACGTTTTCAATACTTAAAACAATATACTAGCTTCAGAAAAAAACAAGGAGAGCTTATTGCAGAAAAAACACAAATCTTACAGCAATTGAACCTTGATTTAATAACTCAAAAACGTAAAAAAGAAGTTTTAGTTCAAGAAAATAAAGAAGCCCAGGATACTTACAAAAGAGAACAGACAAGCCAACAAGCTCTCGTAAAAGCCTTAAAAAAGAAGGAAAGAAGCTTTGTTTCACAAATTAAAAAGAAACAAAAAAAGGCTGCTGAGATAAACAAGGAAATACAACGCCTGATTCGAGCAGCAATAGCCGCTTCAAATAAAGCCGCTGGGAAAAAAGCAAATGCGAAGGTGTTTACATTGACTCCGGAAGATCAATTGATTTCGGATAACATTACTGCAAATAAAGGAAAGCTTCCATGGCCAGTTGAACAAGGAGTAGTAATTCAACGTTTTGGAAAACAACCGCATCCAGTAGTTAAAACCGCCATGATTCAGAGCAACGGTGTTACTATTGCGACCCCGAAAAGTTCAGAAGCCCGTGCTGTATTTGAGGGGAAGGTGATGTCTATTATTGGATTTAAAGGAAGTAATCCAACGGTTTTGATTCAACACGGAAATTACATTACAACCTATTCTAACTTGGGAGAAGTGTATGTGATCAAAGGTCAAAAAGTAAAGTCCAAAGAAAAGATCGGAAAAGTATTTACCAATCCAGAAACAGGCAAAACAGAACTTAAGTTTAGTGTCTTTAAAAACAGCAGCCCTACGAATCCAAAGGGATGGATCTTTAGGATGTAAAAGCTATCTATTCAGCTAAATACCAGGCTTCTTCTTCCAATGTATTTACTAAAAAGTAATACAATTGTATCGCTTCTCTTTTAGACTCAAAACGTCCATAAGCTACACGATATAAACCATCTGCACTTTGTTTACCCATAGTTGCTTCAAAGCCATCAACCTTCAATTGATCGATCATTTTAAGAGCGTTTGATTCTTCACGGTAACTTCCAGCAATGACACTGAAATAATTTCCTGAAACTACCTCCACAGAACTTTCGATTACCTCTTCTGAAATAACATTGAGTTCTAGTGTAGCAAGTTCCCCAATATCAAAAGATGCTTTTTGCACATTGGTTTTAATTTTTTCTTGAGCAACTTCAGTCGATTTTAAACGCTCGTTAGTCAAGTATTGATTTCCAAAAAAGTAAGATGCACCCAACAAACCAATAGTGAGTAAGCCAACGGCTACATACTTTAAATAAGCTGGTTGTTGTTTTTTCTTTTCAGGAGTAAAAGCTAAAGTCTCTTTCTTTGAATCTTCCATGGGAATTTTTTTTATAATAGTAGTTGCAACATGTAGGGGTTGTGAATCTATTGTTTTAGAAATGGGTTTTTTGGTAAAAGATGACAATCCAATTGAATTGGTATCAAAATTTGCTTTATTGTAGGGTTGAAATCCTATTTTTTGCTCGGAGTTGAAACGTAACTCTCCAATACCTTTTAGAATGACGAGCTGTCCTGTTTTTAGTTTTTTACTCCAATTGTCTGCTTCTTGTTGTATCTCTTGAAGTGCATTTTCGTATGAAATGGACTTCCGTTGTGCAATATAGTTTGCTAAAAGACCATCGTTATGAGTTAACAAACCGTTAAACGATAATTCTTTGCCAGGAGGGAAAAAGATCCCCTGTTCTCGGTCAATACGGATAGCAACAGGCTGTGTCAAAAAAGCACCCAACTGCGGGATGATCACACATTCGTATTGATATAGAAGTTCTTTTATATATTGTACCAAATTCATATTCAAATGTAATAAATTTAAAAATCCTTTCGACAATTTTTTTATTTTGTTGAAAAAACCCCTAAATCAGTTCCTATCTTATCAAGCTAACGTCAATTCAAGCCGCTTTATTGTTGCAGAAGTTGCCCGGTATTCGAGACATCACGGCAAAAAAACTAGTTGACCACTACGGAAGTGCTCAAGCCGTATTCAACGAAAAGAAAATTAATTTACTCAATATTAAAGGAATAGGTGCATTTCATTTGCAAGGATTTGATCAATTTGATCGCTATTTGCCTGCAGTAATTGAAGAGGAAAAAAATTTAAAAAAAAGAGCAAATAATTTCGCTGCTGTATCCTTCTCCCGATTATCCCAAAGCATTAGATTTTATGCTAACGCTCCTTTAGTCTTGTTTCAGAAAAGAGGAGCTTCTTGGAAAAACGAACGAATCTTGAGTATTGTAGGCACGCGAAACCCAACGTCTAGGGAAGTAGATTTTTGTAAACAGTTGATCGAAGATCTTGCTGAATTCAATTCGCTTATTGTTTCGGGTTTTGCTCGGGGTATTGATATTGTTGCACATAAAGCAGCTTTGGATAATGGTTAAGAAACAGTTGCCTGCTTAGGACACGGATTGAACCAAATATATCCAACAGAGCACAAAATCCATATCGAACCTGTTTGTAATCAAGGGGCTATTCTTACCGAATTTTGGAGCAATTCATCTTTCGAAAAATCTAATTTTTTAAAGAGAAACCGAATCATTGCTGGAGAAGCGCATGCAACCCTAGTAATCAAATCGAAAGCAAAGGCCGGCAGTTTGATTACTGCAGAACACGCGCATCATTACGGAAGGGATGTTTTTGCGGTTTCAGGTAGGGTTAGCGATATGCAGATCGCTGGCTGTCTGAACTTAATTCGATCTGATAAAGCACGCATGATTACTTCTGCTGCAGACGTGGCATTTTGGATGGGTTGGGAATCCAATCCAAAACCCAAAACTGTTCAAAAAGAATTATTCATTAGCATGACCGAAGAGGAAGAGTTACTTTTCAATTTATTAAAAACGAAAACGAGTTTAGACGCGTTGGCATTAGAAGCTAAACTTCCAATAAGTAAAGTCGCTGCAATATTATTTCAATTGGAAATGAAAGGTTGTGTTCGCCCTTTGGCTGGAAAACAATTTGAACGCACTTAGTATCCTATTTTAGAACGTACACGCATCATGACATCCGTAGCAATAATTTTTGCTTTCTCAGCCCCTTTTGTAAGTGCAATAGTAACTTCTGCTGAGTTATTTTGGTAGTAATCAAACTTTGTTCTTGCCTCAGCAAAAGAGTCGAGAATCAGTTCAAACAACGATTGTTTTGCATGGCCATAGCCCATCCCCCCTGCACAATATAGCGTGCGTAAATCGGAAATTTGCTGTTCAGTCCCCAATAAAGAGTAGAGTGCAAACACATTACAAGTATCAGGATCTTTGGGGTCTTCTAAAGGTGTTGAATCTGTTTGTATCCCCATGATTTGTTTTCTCAATTTTTTTTCTGGAAGAAAAACATTGATTGTATTGTTTTTGGATTTACTCATTTTCTGCCCATCAGTACCGGGGATAATTTGAGCATCTTTTTGTATTTGTGCTTTGGGAAGAACAAAAGTTTCTCCTTGTTGGTTATTGAAACGAGCGGCAACGTCTCGGGTCATTTCAAGATGTTGTAATTGATCTTTTCCAACAGGAACAATTTCTGCATCGTATAGCAAAATATCTGCAGCCATAAGCATGGGGTAACTAAAAAGGCCAGCATTTACATCAGACAAATGATCTGTTTTATCTTTAAAAGAATGCGCTAAAGTAAGTCGTTGGTAGGGAAAGAAACAGTTCAAATACCAACTCAATTCGGTAACCTGACTTACATCACTTTGTTTATAAAAAACGGTTTTATCGGTATCCAAACCACAAGCCAACCAGGCAGCTGCGGTATTGAAAGTATGCTCTCGCAGTAGGTCTCCATCTTTGATTTGAGTCAAAGAATGTAAATCTGCGATAAAAAGAAAAGACTCATTTTCGGGTTGATCTGCCATTGCAATTGCAGGAAGAACAGCGCCTAAAAGATTACCTAAATGCGGGGTTCCGGTGCTTTGCACACCCGTAAGAATTCTAGCCATACCAATTATTATTTGGGCAAAGGTACTTTTTTCAACGCAAAAATTGAGGCGGTATGGCTAGGAAAACTAAACTTATTGATCTTCTTCTTTTTTAACTTCGTTATTGATGTACAAGGAAGAAAGAATGAGGCCAATTCCGGCGAATAACATCACGCCAACAAAATATCCAGTTTCTTCTTCTACAAACAAACCCCAGTTTTCGGCCATACTACCAAATATTAATCCGATTGCAGCTCCTATAATAAGAGCGCAGAACTTGATTCCTCCATAGGGCGTGGGTTTTTTCATCGGAATTTCCATTCCTTTTTCAATCATTTGAGTTTTTCTTCGATGATCACTTACAAGAGCTACAATGACAATTGCAATTCCACCGATTACTGTAAAAATGGGGATCATAAGGGCTAAGGTTCCTTCATTCATAAGATATATTTTTTAGGTTATTTGCTCTTAAGACCGAGTGTTTCAATAAAAGGTTACACTTTTCTGTAACTTTTTTGATTCAACGGTCGTCTTGTAAGAAACCAAATCTACGTATGGAACTTTCTGAATCGATCATCGACCGATTACAGCACGGAGAAAAACAATTGTTTGGACAACTCATTTAGATGTATCAAGACCGAGTCTATTGGTTGTCGTTTCAGTTGATGAAATACGAAGATGATGCCACCGAAGTGGCACAGAATACATTTATAAAGATTTATAAAAAAATGAAGTTATACAAAGGTACTTCTAAGTTTTCTGTATGGATTTACCGCATTACTTACAACGAAGCAATGACCCTGCTGAAGCGGTAAAAAGAGGTGGGTATTCGGTTTTTTTGATCACGAAAAAAATGAAGAAACGGCTCCTTCAGAAGTTTTGGATCAGTTGAATCAAGAAGAACAGCGCAACCAAGTTCAATGGGCTTTGTCGCAGCTTAAAAGTTCAGAACGTTTGGTGATGAATTTGTTTTATATGGAGGACCTTTCTTATGAAGAAATAACAGCAATCACCAACTTGAGTCTAGCAAATGTTAAAGTCAAATTGCACCGATCAAAGAAAAAATTAAAACAGTTACTATCCCAACAAGAATTCGCTCAAAGAGCATAAAAACATACCATGGAGGAACATAATTGGAAATCCTTTCTCGAAACTACAAAAGCCCCAAAAGCCCCTTCTGGGTTTAAGAATGATATCTTAAATAAAATCGAAAAACTTCCTGTGAATCAAAATCATACAAGTTCAAAAGGAATATCGTTGCATATGATCATCGGAATATTTTTTGTGCTATTTACGATACTAAGCTTGGGGCTTTTTTTGCCTGAATTAAATGGGTTGGATATTTTCGGTGGCGTCAAATCCTCTTTTTTGGAAGTAAAAACAGTGTATATGATTTTAGGGACTCTTGTGTTTTGGAGCTCAATAGACTATTATTTTTCGACAGAGTAAACAGGTTTTGTAAGGTAAAAATTTCATAGCACCTTCGAAAAGCCTATTTTTGATTGATGCTAAAAATAATTCAGAAAATAGCGTTGCTGCTTTGGAGGGTTTGGTTTTATGTCCTTGCAGCAATTCCAATCGTTACCCTTTTCCCTATTTTGTTACTTATCGCAAGTCATAAAAACGGTTATCCAACCTTGTATTGGATCGCCCGAAATATATGGTCACCTTTTATCTTAATCGGTATGGGTTTTTATATTCGCACAAAATTTGCAAAACCACTACCCGAAGGAACCTCCTATCTTTTGGTTGCAAATCATTCTAGCTATCTCGATCCTTTTGTAATGTTTCGGGTTTCAAAAAACCCTTTTGTATTTGTTGGAAAAAAAGAATTCATTAAAGTCCCTCTCTTTGGAAGTATATACAAGCGTGCCGCAATTTTAGTTGATCGTAGTAGTTCAAAAAGCCGCTGGGATGTATACGAACGCGCTAATAAAATAATTGCACAGGGAAGAAGTGTTTGTATTTTCCCTGAAGTGAATTATATAGACGATACTATTTTATTAAACCCCTTTAAAAGAGGTGCGTTTAAACTGGCAATAGAACATCAGATTCCGATTGTTCCGATGACCTTTTTGGATTGCAAACGAAAGTTTCCTTGGTCTCCCGATTTTGGCTTCCCGGGTGAGTTACGTGTAGAAACGTTTCCAGAAATCACGCCTGTAAAAAGCATGGATGATTTAGTAGAACTGCAAGAAAAAACGCGTGATATAATCTTAAACGGATTAAGTTCGGATGTAAAACAACGTAGTCAAAAAGCAGTAATTTTCGAAGAAATAAAAGCACAAAAACTTAAGAATTAGGCGATATGGATCAGACTTCAACACTTTTTTTAGCCGTTTCAATCATGATCATAATGGCTGGGATGGGACTAGGACTTACGCTTCAAGACTTTAAACGCGTTGCCGAAAATCCTAAACCAGTTCTTATAGGTCTGTTCAATCAAATTATTTTGTTACCCCTTGTGGGTTTTGGACTTTGCCTAGTTTTTAAGCCAGAACCATTTATAGCCATCGGACTGATGATGTTGGTTGCCTGTCCTGGCGGGACTAGTTCCAACATTATAGCACTTTTAGCCAAAGGAGATTTACCGCTTTCTATTTCTTTAACAGCAATCAATAGTTTAATAACTATTTTCACGATTCCGTTGATCATTAGTTTTTCGTTTGCATATTTTAACAGCGAGGTTGGATCTATCCCGCCACCTGCGAAGGATATTTTCATTTCCCTAGTTGCCGTAATTGCCATTCCGCTTACTATTGGGATGTTCCTTAAAAAGAAGGCACCTAATTTTGCCCTTAAAATGGAAGGCCCCGTACGAATCGCATCTTCTATTTTATTGGCCTTAGTGATCATCACCATCCTTGTGAAAGAATTCGAATTATTTAAACTGCATATTGGTGCTACGCTTTGGATTTTGATTGCTCTGAATGCCATTTCAATGACCCTAGGATATTTTGGGTCTCGATGGTTGAATTTAAATTTAAAACAAGCCGTTACAATTGCCATTGAATCAGGAATTCAAAACGGTACCCTAACGATAAGTTTAGCAGTAATTACGCTCGCTAAACCAGAATATGCCATTGTTGCGGCTATATATGGGCCGTTGATGTATCTAATGGCTAGTGTGCCTATTGCCCTTGGTGTTCGGGATTCTAAAAAGTAAGAATCCGTTTCAATCCAAGATTACGCCTTGTTTTCCAGAACTGCAATTGTATTGTATTTGGAAATAACCATCAAACATATATTTCACAGCACGTTGAAAATTACGATAGGAATCGGGATGATCGAAACTTAAACCGCCTACAGTAATATATTCACTTTCACATTCCGAATCATTTTCGATTACTTGTGGGTTTTGATGTCTTCCACTCATGATATGCCCTCCATGACAAAGATACTATATGCCTAAAATAGCATGACCAAATTCGTGCCACATAAGGCTGATTCTGATATCATTAAAATCTGCAACAATACGCTCGTCCCAATCGGTTTGACGCAGACCAATACCCATCTTGTTCGGATCACAAACTTTATAAGCGTAGCCATCCGATTCTGTATAGGAGTCTGGTTCCCAAGTGAGCTCCATATCGGATCGCGAAATATAACTTAAATCTACCCCATGTCGGGCAGCATCTTTTTTAAAGGCTTCCAAATGAGAATAAGGATCAAAGAGGTCTATTGCGCCATATATGGGATCAGAAAAAACACCTGACTTTTGTTGCCGGTAAAGGGGCAGAAGCTTTTCATTTGTATTGCTTTGGAACGGAATACTGTCCGCAGGTGCAATTATAAAACGTGCATATCGAAAGGCTTCATCATTTGCTTCAATTAAACGCAACGTAAATTCTATTTGATCTGAATCCAGTTCTTCAAGCGAAACAACTTCACGGTCTTCGTAATAGGTGCTTCCTAGGTCTAGTTCCTGAAAATAGGGGGATGGAGTTTAGAGAAGACACATTACGACTGATTCCCCGAAAGCCAATGATCCTATCTTTTATTTTGTAATAAGAGGTTGATAAGGGTTCGTTTATTTCATAAAAAATCCGCTACAGAAAGAGCGGGTTTTTGAAAGTTTAACAGTAAAGACTATTCTACAGCCTTTAGTGTTTCCATTATTTTTTCTTCTAATTCATCCATTAAATCAGGATTTTCAGTCAAGATTGTTTTTACAGCATCGCGGCCTTGTCCTAGTTTGGTTTCACCATAGCTGAACCAAGAACCAGATTTTTTAATAATCTCGTAGTTAACACCTATGTCAATAATTTCTCCGATTTTGGAAATCCCTTCGCCATACATGATATCAAATTCCGTAGTTCTAAACGGCGGAGCTACTTTATTTTTCACAACTTTTACACGGGTTTTATTACCCAATACCTTTGCATCGGTATCTTTTATTTGCGTTGATCTACGGATATCCAAACGAACAGATGCATAAAACTTCAATGCGTTTCCACCAGTTGTAGTTTCAGGATTTCCGAACATTACACCAATTTTTTCACGCAGCTGGTTGATGAAGAATACCGTACAGTTTGTTCTGCTGATAGAACCCGTTAGTTTACGAAGTGCTTGAGACATTAGACGTGCGTGAAGACCCATTTTGGAGTCTCCCATTTCCCCTTCAATTTCACTTTTAGGCGTCAAGGCAGCAACAGAATCAATTACAACGATGTCAACAGCACCCGAACGAATTAAATTATCGGCAATTTCTAGCGCTTGTTCTCCATTGTCTGGTTGCGAGATGATAAGTTCTTGAACATCTACACCTAATTTTTCAGCATAAAAACGATCGAAAGCATGCTCAGCATCAATAAAGGCTGCGATACCTCCTTTTTTTTGACATTCTGCGATTGCGTGTAAGGTCAAGGTTGTTTTACCAGAAGATTCTGGTCCGTAAATCTCAATAACCCTTCCCGTCGGGTAGCCACCCACACCGAGAGCAATATCAAGGCCTAAGGAGCCCGAAGAAATTGATTCTACTTCTTCAATAGCCGAATCGCCCAATCTCATTACAGATCCTTTTCCGTAGGTTTTATCTAGTTTGTCCAAGGTAAGCTGAAGTGCTTTTTGCTTCGCTGCTTTATCGTCTGCCATAGTTTTTTTCTTTCCTGCTAAGGTACTATTTTCTTTATTTTGAAGTGAGGCTAGACCCAAAGGGTTTATTAACAATATATCATTTGCTTATAAATACAATTCATCATACCATCGTGATGTTGTGTATCGCTGAACATTTTGCTGCAATCTGTTTGGAGTGTATTTCAAACGAAGTAGAGCGCAAACCTGTTAGCGAACCCCTTCTGGATTCAGGGCATCAAATTATAGACATTATTTTTGAACAGATGTACTGTTTTGGACGGAATATGTTGGCATTAGAAACGAACGATGGAAGGTCACTTTTAACGCTATTTCAAAGCACATTGTCAAGTCTAACAAACGATCAGAAGGAAAAAATAGACCAGCATACCACATTGATTTCGCTAGCAATTAATAATATTGAAACCATTGGTGGTGGAAGTACACGCTGTATGATTGCAGAAATTTTCTTACATTTCCGTTGAATTGAATTCCCAAATCAAGACATATGGAAGTAAACAACCACATCAATTACATCGAATTCAAGGCACATGACCTTGAAAAAGTCAAAACATTTTACACAACAGCCTTTGGATGAACTTTTACAGATTATGATCCGACCTACACTGCTTTTTCTGACAGTGGAATTGCAGGAGGTTTTGAGCATACAGACGAGCCCATCGTAAATGGAATTTTGGTAATTTTAGGCCATACGGATCTTGAAGCAATTGAAAAAAAGGTCAAAGAAGCTGGAGGGGAAATTGTCTTAGAAACATTTTCTTTTCATGGTGGACGCCGTTTTCATTTTAAAGATCCCACCGGAAATGAGCTCGCCATTTGGTCAGAAGCCTAATTTTTGATCGGATCTTCAAAACATTCTTTTAGCACATTTCTTTTTTTTACCTTTGTCAAATCATTCACCTTAAACAAGTATAGCATGCAACTGTACAATAAATTAAGCGCGAAGGAACGAGCGGTAATGCTCGAAGAAGCCGGAACCGAGCGGCTCACGCTATCCTTTTATCAATATGCCCATATTGGAAACCCACAGCTTTTTAGAGACCATCTGTTCTTAACCTGGAATGCCCTAGAGGTATTAGGACGTATTTATGTTGCACACGAAGGAATCAATGCACAATTATCTGTTCCTGCACCACGATTTGAGGAATTCAAAGCCCATTTGGATGAGGTTACATTCTTGAAAGACATTCGACTGAATATTGCCATTGAACAGGATCTTAAATCCTTTTTAAAACTAAAAGTCAAAGTACGAGACAAAATTGTAGCCGATGGTCTAAACGACGATACCTTCGATGTAACTCAAAAAGGACAACACCTCAATGCCGAGGGCTTCAACGATATGCTTGCAGACCCCAACACCATTTGTGTGGATATGCGGAATCATTATGAGAGCGAAATTGGACATTTCAAAGGAGCTGTTACGCCCGATGTAGATACGTTTAGAGATTCTTTGCCAATTATTGAAGAAGATTTGGAAGCCCAAAAAGAAGAAAAAAATCTGTTGATGTATTGTACGGGAGGTATCCGATGCGAAAAAGCAAGTGCTTATTTTAAGCACAAAGGGTTTAAAAACGTTTACCAACTAGAAGGAGGTATTATTGAATACACCCGACAGGTAAAAGACCAGGATTTGGAGAATAAGTTTGTTGGGAAAAACTTTGTATTTGACGAACGCCGAGGAGAACGTATTTCCGACGACGTCGTTGCTCATTGTCATCAGTGCGGAACTTCTTGTGATTCTCATGTAAACTGTGCCAACGAAGCGTGCCATTTGTTGTTTATTCAATGTGAAAGTTGCAAAGAACAAATGCAAAACTGCTGTTCCGATGCCTGTAAACAGATCATACAACTGTCATTTGAAGAGCAAAAAAACCTAAGAAAAGGAACGCACAACAGTAATAAAATATTTAAAAAAGGACGTTCTGAGGTTTTGAAATTTAAAAATCAATAATAAAAAGGAAGCCTTTCATTTTTATTAATTAACCGTATCTTTACCTTTAATATTTAACAATATTCTTATATGAGTTGCGCTTCATGTTCTACATCCGAAGGTTCCCCAAGGGGCTGTAAAAGCAATGGTACTTGTGGAACGGACAGTTGCAATAAACTCACGGTTTTCGATTGGCTATCCAATATGCAATTGCCCAATGGACAAGAAGCATGTAACATTGTTGAGGTTCGTTTTAAAAACAGCCGCAAAGCTTTTTACCGAAAAGGAAAAGACATCAGTCTAAGCATTGGAGATTTAGTAGCTACAGAAGCACAAAGTGGACACGACATCGGTCAGGTAACCCTAACGGGGGAGTTGGTTCGTTTTCAAATGAAAAAAAAGAATGTATCTGAAAAGAGTGAAGAAATCTTAAAGATCTACCGAAAAGCAAATCAAAAAGACATTGACGTTTGGCAAGCTGCTCGTGATCGAGAAGAAACTATTCAGAAGCGTGCTCGTGAAATGGCCATATACCTGCATTTAGAAATGAAAATTTCTGATGTTGAATTTCAAGGGGATGGATCCAAAGCGACTTTTTATTATACAGCAGAGAAAAGAGTTGATTTCCGTCAACTGATAAAAGATATGGCACAGGCATTTATCATTCGTGTAGACATGCGTCAGATCGGCCTGCGTCAGGAAGCTGCTCGTTTGGGCGGTATAGGTTCTTGCGGAAGGGAATTGTGTTGCTCTACTTGGCTTACAGATTTTAGATCGGTTTCTACCTCTGCAGCGCGTTACCAGCAACTTTCGTTAAACCCCCAAAAACTTGCTGGTCAGTGTGGTAAGTTGAAGTGTTGTCTAAACTATGAGCTCGATTCCTATCGCAATGCACTCAAGAGTTTTCCGAAAATGGAAACCAAGCTACAAACTGAAAAGGGAGTAGGTGTTTGCCAAAAAATAGATATTTTCAAAGGACATTTATGGTATGCTTACAGAGGAGAGTGGATGAATTGGCATTTGTTGACCACCGACCAAGCCAACGAAATAATCTCGATAAATAAGGCAAAAAAATCGGTTTCTAGCCTCGAAGACTATGCTCATGAAGAAAAAGTAGAAGCCCCTGAGAAAGCTTTTGAAAATGTTGTGGGTCAAGATAGTTTGAATCGTTTTGATCGCCCAAAGAAGAAAAAAGGAAGAAACAAGTCTCGTTCTGGAAAGAACAATAACCCAAAAAAAAATGCGTAGTGTAGCCTTTCTTATGACTCTTCTTGTTTTTGCTTCCTGCGATTCGAGTTCGGGTTTTAGGGAATATCATGCGCTACAAGATGGATGGTCCGCCAGCGAGCATATTAGTTTTTCTTCAGATCAAATAGTACAAGCTCCTTCTGATATATACATTCATATTCGCAATACGAATGCCTATCCTTATTCCAATTTATTCTTAGTAGCCGAATTACGAGATTCTATTCAAGTAATCGCTCGTGACACACTAGAATATGCTATGGCAGACCCGCAGGGGAAGTGGTTGGGAGCAGGTTTTTTAGAAGTTAAAGAAAGTAAGCTTTGGTGGAAAGCAGACTGGAATCCACCTCACGATGGCCCTTATTTTATTGAATTTTCACAACGAGTACGAAATAATGGGTCAGTGGAAGGAGTTTCATTCTTAGACGGTATTATCAATGTTGGTGTCTCAATTGAACCTCAAATTCAACCCTAATGGCAACGAAAAAGAAAAAAACAACCACGAAAAAGAAAAAAGGAGGGAATCCTTTTAAAATCGCGTTGCGTTTTTTTTGGACGGTCTTTGCTTTAGGCGTGTTATCTATTATTACGATATTTTCAAGTGCTGCATTAGGTCTATTGGGTCAAATGCCAGAACTTGAGCAACTTGAAAACCCTAAAACAAACTTAGCTACACAAATTTTATCCAGTGATGGAGTAGTTTTGGGGAAGTTTTATTTTAATGATAACCGAACTCCAATTGCTTTTGATGCGCTTCCTAAAAACTTAGTAAACGCTCTTATTGCAACCGAAGATGAGCGTTTTTTCAGCCATTCTGGAATTGATCTTAAAGGTACCCTTAGGGCTTTAGCTTATTTGGGTAAAAAAGGTGGAGCAAGTACCGTCAGTCAACAATTGGCAAGACAACTCTTTGTTGGTGTCCGCTCGCGAAATAAAGCGGAAGCCGTTCTGCAAAAATTTAAAGAATGGGTACTGGCTGTTCAATTGGAACGTCGATATACCAAGAAAGAAATCATAGCCATGTATCTGAATATTTATGATTTTGGATACAGTGCAGATGGAGTTCAGTCTGCTGCAAAAATCTATTTCAATACTACGCCAAAGGCTTTGAGTATTGAACAGTCGGCAACACTAGTCGGAATGCTCAAAAACTCTTCCTTATTCAATCCATTGCGACGTCCCGAACGCGTTGAAAAAAGAAGAAATGTAGTGCTCAATCAAATGAAGCGTAATGGATTTGTTTCAGAAGTGGAACTCGACTCCCTCAAGCAAATTCCACTAGAAATAGACTATACACCCGATTCTCACCGAGAAGGATTAGCAACTTATTTTAGAGCATATCTACAGCAGTTCATGCGTAAATGGACCAAAGACAACCCAAAACCTGACGGAACAAACTATGATATTTTCCGAGATGGTTTACGGATCTATACAACCTTAGATTCTCGTTTACAACAAATGGGTGAAACGGCTGTCGATGCACATATGGCTAATTTGCAAGAAGAATTTTTTCTGCAGAACACGCCTACAGAAAATCCAACGGCACCTTTCCTTGATCTTCGTGAAGGCGAAATCGATACTCTCTTGCACAACAAAGCACGCCGATCTGAGCGCTGGCGAAAAATGCGCGCTTCTGGAAAAGATGAAGATGCGATTTGGGCTTCGTTTCAAAAACCAGTTGAAATGGAAGTTTTTAGTTGGAAAGGCGATCGAGATACACTCATGAGTCCCCTAGATTCAATTCGATATTACAAGCACTTCTTACGCGCTTCGATGATGTCTATGAATCCATTAACTGGTCATGTAAAGGCTTGGGTGGGAGGTTTTAACTATAAGCATTTTCAATACGATCAAGTTTATCAAGGAAGACGTCAAATTGGATCAACCTTCAAACCGTTTTTATACGCCACTGCAATCGATCAGTTGCGCTTATCACCCTGTGATATTTTACCCGATGCTTTGTTTTGTATCGAGCCATTGAAGCATGGCAATGTTGACGCTTGGTGCCCTAAGAATTCTGGAGATAAGTATGGACGTATGCGCACCCTGAAAAATGCATTGGCCAATTCCGTTAACACCGTTAGTGCTCGGTTGATGGATCGCGTCGGTCCAAGACCGGTGATCAATTTGGCTCGAAAAATGGGAATCACTTCTTATTTACCCGCAGTTCCTTCGATTGCACTAGGCACACCAGACATTAGTTTACTCGAAATGGTTGGGGCGTACAGCACTTTTGCAAATAAGGGGATTTATGTAAAACCAATTATGATTTCTCGCATTGAAGATAAAAACGGCACTGTACTCTTTGAAGTTGTTCCGGAGACTAAAGATGTATTGAGTCAAGAGTCGGCCTTTGTTACTATTGATTTACTCAAAGGAGTTACCGAAGGTGGATCAGGAATTCGTTTGCGCCACCAAGGAGCAGATGAACACAATTATGCTTATAAAAATGTAGTAACGGGCTATCCATATCAATTTGAAAATCCGATTGCTGGGAAAACAGGAACAACTCAAAATCAAAGTGACGGTTGGTTTATGGGTATGGTTCCCAATTTAGTAACAGGAGTTTGGGTTGGAGGAGAAGATCGATCCGTTCATTTTAAAGACATAGCCTTTGGGCAGGGAGCTACAATGGCCCTACCGATATGGGCGATGTACATGCGTGATGCCTACGCGATTCCAGAATTAGGAATTTCAATGGAAGACTTTGAGCCTCCTGAAATACTAACAATTCCAATCGATTGTCAACAAGAAGCAGTATTGGATGACCTCCATCAGGAAGCTAAGAAAGACGATCTAGAAGGTCTTGGATTTTAGAGATTGTCTGTAGCATGCCACTCGGCAAAAGAAGTCTCCGTTTCTCTAAGTTTCAGTGCAAATAAGGAAATCCCTTCAGGCAAACGCGTCTTGATTTTGTTTGCAAAATCCAACACCATCATTTCACTTGTAGGCTGATAACCAACTTTAAGCACTTTATGTCCTCTAGATTCCATTTCTTCTGCAAGTTCTTTGTGCGGAGAATTAACATTTAAAACTGTTGCATGATCAAATGGAGAAACAATTTCTTCTTTTACAATTTTCTTTAAATCACTAAAATCAATCACCATTCCGTTTTTGGTTTGAGTAGGATCTTCGATAGGCGATCCAATAACAGTTACTGCTAGTTTGTAGCTGTGACCGTGAACATTTTTACACAAGCCATCGTAACCATATAAGGCATGACCAGTTTCGAAATGGAACTCTTTGGTGATTCTTATTTTTTGTGCCATAATATATGTGTGCGCTATTTTTAACTTAAAAATTAGATAGATGCAAGTTCTATATTTTTTCTGAATTGAGTTCTACCGGAATACAATCTTTAGGAAATTGCGGACGCAACGATCAAAGAATAATATGCTTTTCGATTGTATAGATTAAAAAAATTGATAGAATTTACTTTTAGTCAATGCTTTACTATTACTTTTGTATTAGAATTATTTATGACCTCCTCAACTATGAAAAACATCCTAGTCCCAATAGGGATTTCGCCAAACGGAAAGAACACTTTAGCCTACGCAATTGCTTTAGCCAAACACTTTAAAGCTTCTCTTTTTGTAATTGATTCTCATAAAGTTACGCCAACATCTGTGCACATATCCTCAGCCAAAGATGTGATTCATGCTCAGAATTTTAATCGAGTAAAAGAATTGGTTCAATCGGTTCAAGCCGAGACTGTCGAAATTAAAATGGTTACTTATGAAGGAGACTTGGTGTCTGGGATAGAATCTTTAGATAAAGAAATAGGATTGGATTTAATTGTTGTTGGACCAAAAAGTCATGACATCAACGACAAACTATTCTTGGGAAAAATTTCTGGGAAGATTACTAAAAAAACATCAATTCCAGTATTATTGGTTCCTATCGGAGCTGTCTTCACTCCCCCTAAACAGGCTTTATTTGCCTTCAAAAAAGGGAGTATCAGTGGAGAACGCTCATTAGCTCCTTTAAAAGAAATTATAAAAGCTTTTAGCACTAAAATAAACCTCTTATTGGTTAAAACACCAGGTCACGAAGCAGCACGCTTAGATATTGACCATGAGATCGTAGAGTTTTCTGAAGGATTAATCTCGTCTGAGAATGCAACGGTATACCAAGGTGTGTTAGAACATTTCCAAAGCGTTCAACCCGATATGCTTGTCGTTTTTGCCCGTAAACGCGGGTTCTTCGAAAAGTTGATGGAATCCGATATGGTCTACAAGAAAGACTTTTTCACCAAAATCCCATTGTTAGTTCTTAAAAACCGATAAGAATCCCCGTTCATATGAGTATCTTTGTCACTTGGCAAAGCAGGTTTTTATTTTTGGGTATTTATGGATGATTATTATTTTGATAACACCCAAGTCTCTTGCTGCTCAAGAGTATTTCAGTTTAAACATTGACAATGATCTTTACTTTATGAGGGATCATTATTACTCTAGTGGGATCTTTTTGCAATACGGGAAACAGCTTCGAAATACAGATTCTTTAGGTGACAATACTTCAAAAAAATATGCCCTCTGGGAATTGGGTCAAGAGATTTACACCCCTAGTCTTCGTTATACATCTAATTCAGCAGTATATGATTATCCTTACGGTGGTTGGACGGCACTAAAGCTTACATTTCAGAAAGAGTTGTCTAAAAACAAGCAATACCAATGGGGAATTCAATTGGGCGCAACTGGTGATGCATCTGGAGCACAATGGATGCAAAACACCTATCACCGTTTGGTTTTAGGCTTACCCGAACTTCCTTGGACCGATGAGGTTCCCCAAGCGCTACACCTGAATGTTTTTGCAGACTCCTTTAAACGTTGGTATTTGCATGAACAGGTTGTCGTTCAGTCGCATGTTTTTGGAACTGTTGGAACTCAAAAAATTTCGGGCGGGGCTGCTCTCGGTTTCGTTTTGGGAAAGCAAACGGTTCTTTCTAATGGAGGAAATGTATTGATCGATCAACAACAAGGAGATGGGCTTTATTTTGGTGTACGCCTACAATATATTGTCCATGACTATATGCTTTCGGGAAGTTTGTTCCGTGACAATGCACCTTTTACCCTTCCGGTAAACCCTTTTAGGGCGATGTTTGAGGCAGGCTATGCTCTTCGAAAAAATGACTGGCGATTAGCGTTCACATATTATGCTAGGAGTCCAGATAATAAACTGCAATCACAAGAAGGACATCACTACCTCAACATAACATTGAGCCGTTTTTTTGATACAAAGACTACCAAATAAGCGTTAATATTTTTTAAGTTTTAGCTGGTTTGTTTAGTTTTAAAATAGATGTAAAAATATTTTAACATGAAAAAAATCTTTTTGTTTACAATACTGAGCGTTGTAATGAGCTCTTGTATTACAGTAAAAGTGTATAAGATGGAACCCAATTCTAAGGTTGAGCCCAAAAAATCCATCCAAAAAAAATCAGCTTTGATTTCTTCAGGAATGATTGTCTCGTTAATGGATGGCGATACGGAAATCTCCTTTTTTGAAGAAGATGCATCTGAACTTCAAACTATTGATTTTAGCGATAGTTTGGTTAGCCCCAAACATTCTAATAAACGGATGTTTGTTTTTAAAACTAAAGATGCGGATGAGGCTATTCGTTGGGTAACCCAACTTGGCGATTCTCTGGAACTTCAAGAACAGAACGCTTCTAAATTTTCAGGCAATAGCGTTATTATATCAGAGGATAAAAAGAATATTAGATTGAACATCCAATCGGATAACGCTCAACCCATCATCATCATTGATGGAAAAGAAATGGACACCGACTTCGACATGGATTCTCTAGATGTCGATACCATCGAAAGTGTGGATGTTCTTAAAGGTCAAAAAGCACTTCAAAAAGTAGGGGCAAAAGGAAAAAACGGCTTGATTATCATTCGGTTGAAAAAGTAGGATTTTCCCAATAATAAAAATTGTGCTCAGTATCTTTTTCAAATCCCATTATGGGGTAGAGCTTATTTCCTACTACATTGGTTTGTTCGGTTTATAAACTGATTCCTTTTGAGTGCGATGCTGTTCAATGATTTTGAGCTGCTTCTAGCAATTATTTTCCTTTTTTCTTTCCGGCGATATACTGGATCTACAAAGGGTTCGTTTAATAGCCATACTACTGCCATATTAACAGAAGAGAATAAAGGGTAGAGCTGTGTGAAACCAGCAGCTCTAGAGCCGCCGTAGACCATAAAAACAATAGACTGGTTGTTGGTTAAGCGTTCTCTCAAAAACTATTTGGCTGCAGTAATATCAGTTTTTTTTTGGTGAAAAATACGGTAGGCATCAAAAATTAATGCAAGATCATCTAGGAGGTTGGGGCCTGCTTGGATTAGTGTATACATTAGTTGACGGGGATTTTGGGTGTTAAAAAAGTATAATGAACCCCCAGCATGAAGCCCGCAAAACCATTTGTTTCGCGCTGCACTGGGTTGGTGTTGTTTTTTTGAAACTGATATTGTAAAGAAGCACTTAAGCGTTTCCAGAATATGTAATGAGCAGCAGCAAGTACACCAAAACTATTACTGAAGGTGCCGTCTGGATAGGTGACAGGTGATTCCTCGAGGCTTGAAGATGGATCTCCTTTCGTTTTGAGCAAAAAATTATAAACCAATCCCAATTCTAACGTAACTCGTTTTAATGGATACAGTCGTCCAGTTAAGGGAATGGACAAGAAAAACAACTGATCCTTGGACGTATCGTTTGCTAAATCATAAGCGTAGTTGATGCTGTGAATATCGATTCCCGTTCGAAGTCCATAACTTTTTCTGAAATTATAACGAACAGAAGCACCAGCACTAAAACCGATTTTCCCTTTGGTTTCTCGATCTGTGGTATTGAATCGATTCAACAGTAGATGTGCATCATAATTCCATTTGCGTAACCCAAATTCATCTACGTTAGATTTTCCATATTGTTGAATTAAAAGACCTCTTCCCTGAGCAGTTGATTTTTGCCCACACAGAATGAAATAACAGGAAAACAAAAAGAAAATGAAGTTTTTACACATGGATTAGGTCCTAAATGAGTTTAAAAATACGGAACTACATTGACTTTTTGAGATTTATATTTCGCCTAAAATCTCTTTTTAACGTTTTAAATAAAAGCTTATCTTTACCCTAAATCAGAACAAACGCTTCAATAAATCAGAACCAATGTCTAGCAAATTTTTCGGGAACAGAACGGTAAAAAATGATGATAAAACAGGTGCAAAAAAAGCTCCTAAAGCTAAGGGGGGTGCGAAAAGTAGCTCTGTAGTGCGTAAAGCAGGTCGTGGTAAATAATCATTTTTAGGGGATGTAGCTCAGTTGGCTTGAGCGCTTGACTGGCAGTCAATTGTTCCCACCTTTTAGAATTGACCGCTGGTTAATGCTTTTCAGGTACTTACAGTTAAGTTGAACAATGATGTTTAACTAAATTGCCATATAAGTGCCAAATAATAACCTTTCCTATCCCAAAGTCTGTATACGTAAAGACGGTAAATACTACGTTGATTTTAAATTGAACAACAAACGATACAGGTTGTTTAGTGGTCGTATAATAGGCTCTTCTTAGTATCCTAATACATATCCTGCTAAACAGCGTTACTCCGTTACCTCAACTTTAGCTAAACAAGCCTACGCATTTATAGTCTCTAACGATTATTCTTTAACCAAGCCATTGTCTACTGTTGAACATTATGACAGTCTAATAAACGATAAACTAGCAGAACCTTTATCGGATAGTTATCATAAAACATTAGTACACCTATCAAGTATTTTAAGAGAGCAACTTAAAAAGAAAGGTTTAATTACTTCGCTGTTTATTGATTCTATTCCACTTAAATACAATAACAACACAAGCTATAACACCACTAGAAGACACGTAAGCAAGAGGAAGTCCTACATAGCCCAATTAGCGACGTTAAAGGACTGCTCAATAAGGTTAAAGAATATAATCAAAACCTGTACTTCTGTTGTTTACTAACCTACTGTTGTTTGTTAAGAACTCATCAAGAAATTAGACTACTTAAATGGGAAAACTTTAGTGATGATTTATCACATATTAGTCTTGGTGGAAACAGGGTAAAATCAAAACGCAATCGTATAGTTCCTGTGCCGTCTAATATCAGAGAATTATTAATAAAAGGAGAGCCTAGCATCAATGTGTTTTCTAACATCAAAGAGCCTTATGCTAAAGGTTATTTTTCACTCCTTTGGAGGCGTTTTAAGAGGCTTAATGTTGATGTCGGAACAAGTGTAACCATCTACTCATTTAGACACTCTGGGGCAATAGAAATCTTTAAGAGAACAGGGAGTATAACCAAGCTACAGAAGGCTATGGGTCATTCTTCAATAAATGTAAGTTTAACCTATCTAAGAGGCTTAGAAGTTGCTGAATTATCTGAAGAAAATATGCCTGTTATATAATCACACATATCCTGTATTTAACACTATAGAATTCAAAAATAAATAATACATCTAAAATTAAAATCTTATAAATGTTATAAATGTATAAATAATATTAAAATATTTAAAAGTTGTATTAAGTAGCTAATTAGCCTCCTCCCACCAAAGGTACAACACGAAACCCCTCTTGTCAATAGACTAGTTATTCACAATGGGTAAAAGTTTTTAACTAAAATATTTAATAAAAGTCAACTTACCGAAGATGATATGCCTGTTATTGAACTGTAATAGTTCCATACATACCATCGTGAACTGAACATTGGTAGTAATATATTCCAGCAGCTGTGGGTGTCCAACTGACAACACCATTTGTAGCTCCAATTAGTTACTAGGACAAGTTCCCCATATGGGTTTGTTGGCGTCTGTTAAGTCAGAGCCTGTTGCGAAATCAGTAGG
>Ga0209603_1001199_pt1 | contig 27627 bp, 61 predicted proteins | sample COGITO_mtgs_1206_FD_184812 | JGI IMG/M metagenome (GOLD analysis project Ga0209603, IMG submission 184812) | Pelagic marine microbial communities from North Sea - COGITO_mtgs_120607 (SPAdes) (version 2) | ecosystem: Environmental > Aquatic > Marine > Epipelagic ... | reverse complement strand
TAACACAAAATTTAAACTTTGCTGTTGGTATAACTAATACTGTGAGAGCAGAAGTTATGAATATGCTACCAGCAATACAACAATCAACAGTCCAAGCAGTTGCTGACGCAAAGCAACGAGGCGGAAAATTTAGCAAGGCATTCGGTAGTTAATTATGGCATCATACACACCAAGTTATCCTTTAACACTTCCTACTGTTACTGGAATCACAACACAGAACTGGGCAATGGAAAGAGTAGTAGCTGTTACTGAATCTCCATTTACAAATCAAGAACAAATTTTTGAACATGAGGGTGCACAATGGAGAGCAACCTTTACTTTACCACCTATGAAAAAAGAAAGTGCTGCAGTATGGTTAGCTTTTCTTATGTCATTAAGAGGTCGTAGAGGAACTTTTAAAATAGGTGATCAAGATAGAAAAACTATTCAAGGAGTGGCTACAGGAACAATAAGAGTTAATGGTGCGGCACAAACTGGTAATGCTATTAATTTAGATGGCTTTGCAAATAGTACAAATAATGTTTTTAAAGCTGGAGATTATATACAAATTAATTCTTATCTTTATATGGTTAGTGCAGATGTAAATAGTAACGCAAGTGGAGAAGCTACTGTTTATGTTGAACCCTCTTTAAGAACAGGTATTGAAGCTATCAATGATGACACAACAGTAGTTTATTCAAATACAACAACACTAATGAGATTAGATAGTAACGAACTTAATTGGGACACAAACAATGTAAGTGTTTATGGAATATCTTTTGCTTGTAGTGAGGCTCTATAATGAACTTTGCAGACCTTTTAAAAAAAAATTTTATATTTATTCCAGTAGTTGCTTCAATAGTAGTTGGGGGATTTACTTCTGTTAAGTATGTTTTAAATTTAACAACAACTATCAATGAAAGTAAAGTAACTATTATAAAATTAGAAAGCGAATTAAAATTAGCACAAAAAGAATTAACAGATATGAATACAAGATTATCTTCTGCAGAGGCTACTTGGCAGATGGCAGAAAATTTATACAGAACTCTAGCAGATCAAGTTAGAGAACACACTTACGATCTTAAAGATTTAAACAGATAAGGATTTATGGTAAATGACAATGAATTACACATTCACAGCAATATTAATTATAGCTATGTGTTTAATGGCACTTTTTATGGAACCTGCATATCCAAGAAATGATTATCTAAATAGTTTTAGTGGTGAGTGCAAATATGGAAGTGTAGATTTAAGTATTTCACAGGGAAGTAGAGATTCCAATAATTATAGTAGTTCTCCTTATTCTAATGAAGAAAAAGATAATAGAATATCATTAAGTTTTAGAAAAGATTTAGGTGTTTCTAAAAAACAATGTGATCAAAAAAATGCTATTGTATTACAAAATGAAAAACTTAAACAACAGTTAGAATTATATAAAAAATGTGGAAGTATAAATAGAAATTCAACTCTACAATATAATAATAATTTTAATGAATTGGTTATTTATTGTAAAGGTATTGGTGGAACAGAAAATAATAAACCATCAGATTCAAATAGCTATTGGGACGTGATTAAAAATGATTATAAAAAAGAAAATCCAGATGTCAATTTAATGGGAGATAAAATTTTATTACCACCTAAAGACTATAAAATGCCAGTACCAGAATGAGTAGAAGTTTAAGAAAAATTATAGTAAAATTAAGAATGTTTTATGCAGATATAAGAGGTCATCATGGAAAAAGATGGAATTATGAACCTGGAGATCATTATATGGGAATGAATAAAAGGAAAAGAAAATGAAAGTAAGTGAAAATACAAATATACAATTACCTTTAAGAAATTTAATTTCCATTATTGTTGCAGTAGCAATAGCAGTTTGGGCATACTTTGGAATTATTGAAAGACTTAACACTATTGAAACTAATGGTAAGTTAATGATAACTGATGTTGATGAAAATACAGAATTTAGAATTAAGTGGCCAAGAGGAGAAATGGGTTCACTTCCAGCAGATAGCGAACAATATCTACTTATAGAAAATACTTTGGTTGAAGTTGAAAAACTTACTAAAAGAGTAGATGGCATGATGAACAACAAAGTAAATATAGAAAGATTAATTAAAGATGTTGATAAACTAGCATCACAATTAGAAATTTTAAAAGATAAAGTAAGATCAAATGGTAAGGAACACTAATGATTGATAAATTTTTATATGGATTCTTTGGTGGGTTAGATAATTTATGCGAACAAATATCAAATTATTTATATAAAATTACTAGGAGTAAAAATGATAGGAAGAATAAACAAACAAATATTAGAGCATCAAAAAAAAATTCAAAAAAAAAATAAACAAATTGGTTTAATTAAAAATTTAAAAAAGGAAGTTAATATTGGTGCTAATGGAACTCAAAATTATATTATTAAAAAGGGTATTAATAAAGGTAAGATGTTATGATAGAAACAATAATAGCTTTACTTATGATTGTTAATGGAGAAATTAAAGAACATAGAATACAAGAGTCTATGTCAAAATGTTTAAAAGGTAAAAGAGTTGCTAAAAGAGTTTATCAGAAAAATGTTCAATATCAGTGCATAAAATCAAAAGCAGAATTAGAAAAAAATATTGATGGATCTTTATCAATTAAAAAAATAATTATTAAGGAATAATATGTCTAGAAATATAACAAGTGCTTTTAAAACAGCTATAACTAATAAAGTTGTAAGACCTATAATGGCAGTTGAATTAGACTTTAGTGATGGAATATTAAGACTTTGGAATGGTTATGGCGACTTAACTATGACTGCTGGTGGTTCTTCAAAAACATTTACTGGTCAAGGAGATTTATTAGCAATTTCTGATATAGAAGAAAGTTCAACATTATCTATGAGTGGTGTTACTTTGACTTTAGCAGGAATAAAATCTAGTTTAATTTCTACTGCTTTAAGTGCAAGTTATACAAATAGAAATGGTGCAATTTATTTAGGTTTATTTGATACTTCACAAAATGTGATAGCAGATGTCTATACTATTTTTAAAGGAAAAATGGACGTCTTAAATATTCAAGAAGGACATGAAACTACTGTAATAACTTTAAAATTAGAAAGTAGATTAATAACTTTTGAAAAACCATCTAACAGAATGTACACTTTAGAAGATCAACAAGTTGATTTTTCATCAGATTTAGGTTTTGAATTTATACCAGACTTACAAGATAAAGAAATTATTTGGGGAAAGAAAACTAATTAATGAGAGTTGATAATTGGGCTTCTAAATTAGAATTAATTATTGAAGAAACAAAAAATAAAGAAAAATTTGTTTTTGGTAAAAATGATTGTGTTACATTTGTAATAAATTGTATTGAAGCAATTACTGGTAAAAAAGTTTTTGATAATAAATATAAAACAATAAAAGACGCAAAAAAAATAATTAAAAGTTTAAAAAGTAAAGATTTATTGGATATAGCTTTAAAGATAGCTAAAGAAAATAATTTTAAAGTAATTGATATAGATAAGGCACAGAAAGGAGATGTTTTTTACTATATTGATACAACAGATTTAGATGGTACTTTAGGAGTTTGTATCGGAGAAAATGTTATGTTTAATTGGAAACAAGAAATAACATTAATACCAAAAAATAAGTGTAAAATAGCTTGGAGAATTGAATAGTGAAAATTTATAAAAAAATAGTTTATGATAAAGATGACAATATCATAGAATCAGAATCTTATGAATATCATGGTGAAGTAGCACAAGCTGGTGGTAGTACAATAAAAAAAATTATTATTGTTGCGGCAGTAGTTGCGGCAGTAGTTGTTTTGGGTCCAGGTGCACTTACAACATTTCAGGGTATGAACCCTCTTGTTCAAAAAGCATTAATTAGTGTTGGTACATCTATTATTGGTGGTATTATTGGTCAAAAACTTGCACCTAAAATTGATCCACCAAACATTGGTACTCCTTTAGAATCAGGAATAACAGTTACTTCAAAAGCACCTACTGCTCCTTATAGAATTATATACGGAGAATCAAGAGTTGGTGGAACTATTGTTTATGCAGAAACAACTTCTTCAACTAATGAATTTTTACACATGGTTATTGTTCTTGCTGGACATGAAGTAGATGATATACCAACTATTTATTTAGGAGATGATGCTGTTGCATTAGAAACAAGTTCTAATGATAGTAATGGTATTCCTATTTATACACCTACGAGTGGTGATCAGTATAATGGTAAATTAAGAGTTAAAAAACATTTTGGAGATCCTGCACAATTAGCAGATGCAAATTTAGTAACTGATGTTACTCAATGGACAACTGATCATAAAATTAGTGGAAAAGCATATTTGTATTTAAAATTTACATTTGATAAAGATGTTTATCCAAATGGTGTACCGAATATTTCAGCAATAGTAAAAGGAAAAAAATTATATGATCCAAGAGCAACTAGCTTTACTGCTTCTTCTGGCACTGTATCTACAGCTAATAACACTATTACCATATCTTCACATGGGCTTTCTACTTTTGACAGGGCTACTTATGACATTAATGGCAACACTGCTATTGGTGGGTTAAGCAATGGTACACTTTATTATGTTATTAAGGTAGATTCTAATACAATAAAATTAGCAACTAATTATGCAAACTGTGTTGCAGGAACTGCAATAAGCCTCACATCTGTAACAGGAAGCACTACACAAAAATTTAATTTCACAACTTTTTCAGATAATCCTGTTTTATGTATTAGAGATTATTTAAAAGATACTATTTATGGTTTGCAAGTAGAAGATGTTGAAATAAATGATACAAATTTTATAGCAAGTGCAAATACTTGTGATGAAACTGTAACTGTAACTAATCCATCAGGAACAGAAAAAAGATTTACTTGTAATGGTTCATTTCAATTAACACAAACTCCTAAAGTAATTATAGAAAATTTATTAACTACATTAGGTGGTTTTTTAATTTATTCAAATGGAGAATTTAAAGTAATACCATCTGCTTATTTATCTCCAACAGTTACTTTAAATGAAAGTAATTTAAGAAGTGGTATATCTATAAATAGTAGAGTAAGTAAAAAAGAATTATTTAATGCTGTTAAGGGTTTATATTCTGAACCAGCTAATGATTATCAACCACAAAATTATCCTATATTAACTAATTCAAGTTTTGAAGCAGAAGATAATAATGAAAGAATTTATGCAGAATTTGATTATCCTTTTACTAATTCTAGTAGAATGTGTCAAAGACTATCAAAGATTCAATTATTAAAAGTTAGACAACAAATATCTTTTTCAGCATCTTTTGATATGGGTGCTTTTGATTTAGATGTTGGGGATACTGTTAATATTACAAATGCAAGAATGGGTTTTACTAATAAAACTTTTCAAGTATTAGAGTGGGGTTTTTCTATTGATGGAAATGATGGTAGTTTGCAAATAACAGCTAATTTTAAAGAAATTGCTAGTGTTGTATATGATTTTAGTACAGGAGATTATTCTACTGTTTCAAGTGGTAAAGCTACAAACTTACCTAAATCAACTTCTGTATCTCCACCAACTGCAATTACTTTAACTGACGAATTAGTTGCTTATAATGATGGAACTGTAATTGTAAAATTGGTTATTGAATTAACTGAAGCAACAGATAATTTTACAGAATTATATGAAATAGAAATTAAACAAGATACTGATGCTAGTGGTACACCATTAAGTCCTGCTGATACTTTTAAAGAAATTGGTAGAGGTTCTAGAACTAAATATGAGTTTTTAAATGTAATTGATAAAGCTACATATTCAGTAAGAGCAAGAGGTGTTAATATTTATGGAGTTAATTCTTCAACTATTACTGCAAATAGAACTATTATAGGACAAATAGCACCACCATCAGATGTAGAAAACTTTGCATGTAACATAATTGGAAAAGAAGCTCATTTAAGTTTTGATCCTGTACCTGATTTAGATTTATCTCATTATAGAATTAATTACAGTCCACTTACAAGTGGTGCTGAATGGCAAAACTCAATTGTATTAGTAAAAAAATTATCAAGACCTGGTACTTCAATTGTAGTGCCAGCAAAAACAGGTACATATTTAATCAAAGCAGTAGATAAATTGGGTAATGTATCTATTAATGCAAGTCAAGTTGTAACACAAATAACAACTATTGGTGATTTTACAGATTTAATTACTAATAACCAAAATCCAGATTTTACAGGTACTACTAATGATACTGTAATAACTACATTAGAAGATAACTCTAAAGCAATTATTCTTAAAGGTAATCAACTTTTTGATGATGTTTCGGGTAACTTTGATTCTATTACACAAACTTTGTTTGATGGTGGAGAAAACGCAACAGTTAAATCATCAGGTACTTATGCTTTTTCTGATACCATTGATGCTGGATCAGTTGTAACTACACAGATAACAGCAACATTAGAGCAACAAGTTACTGATAGAGCAAGAATCTTTGATTTTGTATCAGGTAATTTTGATGATCAACCATCTAACTTTGATGGAGATGCTAACACTCAATGTTCTTCTGAACTTCAAATATCTGTTTCTGATGATAACTCTACTTTTTCTGCATTTCAAGATTTTACGATTGGCGATTATACAGGTAGATACTTTAAATTTAGAGTATTACTAACATCAGATAATGGAACTGCAACACCCATAGTAACAGCAGTTGGTGTGGTTTTAAGATTAGAGTCATTTGTTAATTCTCAAAATGATTTAGCATCAGGTACTGGTACAAAATCAGTAACTTACCCTAAAGCATTTACATTATTAAATAGTATTGCTATTACTTTATCTGTTCAAGATATGTCTTCAGGCGACAAGTATGCAATAAGCAATAAATCAACAACAGGGTTTAATATTGCCTTTCAAAATAGTGGTGGTTCAGGTGTATCAAGAACATTTGATTATCAAGCAAAAGGAGTGTAGAATATTTTGTTGATTATTTAATAAACATATGATAAACGAACAAAAAGGATTAATATAAAATTATGGCAACTCACGATTATGTAATAGCTAACCAAGGCTTTCCATCTTTCAGAGCAGATTTAAACTCTGCACTTTCTGCAATAGTTTCAAATAACTCAAATGCTAGTTCCCCTAGTACAACTTATGCTTATCAAATGTGGTATGACACAAGTGCAAATATTTGGAAAATGAGAAATGCTGATAATGATGCATGGATAAGTCTTGCAACATTTAATCAAACAACTGATACAGTAAATTTTTTAGATTCTACTATTAGTACTCCTCTTGAAGTTACAGGATCAGCAAGTGCTGGTGCAGAAATAAGATTACCTGAAGATACAGATAATGGCTCAAATTATGTTGCTTTAAAAGCATCAGATTCAATTAGTTCAAATGTAACTTTTACACTACCAAGCGCAGATGGTACATCAGGACAAGTAATACAAACAAATGGTAGCGGAAATTTATCATTTATTACAACAGAAGATCCAACAGCTCTTGCAATAGCTTTAGGATAATATATAAAACAAATAATTAAGGAGAATAAATGGCGAATACTTTTAAATGTGTAACTTTTGCGGCAGAACCAGCATCAGCTGGAACACCTTACACAATGTACACAGTAGCATCTAGCACTACAACAGTTATTTTAGGTTTAGTTCTTACTAACATACATACATCAGCAGTTACTGTTGAAGTAGAATTAGTAAGTGATACTGCAAATAGGAATGGTGCAAACAATGTAGCTAATGGAACTGCGTTTTTAGTAAAAGATGTAACAATCCCAGCTGGTAGTTCATTAGAACTTTTATCAGGTGGTAAAGTAGTTATGGAAACAACCGATATACTAAAAATAGATTGTTCAGTAGCTGATAAATTATCAGGCACATTATCTATAATGGAAATTACATAGGAGGTTTAATTGTCTTACATAGGATTACAACCAGCAAACGCAGTATTAACAGCATCAGATATAGCAGACAATATTATTACATCTGCTAAATTAAATTATGCAGAATCAACATTAACAGATGGTGCAACAATTAATTGGAATGCAGAAACACAAGATGTTTGTAAAGTAACATTAGGTGGTAATAGAACTTTAGCAGCTCCTACTAATGGAACAACAGGACAATTTATTTCTATTCTTGTAATTCAAGATGGAACAGGATCAAGAAGTTTAACATGGAATGCTGTATATGAATTTGCTAGTGATACTGCTCCAACATTAACAACAACAGCTAATCTAGGTGATGTATTTGTATTTAGATACAATGGAGCTAAATGGATTGAAGTTGGTAGAAACCAAGCATTAACATTATCATAGGAATATTATGTACGCATTAGTAGAATCAGAATTAGTTACAAAAATTTTTTCTTATCCAAAAGGATTTAATTTAGGAGATATACAATATCCATCAGATATATTTATTAAATGGTCAACAGAAGAAAAAGAAGCTATCGGTATTTATGAAATAGTATTTGATAACAGTAATAAAAAAGATGAGAAATGGTATATTAATACTAATCAATCTTTTGATTTTGCTGATGGTGTTGTTACAGCTTCTTATGGTACTGCTACACCTAAAGCACACGCAGATACTTTATGGACACAACAAGATTCAGATGATGGAGATTTACCATCTGACAAAGAAGTTGGAGATGTAAAAACAGAAGGTTTAAAAACACAATTAATTAGAACTTTAAAACAACAAGTAGCTGGAGAACTAGCAAACACAGATTGGTACATTACAAGAAACGCAGAAAAAACAACTGCAATACCATCTAATATATCTACTCACAGAGATGCAGTTAGAACTAAACAAGCTAGTATGGAAACTGCAATTACAAATGCAAGTGATACTCCAGCATTAGAAACTTTATACACATACACAGAGCAAGATGATGGTTCTGTTACAAGACCATTAGGCGAACTTCCAACACTGGAGAGTTAATGCCAATAAATAGTTTTTTATATCCAGGTGCTAAAGTAACTACAGGCTATGATGTAGCTAACTCATTAAGGTTTAATGATGGTAGTTCCGATTATTTAACAAGAACAAACTCAGGAACAGGAAGTACATCAAAATCTACAATTTCGTTATGGACAAAAAGATCAGGCATTAGTTCATATCAAGATATATGGGAAAGTTTTAATGACAACTCAAATTATTTTAGATTAAGATTTAGAGATGATAACAGACTAGATATGCAATCAGATATATCTAACAGTACAGTTTTTTTAAAAAGAACTACAAGAGTATTTAGAGATCCATCAGCTTGGTATCATATTTGCGTAGCAATAGATTTAACTCAAAGTAATGCAGATAAAATAAAATTATATATTAATGGAACAAGAGAAACTGCATTTGATAGTTCAACAGATTTAACTTCAACTTCACAACAATTTGTAGGTGGTGGTGGTAGTTATAATTTTACTATTGGAAGACACCCAAGTAGTGATGCTTATTATGATGGTTATATGGCAGAATATGTTTTTGTTGACGGTCAAGCACTAGACCCAACATCATTTGGAGAATTTGACGAAGATAGTGGAATATGGAAACCAATAGATGTATCTGGTTTAACCTTTGGCACTAATGGATTTTATTTAGACTTTGAAAACTCTGGTAGTCTAGGTGCAGATGTATCTGGTAATGACAATGACTTTACAGTTAATAACCTTACAGCAACAGATCAATCTACCGACACCTGTACAAACAATATGTGTACTTGGAATTTTTTAGATAGATATTATACACAAGCAGTTTTTTCTGAAGGAAATACAGTAGTTCAAACACCAAATGCTTCACAAACATATTGTACTTCTACTTTCGCTTTAAGTTCTGGAAAATGGTATGTTGAAGTTTTAACAGAAGATGGCTCTAATAGAGATAACATAGGAATTGTAGATAGTATTTCTTTAGCTAATGATTCTAGTAATAATTTATATGAAAAATCTAAAGGATATTCTTATAGAGGTTGGACTACTGATCCTGGAGTATGGAATAATGGTTCAAAATTAAGTGGTACTTTTGCCTCTTATGGTTCTCCAAATACTATAAGTATTGCATTAGATTTAGATAATAATAAACTTTATTTTGCTAAAGATGGTGTTTGGCAAAATAGTGGTGATCCTACAAGTGGTGCAACAGGCACAGGAGCTATATCTATTACAGCAGCTTCGGACTTAAGTAGTGGTCGATACTTTATTGCAGTAGGAGATGAGGTTACAAGTGATGATACTACTTATAGAGGTAATTTTGGTTCTCCATTTTACGCAATCTCATCAGGCAACACAGATGGTAATGGCTATGGAAACTTTGAATATGCAGTACCTAGTGGATATTATGCAATTAACACAAAAAACCTAGCGGAGTATGGATAATGGCTTTACATTCGTTACACTCATGCAAAGAAATTAACATAGCTTACACAAAGGATTAATCATGGCTTATACAGATATAGACAAACCATCAGATTATATGAGAATACAGACTTGGTCTGGTAACAATTCAGCAGATAGAGAAATAACTTGGTCTGAAACTGACAATATGCAACCTGATTGGATATGGGTAAAAAGAAGATCAGATACTGCTAACCACAGACTTGCAGATTCAGTTAGAGGTGCAACAAAAATTTTACGATCTGATACTAATGGTGCTGAAACAACAGAATCTGATGATACTTTATCTTTTGACACAAATGGTTTTTCAGTTGGAAGTAATTCTGGAGTTAATAAAACAGGAGATACTTATGTTGGCTGGGGTTGGAAAGCTGGAACATCATTTACCAATGACGCAAGTTCAACAGGGATAGGAAGTATTGATAGTTCTGGAAGTGTATCTGATGCTTCTGGTTTTTCAATTGTTTCATACACAGGAACTGGAAGTGCTGGTACGATAAAACATGGGTTATCGGCAGCTCCAAATTTTATGATTGTAAAAAATAGAGATGCCGCAAGAAGTTGGAATGTATATTTTGGCGATCCAACAGATTATATATACTTAAATGATACCGCTGCTGCTGCAGACTATAACGAAATATGGAATGATACTGCACCAACTACAAGTGTTTTTAGTGTTGGAACAGACAATGGAGTTAATCAAAGTGGAGAAAAATACATAGCATATATATTCGCAGAGAAACAAGGCTACTCAAAATTTGGAAGCTATACAGGTAATGGAAATGCTAATGGAACATTTGTTTATACGGGATTTAAACCTGCTTTTGTTATGGTTAAACAAACTAATACTGTTAGATATTGGGCTATGTTTGATAATAAAAGAGATGGGTTAAATCCTACAAATAGACCATTATTTCCTAATGCGTCTGACCAAGAATCTGATTCAGTTAATTATTACCATGATATTTTATCTAATGGTTTTAAATGGAGAACTAACTCAAATATAATGAACGTAAGTGGTGGAACATACATCTACATGGCTTTCGCTGAAAATCCATTCGTAACATCAACTGGTGTACCAGCTACTGCGAGATAATTATGTTGAAAAAATTAATAAAAAGGTATAAGGAGATAATATGAGTTATATAGGTGCAAGTCCAATCGTTGGAAATTTCCAAGTTTGTGACGCAATATCAGTAGTCAATGGTCAAGCCGCATATACAATGCAGGTGGGTGGTGTTAATGTATTCCCAGAAACTGCTAATCATATGTTGGTATCTTTAAATGGTATCTTACAGAAGCCAAATGGTTCTTTTACTATTTCTGGTTCTACAATTACCTTTTCTTCAAATTTAGTTACAGGAGATGTCATAGATTTTATTCAGGTACTTGGAGATGTTTTAGATTTAGGAGTTCCATCTGACAGTACAGTTACTACAGCTAAACTAGCTGACAGTTCTGTTTCACTTGCTAAACTAACTGCAACAGGAACTAAAGATGCTACAACTTTTTTAAGAGGAGATAATACTTTTGCAGTAGTTTCATCTGATTTTGTAAAATTAGCTTCTGGTTCTTTTAGTTCAAACAGTTTGTCTTTTGATGGTTATTTTACTTCAGCTTATTCTCATTATAAAATAATTTTATCTGATATAGTTCCATCAACAAATAATCCAAATATATCTATGAGATATAGAATATCAGATTCAGATGTCACTACTTCAGATTATAATAATGTTGGACAACATGGTGCAATACAAATAGGTGTTGCTTCAAGTGATGGAACATCTAATCAAACAAATACTGACCAATTTAAACTACAACAAGGTTATGCTGTATCAAATGCAAGTAATTTGTGTATGAATGCAGAATTAACAATTTTTAATCCACTAAACACATCTTTATATAAACATTATCATTATAAAAGTTCTCAACATTATAGTTCAGCAACTGGATATTGGGTAACCTCAACTGGTGGTGGTTATTATGATGCTAACACAACTGCTTTAAGTGGATTTACAATTTTTGCAAGTTCAGGAAATATTACATCAGGCAATGTTTATTTATATGGAGTAAAAGTATAATGAAAAAAATAATTATAAAACCAACTGGTATAGAAGAATTAGATTTAACTGCTGAAGAAATTGCACAAAAAGAAAAAGATGAGCAAAATGCTATTGTTGAAAAACAAGAACTAGAACAAGCACAAACAAACGAAGCCAATAAAAAAGCATCTGGCAAACAAAAACTTTTAGACTTAGGATTAACTGAAGAAGAAGTTAAAGCATTGATAGGAGCATAACATGGCTCTTAACTTTGCAAATAATAATTCATTATCAGCAATAACATCTTTACCAGCTTCTATAAGTGGTGGTGCTATGACTTTAATATCAGAGCAAACTGCATCTAGTTCAGCTACAATATCTTTTACATCTGGCATAGATTCTACTTATGAAAAGTATGTATTTAAGTTTTATGATATTCATGCTGGTACTGATGCAATAAATTTTACTTTTCAAGCAGATACAGGAACAAACACATCTTATAATCAAACTATTACTTCAACTATTTTTCAAGCATATCACAATGAAGCTGGTGGTAGCACAGGATTAGATTATCTGGCATCACATGACCAAGCACAAGGAACAGCTTTTCAAAATCTTACAGTTAATACAGGTAATGGTAATGATGAATCTGTAAGTGGATATTTAGAAATTTATAATCCTAGTAGTTCTGTTTTTGTAAAACATTTTATGGCAAGAATTAATAGTTATAATGCAAATGATTTTAGTTCAGACTATTATACTGCTGGGTATTTTAATTTGACTACAGCTTTAACAAGATTTAGATTCAAGATGAGTTCTGGCAACATAGATAGTGGAGTAATAAAATTATATGGCATTAGTTAAATACAACAACAATAGCATAAGTGCTGTAACCTCTACAGGATTAGCAACAGGAAGCCTAGTACCAATTAAAACTTTAACTGCTAGTAGTTCTGCAACATTGTCATTCGTACATGGAACTGATGGAGTAGTCTTGGATAGCACATATCCTACTTATAAGTTTGAGTTTATTAATATGCACCCAGCAAGTTCTACTGAATTTCAATTTCAAACAAGTACAAATAGTGGAAGTTCATATGGGGTTACACTTACATCAACATATTTTTATGCTTATCACACAGAAGCAGATAATGCTTCAGGATTAACTTATTTTGCTGGTGGAGATTTAGCACAATCAACATCTTTTCAAAGACTTTCAAGAGTACATAATGATAATGATACATCTTGTTCTGGTTCTTTAACTTTATTTAATCCATCATCTACAACTTTTGTAAAACATTATATGTCAAATTTTAATGAAGAAAATCAAACATATTCACAAAATCCTTATACAGCAGGATATTTTAATACAACATCTGCTATTAATGCAGTACAATTTAAGATGGCTTCTGGCAACATAGATGCTGGAAAAATCAAACTCTATGGAATTAAGGATAGCTAATGAGTATTGTAAAATTAAATAATCAAGGTGTAAAGAACGCAACTGCTTTTGGTTCTATAACAGGATTAGGCAGTATGGTATTTATTAAAAAGCTAACAGCATCATCTTCTTCTACTTTATCTTTTGTTGATGGTGCAAGTGGTGTGGTGCTAGATGATACTTATAAAGAATATGTATTTATGTTTAATAATGTTCATGCTTCTGCTGGTGGAGTATCTGTTTATTTACAATTTCAAGGAAGTACAAATAGTGGAAGTAGTTATGGAGTTAATATAACAAGCACATACTTTGATGCAATACATGGAGAAGATGGTGCTGGTGGTGCATTATCTTATCAAACTGCTTTTGATTTAGCACAAAGTACATCTTTTCAATCAATTGCAACTCTTTTAGGTGGAGATCCTGATAATGGTACTTGTGGAACTTTACATTTATTCAATCCATCATCAACCACATTCGTAAAACATTTTACTTGTACTATGAATCACCCAGCAGCATCTGATGAATCTAAAAATTCTTATATAGGTGGATATTTTAATACTACATCAGCAATAGATGCAATTCAGTTTAAATTAAGTACCAATAATTTGCAAACTGGAGATATTTGCCTTTATGGTATTGCTTAACAATTAACAATGGAGTATAAATAATTATGGCTAGACATCACAATATAAATGGGGTTCAAGTACCCTTTACAGCAGAAGAAGAAGCACAAAGAGATGCAGAAGAACAAGCATATTCTGATAGTGCTTTTGATCGTGCTATGGCAGATTTAAGAAGTAAAAGAGATAACCTTTTAAAAGCTAGTGATTGGGAAGTAATCATGGCAAAAGAAAAAGGTACAACATTATCTGCTGGATTTAAAACATATAGACAAGATTTACGAGATATTACAGATGGCTTAACAACTGTTGCAGATGTTGAAGGAGTTGTGTTTCCAACAAAGCCATAGTATAATAAGCTGTGGAAAAGAAACCTAAAAAATCTATACTAATTTGTATTCCTAGTTTTGATACAAAAATACATTTAGAAACTATATCATCAATTATTTCTATAAGAGATATACTATTACAAAATGGTATTGGTATTAGTATAATGTGGTTAAGAGATAGTTTAATAACAAGAGCAAGAAATAAACTAGTAAAACAATTTTTAGATACAGATCATACTCATTTATTTTTTATAGATGCAGATATAAGTTTTACACCAGATGATTTTATAAGAGTTTTAAATTTAAACAAACCAATATCAACAGCACCTTATCCTATTAAAAATGATAATAAGATTGAAGATGGAGATGCTGCTTTGGGTTGGTGTGTTAATTTTCCTTTAGGCAAATATAATTTTAAAGATAATGAAAATGGTTATAAACTTTGCGATTATGCAGGAACTGGTTTTATGTGTATTCAAAGAAATGTTTTTAAAACTATTTTAAAAAAATATCCTCAAATAGAATACCTTACAGAAGTTAATGTTGAAAAAGGAACAGGAATTAAAGAATATGCTTTCTTTGATTGTGGAATACAAGGGCAAGGTATTTTAGAGGATAAAGATAAAACTAGAAGATATTTATCAGAAGATTTTTATTTTTGTGCGTTGTGGCAACAATGTGGTGGCGAAATATGGACAGATATCACTAGCGAATTGAAACATATTGGTATAAAGACTTATGAAAGAAAACCGATAGCAAAAAGGTCTTATGAAAAAGAAAAAAGGTAATAGTGTTGTTTGGCACATTTATCATACTATTCTAGCAATAGAATTAGCTTTAGTTGTTGCCATAGAATTTACAGAACTTATGTTAAAACTATAACATGGATTCTTTTATACCTACACATTTAGCTAAAACAAAAGAAGAATTAATTGAAATAATATTAAAAAAAGATTTAGAAATTCAAAAATTAAACAATCTTAATAAATTTATAAAAAATAAATTAGACGAATCATTAAAAGGCAATATTACAATTGATCCGATAGTTAATAGGATCATTAAAAAACATTTAGACAGACACAAAGAGGGAATGGTTAATTTTGGAAAGACCATGAGTGATAATTCAAAACCATTTCAACATTGGGTAAAAGAGGCACAAGAGGAATCTATGGATTTTATCTTATATTTAGAAAAAACATTAAATAAGGAGTAAATACGCTAAAAACTTGCGATTTAAACTGCTTTAGAGCCTCGTAGAGAGGGGTTAAGAGTAAAATAGGTATAAAGGGGTTAATTAAATATTATGGCTAAAAAATTCAAAGATTTTGTTGTTAGAGATAAACCAGTTAAAAGAGGGATTCATAAAAAGAGTCAAAATAAAAATGAAAAAAGACAAAAAAGTCAAAAGAGATATAAAGGGCAAGGTAGATAATGCCTAAAGCTAAATTACCTGTTAATACAGCACATCAAAGAATTGACGATCATGAAAAATTATGCAGAATTATGCAAAATGAAACAAATAGAAAAATTAAAGAATTGAAAGTTCAAATGTGTAGATTAGAAAGAGTTGTACTTGGTATGATCGGTATGGTTGTATTAGGTATGGGTACAATAATAATAGAATTATTTGGGAGGATTTAATTATGGATTTAAGTAAGCATTTTAAATTAGAAGAATTTGAAAAAAGTATGACAGCAACTCGTAAGGGAATAAAGAATAAAGCTGGTGCTGGAGAAATTAAAAGTTTAGGAGATTTATGTTATGAATGTCTTGAGCCTATGAGGGCACATTTTGATAAGCCAGTTACTATTACAAGTGGCTATCGTTCAGAAGCACTTTGCGAAGCTATCGGTAGTAAAAAAACCAGTCAGCACACCAAAGGTCAAGCCGCAGACCTAGAGATAAATGGTGTACCTAATATTAAGATTGCTTATTGGCTTTCTAATAACGTAGATTTTGATCAATTAATTCTCGAGTACTTTGACAAAAATGATCCATCAGGTGGGTGGATTCATATTAGTTATAATGAAAAAGGTAATAATAGAAAGCAAGTCTTAACATTTGATGGTGATAAATATGAAAATGGATTACCAGATATGGAATGGAAAGATGGCAAAGTGGTAGGTTCATAATGTGGTTTAGTTTAGCAAAAATGGCATTGAGTACAGGTGCAAAAGTATATTCAAATAAGCAAAAGCAAAAAGAAGCTATGTCACAAGCTGCACTTTATACAGCAGAAAAAATGGCTCGTGGAGAAACAGAATACCAGGGCAAACTTTTAGAAAGCAGAGATAAAGATTACAAAGATGAATTTGTTCTTATAATACTTTCTGCCCCAATAATTGTACTCGCATGGGCAGTTTTCAGTGACGATCCAGCTATGATGGATAAGATAGAATTATTTTTTCATCACTTCGGTAATCTTCCTGTATGGTTTCAAACTTTATGGATTACAGTAGTTGCTAGTATTTTTGGTATTAAAGGTACGCAAATATTTAGAAATGGCAGTCCTAAAGGTAAGTAGGAATGACAAAATGGGCATTAGTATTAATTATATGCTCTTTTCAATCTAATACTTGTCTTCCACGATTTGAATATCCTATAAAATATAATGATGAATATGATTGTATGGTAGCTGGTTATAAACAATCACTTTTAAAAACAGAAGAAATCGGAAGAAAAGAAATCAATGAATATAACATTTATATTAAGTTTGGTTGTAGTCCTGTTGACATTATATAAAAACTTTCATACCATATATAGTGTATGACTAAAAAAATTTTAAAAGTTTTAGTAATAGGAGATACACACGACTCTCCAGATATTCCAGATAAAAGTAGATTTGGTTGGTTTGCCAAACATATCAGAAAATCAAAACCAGACATAGTAGTTCAGATAGGAGATTTTGTAACTTTAGATAGTTGTACTCATTACATTCGTGATGATAGCTATACTGCTAAAATTGAAAAGCCTATTTTTATGAAAGATATGGAATCAATGGATTCTGCTATGGAAGAATTTAATTATCATTTAAAAGATTTTAAAATTAAAAAATATTTAACATTAGGTAATCACGAAAAAAGAATGTTTCGTAAAGAAGATAGTAACCCTACTTTTTATGGAATGTGTCAGAAAGAATTTTTTGGAAACTGTAAGAAGTATGATTGGCAAGTTATACCTTATGGAAAGTATTTGATGTTAGGTGGTGTTGGTTTTATTCATGCACCCATAAATCCTATGGGTAAAGAATATGGTGGCGAGGCTAGTGAAAGACAAGTAGCAAACAAATCTAAAATAGATATTGTTTTTGGTCATAGTCATAGAGCACAAGATAATAGAGTTGCAAAGATAAGCCCTATTCCAAATGACTTTACAAGAATTATAAATGTTGGTTGTGCTATGCCACATAATCATATTGAGAGTTATGCTAAACACAGTTTGACTGGTTGGACTTATCAAGTATGCGAATTAAAAATTTGGGATAATCATATACAAGAAGTAAATAATATTTCTATGGAAACTTTGGAGAGAGAATATGGCGGAAAAAAGTCTAAATGATATTTATAGAGATATAGAAAACGAAGTAGAAGAAGATTGTTTTGATAGAGAAGATATAAGATTAAAAGATCAAGAACCTTATGCCATAGTAGGTAAATCAATGAGTGGCAATATAATATTAAAAGTTGGAGATGAGTTAGGTTATGATGTTACAAAGTCTTTAACCTTTCCAGAAGCATTAAAATTAATTAATGAATTGACTGTTGCTGTTATTAACCGATATGCAAAATGAGTTTCATTAATCCTGAACTAAAATCTATCAAATATAGAAAAAGAAAAATTAAAATTGTTTATAAAAATCTAGATGATTGTTATGGATTATATGATCCTAATAAACAAACCTTATACTTTGATCAAAACATAAAAGGCGAAAGATTATTCAATACTTTTTATCACGAATTATTCCATGTGATTTGTTATAATGATGGTATAGATGTTAATCAAAGAGGAGAAGAACCCATAGCCCAAGCAGTAGGAGATGGTTACACAAGAATCTTTAAACAGAATCCCAAACTATGGGATATTTTGCAAGACTGTTTATATAGTTAGTCTTATAAATATTTTCTATTTTTAATATAATTTTTTATATGCTTTAAGTCTTTAAATTTTTCTTTATCATAACAAGGTAAAAACATACGAAATAAAGCATTAGATAATTTTTTATTCATTCTAGATAAAGACCAATCACCTAATTTTGGATAAGTTTTATTATATTTAGCACTAAATATTTCATTACCAAAAATAATTTCATAATTATCAGAATTTTTAAATATTTTTTTAATTACTTTCATTATGACTCCTTTCTTTTGTTAAAATATTTATCCCAAAACAAATCATCATCTTTTTCTCTAGCATAATCTGTTTTTTCTTTTTGCTCTTTAGTTATAAAACCAGCAAGAACAAAATTAGTAGTCATTTCTTCAAATGGCATTTGATCATTAATTTCCCAGAACACAATATCATTTTCAATATATGCACTTTCAAAATTTTTCTGAACTTGTTCTAATGTTTGATGTTCTTCAAACTTTATTTCAGTAGTCATATTTATTCTCCTATTTAGTTATTTATATTTTAAAATTTTCCCAATGATCTTTAAATCCTAAAGAAAGTAATTCAGATTTTACTTTTTCATAAAATCTTTTAACACTCATAGTGCACGCAACACTTCCCTCTCCACTACTATCAGGTTCATCAAAAAATTTATTTACTTCATTAAATATAATTTCAGCACCCTTATTATCCAAAGGTTCAGATATTTTTTTATTTAATGGAAAATCATTATGTTCTTTAATGAATTTATTTATATTTTTTATAGTCATATTATTTCTCCTTTTTTTAGTTAATAATTAATATTATATATTATTATAAAATAATTAAAACCATTATTAATTGTTGGTACTAAAGGCTTATTTAACCTATTTTTTCTATTCTCATATTATATGTCCTTCCCCCAGTAATTAACTCTTTTAACAGGATATTTAGAACCAGCTTTGGTTTTTTCTATATGATATATTTCTTTTTCTTTTTTCAAATATCTTTCTAATGATAAATCAATTACAATACCTGAAATATCACAAGCCCAACATCTACCATATTCTTTTCTATTAAAAGCATCGTCATTATTATCTGTAATACGATATTCTAAAATAGTAAATTCCTTGTAATCTTTTAAAGTTTCTACAATATCTTTATAAGTAAAAAATTTAAAAGTGTTGCTAAAAGTTAATAACTCTTTTTCAAAAGCTGGTTTGTCAAAAGGATTAAATTTAATTGTTTCCTTTTTTGCAAACTTATCTCTCATATCATATAAGTGTTCTTTAGTTGGATTATTTAAAATTTTTCTTAATAACTCATCAGTATAAATAAACTTTACTCTTATTTCTCTACCTAATTTTGTCATATTATACTTCCTTTCTTTTTTTATCATTTTATTTTTGAGTTTGGTGCATTAAATTTGTGTATATGTTTTTCAACTATTGAAAAAGACACACCAACTATTTTATGTCTTTTACTTCTCTTTTCACCTTTTGCTGAATGGTATCTATTAACCCACATATTTTGAGGAACAATAGACCATCTTAACTTTCTTTTTTCCATGTCTTTTTTAATAGATGTTTTTAATTCAAAACCTTTTTTTCTTCTTTTAGAATTTTTTAATCTTTGTTTTTCTCTTTGTTTTTTATCTGTCCAGTATAAAATAGTTGCTTGTGATACATTAAAATGTTTTGCAAGATCATCTAATGTTTTTCCTTGATTTCTAAGGACATTAATTTCTTCAATGTCCCTAGAATTTAGTTTGTATCTCTTATCAATAGAGATTAATTTATTATTAATTGTCATTAATTTATTAACCCTGATAAAGAAACAGAATAAGGTTTTCCATCAACCCATTCCATATAATAACCAGTAGCATCACCACCTTTAGAGTTATACTTTTCTACTAGTTTATTATTTAGATTAAATAAGGCTTGAAGATATTTTTTCTTCTCGCCAATTATTTCATCATTTTGTACTTTTTCCCAAAAGCTAACAACCTCTGATTTAATTGCTTCCATTGTAAATGTAAGAGCAAATTCTGAAGGTCTTCCATAATGTTCTTCTAATTTAATTATGTCCATTATATCATCTCCCAGTTTTGGTTAGTTTCTTTTGAATAAGTTTTAACTGATAAATTCCAAAGATTCCAAGCATCAGAATTATTTTTAAAACCATATTCATTTGCAAAGTCCATAGATGAACTATGTTGAATTGTAGGTCTTAATCCATATTTTTTTAAAATATTTACTAGACCTTTTACTGTTCCTGAAGTTTTAGTAGCAGCACCAACAGAAACTTTTATTTTTCCATTAACAGCTTCTAAAAACTTTATTTTTTTATTTAACATTTTTTATCTCCTATTTAGTTATTTAGTTAATAGAGATATTATATATTATTATAAAATAATAAAAACAATTATTTTAATTAATTTGTTACGGAACTAAAGGCTTATTTAACCTATTTTTTATTAATTAGGTATCTAGCCGAACTTTCTTCTGTTATTCGCATATCTTTTAAAGCAATTAAATTATTATAATAATCTTTAGAAAGGGTAAAATCCTTTTCAGCTTGTGTATAAGCTATTAACCATTCCTTATATTTTGTTTGTCTGTATGCTTCATCAGTTAATTCAGTTTGACTAATCTTATCGTGGTTTAATCTTAATTCGTTTTTAAGTTTAGCCAATATAATCTTTTCAGACTTTTCTAATTTTCTATATCTAAAAAGTGTTTCTGCTTTTTTCTCTGATGCTTCTTGTAGTTTATTAAATGTATCTTCTGTGTTTAATACAAAAGTTTTATGATTGTCCATGTTTTCTCCTTTTTTTTGTTATTACTTAAATTTAGAGTACAGCTTTCTTAATCAACTATTAATAGTTTCTATTAACTCTAAATATTTTTAATTAGAACTTATTTAATATTATTATTACTATTATCAGTTCTAACTATTTCTCGTTGTACTCCACGATATTCACTAGCTTTTTGACTAGCGATTGGAGTTACTTTTCCAAAAGTTTGTATGCTTTTAACATACTCATTATGCTTTTGGTCAAGTGTATCAACGAGTAGTCTTATTTTCTCGTTTAACATCTTTTTCCTCTATGGTTGCCCTTATACCATTTGGCAAACTTTTTGATACCTCTATAATAAAGGGTTCAACTTTTTCTTCACTCTCCCATTCGAGAGAATTAATAAATTCATTGTTATCATATTTCCATAGTTTTATCAAGTATTTCATTACAACCTTTAATAGAGTATATGGGGCAATAATATTTATATTATTTAACCCCACAAATACCATACTAAAAGTTGATGTCGTCATCAAGGTAATTATTATCTTGTTGTGCAACTTGTTCTTTAGTTGGATAATTAATATCTCTATTAGAAACACCACCTTTATCTTCTCTAGGAACATGATTTGATATTTTTAAATGTGGGTTTGGTTTTCCATCTTTTTGATTTGTGGAATTACCCCAAAATGTCATATCAATTTTAGTTCCTGCTTTAATGACTATATCTTCTTTGACAGTAAATCCATTCCAACTAAATGTAGGTGCTTTAGGATTATCACTCTCAACTTTATAAACATTAAAGTATATTGGTTTCTCTAGCATTTTTTCCTCCTTTTTTATTGTTTGTTTAACATATTCGTCATATTCTTTACGAATTTCTTTATCCTTTTCAAATGTATCTTCATAAGCTATTTCTTTATTTAGTTTAAATTCAAGATAGCTAATAAGCATTTAATATACATTAGAACCCGAGTACCTTTTTTTCTTTTTAGGCTCTAAAAGAAGTATTTTTTTATTAACTATTTCAATTTTTTCCCAAATGTCAGTTTGAAGATTGACTAACGCATCTCTTTCTCCATAAAGCCCACATCTGATTTTAAAAATTTCAAGTTTTTTTTCATCATTGATAGTATTATTAACTACTATTTTAGGTATATCTGTCATCTATTCCTCTGTTGTATCAATAGTTATATTGCAAGTTACTTTACCACAAAATTGATGACCACCATCTTCTTGTAAGTTTTCTAAAAATTTAGATAAAGTTTTTGATTGAATACCATCATTAAATTTAAACTCATGTAATGTAGCATCCTTTTTTTCCTTATCATTTTTACCATATTGTGTTCCTGTAACTTTTATATTTGCTTCTTCTATAAACATTTTATTTCTCCTTTTTTGTTATTAACTAAAATCACTCATTTGTTGTCTTACTTTATCCCAAGGGTTTTCAGTAAATTTTTGGAAATAAAACTTACCACTACTTTCTTTTGATTGACATTTAACCCAAATACTAGGTAGATCATATAAATGCCTACCTATACCAAATGATACTGCGGCTCTTTTAAGACTATCTGAAATAGCACCTTTATCAGCTTCAAATTGTGTATCTCCTGCACCATCAGATCGCCATACCCATTTATCATCTAGGAATAAACCTAAATGGCAAATAGTTTTAGCACCAAACACTTCATGTTTGCACTGCCAACCAGAACCCATAACTTCATTAAGTCTATCTTGAACTTGACGAACATTAATGTAAGCAAGTGCCATTCCTGCAGTTCCATCTTTAGTTAATCTCTGAACTCTCCATTGAATATCTTTCTCTGGAAATTTTTGAGATAATTTAAACATTATATCTTCTGTTTTATTTACTGATATTTTTGCCATACTTTTTCTGCCTCCTGTTTTATGTTAAGATCCCACGCATAAGGGTTAGGATCGGTATTTAAAGGAGTAATTTTAATTGCCTCCTCTAAATTGTTATTACACTTTATAATATAATTCTCTAAAGATTTAAAGTGATTAAATATTTCTTTATAGCCATTTTCTATATCGCTTTCATTTAATTCATAAAACATTGTTTTTTTTGGTGTTGCGTATAACAATGCAGTAGGTTTATTATATAATTTTGAATATAAAGCCTGTTGTCTTAAATGATCTGCTTTCGGATAACTTGGCATTCTCATTGTAGATTTAGCATCAACAATAATATTTTCAAATTCAAAATCGGTAAAACATCTAATTGGATATTTTAATCCATCTAGTTTTTTAACCATTTCTGCTTGATAGCCTACTATATCTCTTAATTGCCTTTCATATAATACTTTTTCAAATTGTTTAGCACATTCAATAGCATTATCTATTTCTTTTTCAGCATCTAAATATTTAAACTTTTTAAATCTATGTTTAATTAATTTAGCAAATGCCTTATCATCTCTTTGTTGCATACCTCTTTTAATTTTATAATAAGCACCAAACTCTGATAAATTACCTCTTGTCATTGAAGCGTTACTAGGACTTCTTAATTTTAATCCATAAGTACATAACCATTCACAAGGACTTTTAGAAAATTTAGTAACTGAACTAAAGCTATGTTTAAAATCTTCTTTAATGATTTCCATGAGAAAACTCCTTTATTATTTTTTTCTTAACTTTTTCAAGCATTTCATGAAAAGATTTTTCTTTTTCTTCATTATTATTTATATTTATAAAATCATTAGAAACTACTGTTAAAAAATGATCTATGTGCATATCTCCAAACCTAATATTAGCTTTTTTAGAATCGGAATATCTTGTTTGATTTAAAAATTCCAAAGTATCAGAACGAATTGCTCTTTTATCAACAATACTTTGTAACTTTAATATTTGATCTAGTGTCATTACTTATCTCCTTTTCCTGTTATTATTTTTGCTCTAAATGTATCTAACCACGCATTATGTTCTCTCCATGTCTTGTGAGGTTTAGGTTGTTTTTCTTTAGCCCATATTTTTTTCATTTCTTCTTTATGCTCTTTCATAGAATTACCAACACCCTCCCAAACTTCTTCTTTTTTAATCTTCTTTTTTTTCAGAGGCATTATAATATCCTGTATGAGTTTTTAAAACTTCTACATCATCAATTAATATAGATTGAACTTTGTTATTAACTTTCATCAAAGATTTTAATTCTTCAATTTCTTCTTTTGCAGAAGTTATTTCTTTATCAAATAATTCTTTTTCTTCGTTAGTAAGTTGTAAAGCCATGTTTCTCCTTTTTTGTTATGTTTTAGTTATATATTATTTGAGCTTAAAGTAAAATTATTTATTCATTTTCCTCCTTTTCTTTAATTTTAGCACCCTCTGGTAATTGTACTGTTAAATTAACTTCTTCTAATTTAAACCCATCTAACACTCTATCTAGTAACTTTTTATTAGCATTGGAACTTGTGTATCTAACATTAACATTACTCATATATTCACTATATTTTTGCATCTTCTTACAAACTTCCATAGCAAATTTTATAAGTTTATCAAAGTGTTCTGGATTTAATTTTGCACTTTCTGAATTAGTATCAATAGCCCTTAATGTATTTTTAATTTCATCAATTAAGCCTACTGTATATTCATCTCCCTCTATTCTATTAATAAATTTATTAAGATGACTTTGCAATCCACTTAACTGTGTTGCTAATAAACTTTCATTTTCCTTATCACTCATGTTGCTCCTTTATTTTTCTGTTATTTTTTTTATTAGTCTGCCAATTTCATTATCTTTTTCCATAATTTCAATTTGATGATTTTCTTTTTCAATAGCCATATTTTTTTTTAATTCATATATTTTTTTATCCAATTTTAAAATATGAATCCTTAAATCGCCATTTGTTTGTCTGTGTATTTTTTCTAAACCATCTAAATTTTTAACTTTTTTGTTAAGTTCATCTATTTGTCTAGTTAAATCTAAAGAACCTCTATCATCTGATATAGGAACAACTTCATTTTCATAAGTTTTATCTTCATCTAACATAATAAATTATACCATAAATTATCTTAAAATAGAATACCCATAATCTTCCATACATTTTTTAACAAATACTGTTTGGTCAGATATACCAAGTGTTTTAATTATTATACCAGTATTTTGACTGTGAATATATCTACAAGCCTGTAAATCTTTCCAATAATTTCCTGCAATAACATCTCCATTATGTTTATCTTTAGATGTTTCTGGATTAATTAAAGGTTTATAGGTAGAGCAATTTGTTAAAAATAAACAAAATATTATTATTAATAATTTATTTATCATCTATTGCTCCTTGTTGCATTTGTTTTAACCAAGCCACACAAGATTCATTGCCACCTATTGACATAAATTGTGTAGGATCATTTGTTTCAAAAGTATGACATTTAACCACCTCTTTACTTGCTTCTCCATATTCATCAAAAAATTGTTTTGCACAGTCTTGTAATGTATCTCCAGTAAAAGATTTACTTCTACCTGTTAGTGTTATTTCTAATTGTACCATATTGTTCTCCTTTTTTTGTTATTTTTGGTTTCCACACATTAACAATCTTTGATTTAATAGGCTTATTTTTTTTAGCCAATTTAATTAAATTAAAGACATTAATCTTTTTCAACATTTTGCTCCTTGTTAATTTGTATAATTGGGTGATGTTTTTGATTCCACATTTCTACATCAATAATTTCTAATACATCTCTAGGATTAGTATTAAAAAATACACAACATTGTCTAAACTTAAATAATCCCAAACCATTAGCACCACTTTCATACTTTTGAACTTGCTGAAAACTTACTCCAAGATGTCTTGCTAATTTAGTTTGCGTGACTACCATTGTTCTACCAGTTAATGGATTAATTTTTGTTTTTGATAATCTAGTTCTTTTTAACCATTTACCAACTTCTTTTTCAAATAAAACTTGTTCTTTTGTTCTATCAATTTTATTATTTAGATTTGTCATCTTTATCCTTTTCCTTTTTAGTTAGTTTATCAACTTTCTTTTTTAATTGTACTATTGTAAATTTAGGCTTTTTAATTGGTTGTTTATTAAGGTCAGGGAAGTGTTTATCCAACTCTGAATTACTCATAATAAAATGTGCATTAAGCATATTTATTGATTCTTTAACTTGTAGTATTAACTTTTGATGGTTTTCTATATCTTTCATATAAGCAGTCATAGAAGCAAACCAAGTTTCCATATCTGCACGAACTCTTAATAACCTTTCATCAATATCGGTATTTCTTTTTTGTTTATTAAAAAGATTAATAACTAGTAATATAATTAATGTTACTATCAAATACTCCATTATTTAGCTTTCATATGTGGTTCTAGTATTATCAATATAGAGTTAGGCAAACTTCTTTTTTCTTTGTCTGCTTTTTCCTTGAGTATATCAAATTGTTTTTCTGTTACAGGAATCTGCAACATCTTCATTTTTTCTTTAGTTTTAGTGTTCATGTTTCTCCTTTTTTATTATTAGTGATTTTTTTATATTATTTTTAATTAAAAGTAAATAATTTTTAATAATAGAGATAGGTGGAACTAACACAGTCAGGAGATTGCAAGGATTTGCGTATCTGTTGAACTGCTGGGGTATTACTACTAACCAATTCCACCTATCAAGAATAGGAGGATTGATCACTCCTGAAAATTTTTTATACACTATATCACTTTTAGTTTCAAGTAAATCTTTTAGTGAGGAAGTATTCTCAAGGTTTAAGGAGCTAAAGAACTCCCCCACTATTCTATTTACATAGAATTTTATTTTAATTATTTTCAATAGGTACATTAGTTATTTCTAATTTATGTATATTATACTGATCTTTTTCATGACCATAAACATCAACTACTTGAAAAAAATATGCCCAAAACTTATTATCTGTTTCTCCAAAGCTATCATCATTTTGAAAACCTATTGTACCAACATAATTAAGTTCAAG
>Ga0209603_1001195_pt1 | contig 27672 bp, 16 predicted proteins | sample COGITO_mtgs_1206_FD_184812 | JGI IMG/M metagenome (GOLD analysis project Ga0209603, IMG submission 184812) | Pelagic marine microbial communities from North Sea - COGITO_mtgs_120607 (SPAdes) (version 2) | ecosystem: Environmental > Aquatic > Marine > Epipelagic ... | reverse complement strand
TAGCAGTATTCAATTGCTTGTAAGCATTAATTACGGCAGATGCTGAGAAAAGATCAATCTTCTGCTTCTTTCCATCTTTGAACTTGACTTGTCCTGCGCTTTTAGTCTTAACGATTTTTTCTAGATCGGCAATAACGCCTTCTGAGTAATAGCCTTCTTTGTACGACTCTTCTAGATCATCTTCATCTTCGTCTTCATCTTTCATTGCCATCTTAGTGGCAGTTGCGTACATGACATCAGTAGCTTTGTCGCCGTAACGATCTTTGAACTCGCTCATTTTTTTCTTGAGTTCTTTTACGATTTTTTCTTTCTTCTCTTTCTGGGCGTCAGTCATCTCTTCTTCAGTAAACTCGACAGCTTCATAGACTTCCCTATCTTGACCCTTTTCGAGATCAGCAAGACGATTAGCAGATAGATCGAGAACCTCTGCTTCCTTGTATCCGTCAGGTAGCCCTTTTTTGTCAACAAGATGCTTATCGATAAAAGCTTTTTGCTTTTCTACGGAAGCATTATCACCGAGATCTTGTATCTCTTTGTGAATTGACTCTGTTGTAAACTGCTTAAAAGATTTCATTTTGATTCCTTTATTATTCTGTATCTGCTTCTACGTCTACTTCCACTGAATCAGTGGATGCGCCAAACATAGAGTCGTATTTTGTTTCGATAGCCGCTGTCATTTTATCTGCCATAACACTATTAAACGAAGACTCGAATGAACCTGCATCCTTATCCACCGCACTCTTAATCAAATCACTAACACTCATGTCTATCTCCTTACTTATATGTTTATTTATATTTTATTACAATTACTAATTAGACTACTCAAACTCTGCAAAATCATCTTCTGGTGCATCATCCTTTGGCTCTGGTGCATCATCCTTTGGCTTTGGTGCATCATCCTTTGGTTTTGGGTCTTCAAACTCTCCAAAATCCCCTTCTGCATCATTCGAGTCTTTTTCGTCTTCTTCTATCTCGTCTCTCATCTGCTCGATTTCGTCTTCGTTCATCATGAGAACATTCTTTCTAACCCAATCTGCTGAGTAGTATTTACCAACATACTCATCAATATCACGAAGCATACCCAATCTTTCTCTCAATACTTCGCTTTCTTTTAACTCTTCGAAGTAGTTATCTTGCATGAAATCATATCTGATAGAGGCCTGAATGTCGTTCCATTCTTCAGGCTTAATGATTCCCTTGAGTATCAATTGCTTCTCAAGTATCTTATCAAACAATGATGAGAAACGTGATCTCAATCTGCTGATAAACTTACTAAATTTAATCTCATCCCTAGATATTTCTGTTGCTCTACCTAAAGAGAATCCAGTATCTGTTTCCATGCGAGAGATAGGTACATTAAGAGACTTAAACAATCTCTTTTGGAAATATAGTACATCGTCTAGTTCTCCTAGATTCTGACCACCAGGTAATGTGGTGATCTCTGTGCCTTTTCCACCTTCTCTTCTTGGCAACCAAAAATCGTCAGTCATACTCATATGCTTACGATCATCTTTTACGTCACCTGTAGCGGCATCATAAACCAAGCGATTCTTATGCTTAGTCATCATATCTCGTAGATACTGCTCTGCTTTCATCTTAGGCAGATTACCCACATCGATATAAAAAATTCTTCGTTCTGGTGCTCTAGATATTCTATAGATAACTACAGCATCTTCCATCATTCTCAACTGATTCAAAGGCTTATTTGCCTTATGTAAGTTAGATACAATTAGCGAATTAGTCTCATTAAATAGGCCTGAGTTAGCATGAACAATAGAGTCCTTTGCTATCTTCAGTCCCGACAACTCGTTTCCTTGTTGACCAATCTGATTGCCAGCTTGACCTAAAAAGCCTTTCTCACTGAAAATGTAGTACTCATTTTTAACTTGCTTTGTTAAAAACCTACCATCTTGTCCATTAGACCCCTGAGTCTTATTATCAAACTCTCTAATTTTACGAATCTTTCTTGGATCGATATAACGCAACTCTTGAATACCTTTTCGAGGTTGCTTAACATCAATCATAACATGATAGTTGATTCTTCCATCAACATACCACTTTTGGAAAGTATCGTAACCAGTAGAAGAAAAGTCTAACAACTTTAATACAGTGTCAAACTCTTCTCTGATTCTCTTTTTAATGTTGTCGGCCAGATCAACGTCATCTGTAACACACTCGACTACTTTATCATCTGAAGAGATGCTTATCGCTTCATTTACAATATCGTCTACTGCCTGTGCAACTTCTGGTTGCTGTAGCATAGATCTATACTTTTGAACAAGCTCTGCTTCTGATCTTGCGCTTCCTGCTAGATCTAGATAGCTACTAGCGGCAGTACCTGTTGCGGCAATGTCGATAGAGCCATCTTCAGCGTCCGGTCTAACAAAAGAGGGAATATTAACATTCTCTTCTGATGTCTTACGTTTGATCGAAAATCCAAATAATTCAGCCATATTTTATCCTCTAATTCTTAGGGAGAGTTTATTCTCTCCCCTTAAATTATCGTTATCAATTTTACTCGTTTGTGCCGCCGTCTCCGGTGACTCCACCAGAAACATTCCACCAGTCATACTGGAAAGTGACATCAAATCGTTCGATATCATCAGTTGTATTCCAATCCATAGTGATAGCACCGATAGATGTTGGAAATAGTCCGTTAAAGTTATAAGTTCTTAAAGGTGCGCCAGTTTTTGAATACTGAGTAATCTGTGCTTGATTCTTATATTCAGAAGCACTTGCACTACCTAACTGAGTTGTGTTTCCTTCATGAGCATTGATGGATGCCATCCATTGCTCCATAGCGTTACGAATAAGGAAGTCCTCATCGTTAATGATAGTTACAGTCCATTCAGCGAATGTTCTATCTCCCGCTATCTTAACCTTACGACCGAAGTATGGAACTTCAATTGTTCCAATAGTAGCTTCAGGAATCTGTGCCGCCTGCACCATAAATGGTGTTTTAAGATCAGCAATTCCATTAATGGGATTGGTGATCGCTACTTGGAATAGGGATGCCTTAGCACCCCCGAAGGTCAATTGGCTTTTAATTTCATTGATGTTGAAAGCCATCTTTTTTATCTCCTTGTTTGTTGTCTAATTATTTATTAAGCCGCACCAACGATCTCTGAGAACTCTACGCCTGTTCTAACGGCAACAAAGTTCAACTGGATAAAGTTGATTGAACGTGCTGGCTTGATATAGATATCGCCAACAAATTGGTTAGTGTCTATCACTTGAGGCGTATTGTTTGATGCATCACAGATAACTTTAAAGTCATAAATGCCTCGTCTACCTTGAACATCTCTCAAGAACGGTTCAACTAAGTTTACAAACGATGCTCTAGTGAACTCATCGTTAAACTCAAATAATGTTGACTTAGATGCTTGACTAATAGTCTTCTCAAGAACAATAAACAGTCTACGGACATTGATTCTGTCAAATGCGCTAGTAGTACCAGCAAAAGTCTTATCACCAAATAGTACAGTACCTTGACCTGGCTGAGTAATTACTGGATTAATACCATTCTTGTATAGTAAATCTCTCTGCGCTTTATTAGGATTGACTTTTAACTTAACAACATTCTTAACATTTCCTCTACTGTATCCTGCGGGCGAGAACCAGGGATCTCGTAGATCGTCTGTTCTAGCACACAAGCCAGCGATGTCGCCATTCAAAGGAACCCAACGATATACGTCAGAATACTTATCGTATTGGTATTTATATCCACTGTCAACAACTGCAAAACTACTTGCAGTTAGGTTAGCGACAAAAGATACTACAGAAGATGGAGTCATATTGTCTGCGTATGCAGGAGAAACAAATGCTACACAATCTCTACGAACTTCTACAATGTTGTCGATGATGTAATTAGAGAGTTCGTGTCCTGTCGCTCCTCGTGCTTTACCCTGAAGAACAAACGAGATATCTACATCAGCGGCATCCTTATAAAGATCATACGCTAAAGCTAGTTTACCGATTGGAATATCAGTCTCATCGTTACCATCACTACCACCAGTCAAAGCTGTATATGAAACAGCACCACTCAATGCGGCTGAACCTGCATCAGTCAACGAAATCCAGTCAGAAGATGATACAAGAACATCCGATAAGAAGTTTGTAGATCCGTCTGCACTTTTAGCACCTGCCGTTAGCGATACATTATCATATCTTTCTACAATAGCGCCAGCGGTCCCAGTAATTTTACCATCAGAATCCTTGACGACAACGTGAACACTTCCTGTATCTGGAGCAGAGTCAAAGGTGTCTGCATCGCCCCACTGCTTAGTGTACTCTCCACTAGTTACGTTAGCGATACCTGTATATCTCTCAATAAAGTTTGCTGTTGCAGTAACTGTGCCAGCTTTAGTTGTTAACTTATTGGTGCCTGCCGCAATAGCAGTGATTTGTACGTTATTTTGATTACTTTCTGAGTAGCTGTTTGCTTTAGCAAGAGTATCTGCTAGTTTAAACATATTTGTTGCGCCACTAGTCTCTACACCAACTTGGGTTAATGTATAGCCCGTATTACCTGAAGCGGGTTGAGTGATATCAATAGCGTCAACGCCAACAGCAGGAACTTCGTCATATAGCTTAATTACTGTTGTGCTTTCTACCTGAACCCAATACTTAGTGCCGTCTGCTAGACCATTGATAGCAGCCTGACTATTCGTGTTGAATATAACACGATCTCCAGTTGTGTAGCCGTGTGCAGTATCGAATGTAATTGTTTCATTTGCTGTAGAGACATCATCGAAGTCGAATGATTTTGCGACATCTTCTACTGGGATAATGAAGTAGTTTTTATCGTCTACTAAACCAGCTAGAATACCACCAGTTGTTGCGTCATATACAACAGGAGTTCCTTTTGCAATGGTTTGGCTTGTGCCCAACTGAATAATACTCGTACCTAATGTATCTGTAGCATCGTGTATATATACACCACCGTCAGTGTCAACAGTATGATCGTAAGAAGTTGGAGCGACATCAGATTCGAATGTAAATGCACTGCCAGCACCACCACCTGAAACCGAAGCATCAGCTTTTAGTGTCAAGCTTTGTTCACCAACTGTGATTACGTCACCCTTTTTGAGTGCTTGTGCTTGTGCTTGCGAGGCAAAACCGGTAAAAGTACCAGAACTATTACCTGAAGTGATATCTACAGTAGATGTGCCTACTCTTGCGGAAGCGAATGATGCGCTATCGCAGTGAGATACTTGGATAGAATTTCCTAACTCGCCATAATACTTAGCTTTAAATTCATCATCGCTACCTTTAGTGGCGATGGCGGCAGTATCACTTACTGCACGAGTTACGAAAAGTGCATCACTATAGCCTAAGAAATTGGCCGCTGTTAAAAAGGTTTCGTGATTTGTCCACAGATTAGCGTTTGTGTACGTTTCACTAGTGTATCGAGTTGACGGCTCACCGAATCTAGAAACTAATTCTTGCTCTGAAGTAACTAAGATTCTTTCGTTAATTGGACCCCATCGAAATACACCTGCAATTGCTCCTTCGGTCGTTCCAACCGCAGGGGTAGCACTTGTTAGGTCGATTTCGCTGACGTTAATGCCTGGACTTGTTTGAAAGGCCATTGTTGATTTCTCCTTGTTTATTTTGTAAGTTACAAACTTCTTTTATTTTGTATTTCTATATTTATAATATTGAGAACTTAGCTTAACCAACTATTATCGTCATCTGAGACTGCAACTCGGTCAGCAACATCGCTATTCATGTCGTAGTCGTTGAATCCAATTGGTAGTAGACTCTCAGCCAACTCTTCTTCGTTTCTCTGTCTTAGAGCGTTAACTGTGTTTATGTTAGTGATTTCTTTGAAGAACATTTGATCTGTCATCCAAGCAAATAGCACTAATCCCATAACTAAATCGTCATGGCAACCAGATTCTGCTTCATAAGAATTAGCTTTTCTAGAAAATGTAGATAGTTCGTTTATTGTGTCAAAGTCATTCAATATCAATTGATCTTGTTCAACTAGCATCTTCAGCATATTACATCCGACCGCCTTGACTGCCTTTGTTGTTCGAATACCTTTATCTGCTTTCTTTGAGAATCCTGTAGATATTCTTTTACCTGATCTACCCGCTGATTCTGTGAACATGAGTGTCTCTACCTCAAATTCATAATGCAATACTTCTGAGACTTGCTCACCTATATCATTGACTTCCACTAATGTGTAAGCCTCATTATAACTCTTTATACTTCTATATATGATTTCAGCGTAGTCGATGGGTGTTATCATGTTATCCTTAAAGACGCAAACTTGTCTGTAAGGCATCTCTGTAACATCGATAATCTGAAATGCTGAGTAATCTAATCCTTTACCTCTAGCCACATCAACTATGCATACATATGTGTGATCTTTCTGAGGCTTCTCATATACTTTCATGTGTTCTGTTTGACCAACTGGTGTTCTAGGCACAAGAGCCTTGAGCTTACTACCATTAATTAGGGTTCCAGATGAGCCTAAGAATCCACACTCGAACTCTTGTGAGAACTTCTGTGTATCTTGATCCATAGCCGCAAGAGTCTCTTTTCTCCATGCTTCATCTCGTCCAGGCACTCTTTGCCACGGCACTTCAACATACTCAAAGCCGTTCGTATCTGCTTTTGCTCCCTCACAGGTCTTATAGAAGTGATTGAGTCCATTTGGTGTAGATGTGTACAGCATCTTTGTAGTCTTACCAGAAGATATCGTTGGAAATACAGAAGCAAAGAACTCGTCCCAATTCTCAACGAAAGCAGTCTCATCTATGTATAGAAATGATATAGATTTACCACGAATAGCACTAGAGGACGTTGAACCAGCTATAATCTTACAACCATTTTCAAACTCAACAGAGCCTTTGTTCCACTCAATTACACCCTGTTGTAGCCATTTTGGAAGTGCTTCATATGCAATCTTGATTCTATCTAGAATCTCACGAGCCGCATCACCCTTGTTAGCTAGTAAAGCACAAGTCTTATGCTCATTAAACAAAACGTAATGTAGAATAACAGCAACGGCAGTAGTTGTTTTACCTGCCTGTCGTGAAGTTACCACAGCAACTCTTCGATTATTGGTTATCTTTTCGACAATCTCTTTCTGATAATCATACATCTTGATTGGAATGAGACCCTTATCAACGTGTACAATTTGAATATACTTCTCAGAAAAATATGTAGGATTATTAGCGCACTTGATAAACTCGCCAACCATATCTTGGGTAAACTCAATAGGAGTACCCTTTCGCTTTAGATTGACGTTACCATTGTAGCCACGCTCTTGAACATTAGCCATCGTTATTTTTCATGTCCTTTAACAACTGCTGTAGTTCATTTGTCGAACCAACAAACAGATTGTTATTAGTAGTGAGGCCTTTGGGTGCTGTGTCAATATTCTCCTCTTCTACTTTCAACTTATCTGTAGACATTTTAACCAAATCTTTATTGGCATCTACAAGTGTCTTCATGATAGTCGATACGACTTCATATGCTCTCGGATGCTCTGATGCTTTTGCTACATCGAGCATTTGCTCTAACGCCTCTGTTCCAGATTCGATTACATTATAGAAGTTACTTCTAGCGTACTCATAATCTTTGTTCATTTTGTCGTCAGTGGGAACTTCTGTTCTCTCAATTACCTTCCCTTCGACTACATCATCCAGAGGCTCAAGTCCTAGACTTTTACCTATTTCATCATTCATATTATATTGTTCCATCTCCATCTGAGATTATTGTCATGGCTTTCCAGTTATCTTCTTCGTCTATTTGACTATATGGTAGTGTTGCGAATGCGCCAGCGGGTGGATTAGTATTCGGATTTGCGGGTGCTGTGAATGTATCACCGACTTTATATGTGACACCTGTTGTTGCGTCACCCGACACAAATAAATTCCAAGCCGCTTGAACTGCGGGTAGATTGATATTGTCTAAATATAGGCCACCCACCGTACCCATGTCATATATTTGATATTGTACTCCTGCCGTAATCTGACTTATTGCTACAGGAACAGTAGGAGTTGCTTCAATATGTGTTCCACCAGTATTATCTACGAGTGATGGAAACATATTTACATTAGAGAACTTAATCTGCTTCTTGGCTACAGTTGGTGAGAAGAAGTATCCTTTCATCGTAAAGTTTAGTGTCCAGATTAATGCTCTTCTAGTTTGAAAGTCTGCTTCATAACTGTCTTCTTGAGATACGCTATTCAAGACTACAGGAATATCAACGTATCCCATACCTTCTACCATCTGAACTCCAACAGTACAATCTGGCTTGAAAAAAGGCAGTATCTGCTCAATAATCTTCATTCCATCTTCATTGTACTTTGTCATTATGTTTAACTGAAACTCGATATCATATGGCGCAGGAGTAAACATTGTGTTCACGCCACCATCTGAGAGTGGTGATCCCTTTACTTGTTTCGTCAAACTAGTCAACTTTCTTTCAGCACTATAAGTCATGCCTGTGATCTCGAAAGACATTCTAGGCAGTGTTATCGCATTAGGAGAATTTAAGTTAGGGTCTTGCTCTAGTTTAGCTAAAAGCTTCTGCATAGGAGCATAGTTAATAGGCACCTTCATCTTCTGTATTGAAGTGCCAGCATTATTCTTTCTAGTGATCTCAATGTCGTTAAATAGCGTACCGAACACTGCTACATATCGTCTTGTGGTTTCGTGATAAAAGTGATTACCAAACATTAGAATGAATCCTCGCCAAACGGATTTGAGTTACTAAAATCAATAAAGTTATCTGATCCAAGAGTGCTTTTGCCAAAGTCTTCAAACGCTTGATTATCTGCGAGTGTGTCGACCTGTTCATCGATTACAATCGTATCCTTACCAGTTACTGCTACACCAGAAGGATCAAAGCTTGCGACAACTTGTTGATATGGTCCTATTGCTGATCGAGCATAAGCATTGAACTCAGTCATCGCACCCCATATAGTAACACTACGATCAACATCGTTATCAATACTACTGATTCTAAACACAGGTTGACCATAAAAGAAATGGTTACTAGTTTGACCATTACCGATGTCTTTTGTGTTTGCGAATACAGCGATTCTCTGCCACTCCGTACTTGAAGGAATATCGATTTCTTCGACAATTAACTGGTCGTCACCTCCTGCAAATGCTTGCAGTTTAAGACCAGCATCAGCGTTCTTAACATATATACTCATTATCACACCATCTGGATTCGGGGAAGAAGCCATAGATTGCAATATACGAGTCAAAACAGGTGCATTATTCCCTAAGAATGTTACTGTTGTAGCATCTAAAGTTCCTCTAGGACTTGCCACACCTGTTGCGGTAACATTTACATTAGTCTTTTCCCATATTCCCTGATCTAGACCTGCATTTATGTCGTTAGTATAGAACATCTTATTATTGGTCTGGCCGTCTTCACCATTTAACGACTTATATTGATATGTACCCGAAGTCTGGGGTGTAAATTTAACACAAGAGCCAGCATAGCCTGGATAATACACTTGATCGCCATTTCCTTGATATCCACCATCACCATCTTTATCGCTATATGTTACAACATCCTCTGCTTCAGTTGTTGTTCCATTATTGTAGAAAGATAGTCTAGCAGAACTATAAAGATGTCGATTAGAGATATGACTTTGGTCGAATGTGTACTCTATACCCTTTTTAAGTTCTAATGCTTGAGCAGTATACGTTGTATCAGACGAAGAGTTGTCTCTAATGATGAACTGATATCCGTCAAGAATTTGCACTTCGTATGTTGGTACAAACGTGTCGAAGTTTTTATACAACTCATCGATGAATTTTTGACCAGTTCTAAATCTTTCGCCACTATATTCGAATAGTTCTGCACGAAGATCGTACATCTGGAGTGACCCCATCTGATAGAAGATAGACTCATGCTCAACGTGTTGAATCTCAAATGCTTTATTATTGAGTGGAAGATAGATTAGATCGCCTTCCATAGGTCTAGTATTTGATGTACGATATGCTCCTACTTCAGACTCGTATGTTCTTCTTGCGATTGTCATAGTGATTGAGTCTCGAATCTCAAGACCAAACTTAGACAAGAAGTCTCCTTCGCCTTCAAATCCGTCAACACTCTTAACGTACATTTCTGCCATGTGCGCTTCACTGAATGTCGAGAGATCGTCTTCGTTGAGGATGTCGTCTTTAGCCACGAGAGTTCTTGGTATATACCAAACATCCATTCCGTAGATTTTTATCGACTCAATAACCAGATCCTCGATGAGCGTCTGCTCCATCGAGTTTTCAAAGTTCTCAAAATAATAATTCTTAGCCACGTTTTTATCCTATCATATCGACAGACGGTAGAGAATAACTTGAAGCCATTTCTTCTTCAAGTCTTTGAATCTCTTCTCGTGCATCGCTTAAAATTTGTTCTCCATTGAACTGAACACCACCGGGCAATGTCATGCCATTGAACTTAGTGAGATTTGAACCCCACTGATATTTAATTTTTGCTGTTGCATAGTTTTGTAAGAAACGATCTTTCCACACATCTGTGAATGTATTAGGATCTACAACTGAATACGCTTCTATTACGATATATTCTCCTACAGATAATGTGCTCCAATCCATATCTAACATGATTCGATCTTGATGTCGATTGTATCGCATAGGAACTTTACCAACCAACAGTTCTTCCATAAGTTGTAAATGAGACATTGCCATCTGAAAGTTAAGTAACTCGGAGTTAACTATATTGTGCAGATTCTGAAGAACAAAGTGATACTTAGCATTAAAGATGCCTGATCCAATTGAAGTCGTAGAGTTAGGAGTAAAGACATTTACTGCGCCAATGATATTTTCTGGTACAGGAATATACTCTAGTTCGAATGTGCCTTGAGTCCTTGCTACGATAGATGCGGCAGGATAATTGGGGTCTACTGCGTTTTTGGCCGTAAATGTGTCGCTGACCACAAATCCACTCTCACTGAATGTTCCAGTTGTGGGCTTTTTATAGAAAAGTTTTTTATTGGCTGCATCAATTGCAACAACGGTTGCAGTTGCTGTGCCTGCTTCTTCTCCTGACAAAGCACTTGATACTTGTCTTATCACATCACCAACTTTAAAGTCTGGATTATCTCCATCTAAAGTCCATACGGGCGAAACTGTGATACTAGAGTTTACCACTTCATACTTAACATAAGTCTTTTCAACACCATCGAAATGATAATCTTGATAATATGACAGAGCCTCATCGATACGATCATCGACTTGATCATCATCGACATTGATCTCGATAACAGGTTTACCTAATTTTCTGAGGCAAAATTCTTTGAATTGTGTTTTGCTTGTTGGCTGTGCCATGTCTATATCCTAAAATTTGTTGGTATATTATCTATTTATACTCTGTCTGCCACACTCAAGTTGAATGGATTATCTGGATCATAAAATTGTTTTACTGTACGTTTTACGTCTATAGAGAGGAAATACTCGTCTAGATAGGTACCCACAATATTACCATTATCATCATAATATGTTTCACGCATCTCGATTACTTCTTGTTGGTGAACAGTACTATCACTCTCAAGCCAAGCATCCCCATACTGTAGCCAACTAGCACCCGTATTATTCAAAACGGTGCTTATGATATTCAGTCTGCTATTTAAGTCGCCTGTATCGCCACGCCTATCGAAGACCTCGACATCACCATCTTTAAGAATTGATTTATATCTATATCGAACAGTCATTATAAGTTCTCCGCTACTATATGAATTCTATGTAGATATATATTCGAGGCATTCCCAACACTGTTGGAAGTAACGCCACATCTCCAAACAACATTTCTACTTTGCTGAGTAGCCGGCAATATGATTTCATGCTCATGCTGAATAGATCCCGCCTCACTAATCACCAAATTAGTTGTCACCGGACTGGTGTTTGCAGGATGAAAAGTCTTGCGATACTTTTTATGAAGAGGAGCAATGAAGCTTACGAAATTGCCATCGATAAAATTAGTGTTACTATAGTATAATGTGTCTCCCACCGACAATAATTGATTATTGTCTGTTGCTGTTATAATTGTGAATCCTTCTGTAGACTGAAGGGTGCCGAAAACACTGTCGCCCAAAAATCTTAGTCCAGTGACAGAATTTATATTCGAGCCGGAGTTAGATGTTAAGGAAACTCTACCAGTTATAGTGTTCAATTTATCTATATGATTTCCTCTGACATAGAAATCCCTAGCGCCGGTGAACGGTCCGAACTGCTCAGAAGGCTGTATGTCCACAATCTCGAACGACAGTGGTAAAGTCGAAGTTTGATTGTATTGTACCAACTCTTCAAATTCTATGTATGGACTACCGTAGACGTTTGTGGTTTCGTATGCAGAATAGCTGTAATCAACAGTTATTTTTAATTTCTGCCTTTTTGCGTATCCGCCTTTTGGCTTAGGGATAAAAAAGCCAAAACTTGCGCCCTGAAAAACATTACCAGTTGGCACTGGATACCCTGCACCAAAATTTACACTATTGCCGGCAGTGGCCGTACTATATCCAAAATGTCTTGTAAACTCATACACTTCAGGCTTTCTATTATCAATTGTTTGCTCTATTGATTCAGTAGAATTGTGCCAAGAGTTAAGATTTTTATCATATTGTAGATATGCATTATCCACAACAGGCTGTGAAAAATTTACATTGCTTAAACTATCTATCTGTGTATCAGGTCCTATAGAAAGTCTATTCGCAACTAGATTACCCTCAGAGTCTATATTAGCTTTTAGGTTATCGGAAGGCGAAGAAATAGTTACGCCTAAGTTGCCATCAGCGACAATGGTTGCTGTGATTTGCTCGTCAGCATCACTCATATTACTTAGTTATCCCGCCTGACACAGTAACAGTTCCCTGAACAACACGAGTTACTACAGTAGTCGCTGTTGACACAATCTCTACGTCATAAAGATATCTACCTGCCTCTATAGAATTTGTTCCAACTTGAGTTACTGTATCGCCGTCAACAACATTTGAATTGGGTAATTTTAACGTGATTACACCACCTGCGTCATTGTGAGTTGCGATGAACTGTGCGGTAACTGAACTAGTAGTAAAGTTTTTACGCATCTGCGCCCTGACGGTGTGACCTGTAAGGTTATATGCTTGACCATCAGATGACTTTACATCAATGTTTGCCGTAAAGTCTGCGCCCTGATCAATAGTTATGTTTGCTTTAATTGCCATGTTTTTTCTCCAATAGATACTACAGTTATTTATAAATAACAGAATAACCCTATATGAACTAATTGGAAGAATTATGTCAAGAACAAAGTATTTGAAATTTGGTGCTAGAGCAGACAAGAACTTGTCAGATCTTACGAATCCTGTCGAAGCGTTAAATAATATACTCGATGATATTTCGAGCGAGTTGGACGAGAATGGAAATAAGTTACAATTTAGCATTCAGGATATCAGTGGATTGATCGATCTTGTTAATACGGGTATGGGTCAAAGTGTTGATCCAGAGACGGGTCGACCATTCCTATTAAATTCATTAGCAGGCACGAATCTTCAGGCAACTGACGTATCAAATACACTAGTTGACGTTTCTCCTAAAGTAACATACCAAGACTACATAAACAATTACAGGGCTGTTCTGGGTAATCCTTTATGGACAGCAGGTGGATCTGGGCCCGCAGCCACATTCATTCCATCAGATAGATTAAATGCAAATACTACTGACAATATAGGCAGCATTATAGCTTGTGATCCAGGCGACACCCAGGGTGGTGGCGCACAGGATTTAACTGTAGGAAACAGATATAGAATAGAAGCACTGGCGACCATTAACCAAAACGGGTGGAACGAGATAGCTGGTACTGTTGATGTGCCTTACGCTATAGGCAGCATATTCACTTGTGCGGTCACTGTTTCTGATGCTATTGGTGATGGAAATCACAACTCTGCGGCGTGTAAAAATGTTACTCTACCTACTGGCAACTCTGGAACAACAGACGCAAATGCTCTAACCTCGAATCAGTTGTTCACCACAAAGGTTGATACATCATTAACAGATATCGTAGGCCCCGAAGATTTTTGGACAAACGGAGACTTTAGATTCAGTTATAAAGTAAACTCAGATTTTCCTGACTCAGAAGGTGGTATTCAGTGGGAAGGATATCAATCTGGACGATTTAATGTTGGATTTCGAACCACTGCATACTTCTTAATAGAAGAAGATGTAAATAATGATAACAATTGGACTACACTAAAAGCCGTTACCGAAGACGAGTATGAAACAGCTTATCCTATAACATGGGCTGACTCTGGTGACGTTACAGAGATAAAATTCTATAGCAGACATGACTATGCTCGTGTTTGCGAGGGAATGACTATAGAATTGAACCAGGTTAGTCAACAAGTTGTTAAAGTATATAGAAAGTATAATACTACGAGTAGTGAATATGAGTATTATGCAACACTAGATGGTAATGTTGGTAATGAAGATTCTACAGGATCTATCCAGACGTTTGTCACTGATGTTAATCAAGAACAACTAGATAGTGGAACTGTTACACTAACTCCAGTTGCTAGAGGAAATAGGCGTCATGTTAGATATACTGCCTTCTGGAGACCTAGACCAGCTAATGACTCTATTGACAGTAAATACTTTAATGAGTACGATCCATCCGAAGGTGGCACCCTCAGTTTCAACTATTTTTATCCTGATGACGGCTCAACTGATGTTGACGGCCAATATACTTTCAAGTACTTCTTTGATAACAGAGTAAATTTCACACAACAAAAAACGTCTACTAATTTAAACGTAAATAATACTATATCATTAGAATATAGCCCACCTCAAGTTGCGACAGACGTTTTTACTGAATACTCGTCCAAATCTATAGTCAGAAAACAAGTACAGATTCAGGATATTTCTGGCTCGATTATAGGCGAAGATGTAGAGTCTACTATATTCTCGGATATAGATGTTGGTGATTGGATTGTAGTGTGCCTTAATTCCACTAGCGTAACTAGAGGAAACACTAATGGCGTATACTACGCATATCAAGTTCTTGAAAAAGTTCAGAGTAAGCAGATATATGTACATGAAAGCTATACGACATTGGGTATAAATGAACACGTTCTACATGATGTACTGTTCGTAAAAAATAAGGGCCTAAAGGGAATATATCAGTCTTCTCCTTTACTGATTGGTGGTAATCTAGAGAAAAAGCAAGTACTGGCAAATGTGACCTCCAATGCATCTTCTATGAATAGACCGTATGCTACTTATTTAGAATCTGGTGATATTGGATATAAGGTTGAATATGATTTGCTTACAGCATCGAGCAATCATACAGCACACACTTACCCCTTTAGACTAACAACATTTGTCCCTGCCGCTACTACTGCTCTAAGCACATGGGAGCCACATCCTAGTGCTGTTGTTACGGCTGGAGATGGAACAGCAACTACGCTCAATAGTGAGGATTTCGGGACAAGCCCGGCAGGCGGACAAAATGGACTGATGATGGTTTACTCCAGTAAAGGATTACAAGACTCTAGCGCCAAGCATGAGTGTGGTGGAGTGTATGGATTAGAGGTTGTCACTCCACCAGGCGGTGCACCCGCAGGATCAAATGACTCTGGTAGTACTAGAATATATGTTAAAGAGTTGGATGGAGCCGAAGATCAAACAGGTTATTACGTCTACTTTGCCGGCTCTGATCCCGCCGCTCCAGTGATCGATCAACATAGTGTTGGTGGGGTCTCTACTACAATTGCTAGTCACAGTGCTGACGGTGCCTCTGATCCCTACATTAATATATCTACAGTACTAAATGCTGATATTGCACCAGGCACGACAATAGTTCTTGTTCCTGATACTAGCTATAATTCGGTTAGTGCTGAACTTCAGAAGAATAGAGAGTATTGTATTATTCCTTTGAACACCGCTCCTCCATTTGCAAGTACACTTAATGGGCTAGCAACGACAGCTACTTTTGATAATCTAATGGTTTCTGGATTAGAATTTGAAGATGTGGAAGTGTTTTTAGCAGACAGTAAAGTTGTTGATCTAGAAACTGTCACTTGGGCGGGAGATGGAGTTCCAGACAAAAATGTCGATATACTAGGGCCCAACGATACTGGTGCCGGATCGAGTACATACAAGATTCTTATTAACTCGGATACTTACTCATAGCAATTATTGTTTTTGAGTAAGTATATAGAACTGCTCACCATTTACATTGATGGGGAGTTTGTGAGTGTATGAGGCTATAGTAATATCTCCTGTATTTACTTGAGATGCCGTGGCTGTCTTAGCTGTATTCGTTTTTATAAAATTAACATCTGTCGAAGCCGGAGACGCAAGGTCTTTAAGCACAAGATCTTTCACTTGAGCAATATTTGTAGAGGGCTCACTTCTAAGTGCGCCACCAGTAATAAATGCCGGAGTAGATCCACTTGCTACTTCTGTCCAAGGGTTGTCTGATCCTGAGAATGCACGAATCTTATTTCCTGCATTTAAAATGAAAAGACCAGGCGGCTTTGTTGCCTTGATACTAGCTGTCCCATTACTGCTACCAGATCCCACGTTTACTGCTGTGAAAGTATCGTCATTACTCCAAACTTGTGAAAGGCCAGAGACTCCATTAAAATAGCTATCTGGAGTATCCCCTTTATCTATTATCTTATATTCTGTTCCTTGAATTAGTGCTGTGTTTACGCCTCTCGGATATCCTATCTCCAATGAAGAGTCGTTATTTATTTGCATTAGACCATTGAGTCTAAATCGGACATCGAAATTGTTATCTAAAAAGTTGACAGGAACTCTAGATTTTTTATACTTAACCTTTGCTACGATATTGCCTATAAATGCTATCTTTTCTAGAGGAGTCAAGCCCTCAGTTTCTTCATCGCCATCACCGCCACCTTCTTCACCTAGACTAATACTGCCGCCACCTTCAGCTTCGTCATCAGTAGATATTTTTTGGACTTTCATGTTAGAGATGTTATCGCTTGTAATGGTATCTGATCTAGTAAACGTAACATTGTTTATATCTGCGCCAGCAATACCAGACAATATAGTATCGATGTTCAATATCGTAGGAGGATCAGCTACATCACTTGCGCTAATTATTTGGAAGACATCTTCGCCATTACTATTATAAGATTTGTATGGATAGTCTAGTGTACTCGATTCCCCCACAGCACTTATAGCAAACACTGTATCTGTAGAAAATGCTATCTTATTTACTCCGACAACTCGTATACTGTATCCGTTATTGCTGTTGTTGTCGTAAAATCCCTCAAAGTCTGATCTAACGAAAACTTCTTTTGCGAAACCACCACTACCTGTATCTGAAGATCCGTCACTTGAAGGAGTAAACACTTGTCCCACCGTTGCTGAAGTAGCACCCAAAGCTACCCAGTCGTGATCAGATCCCAATTCTACGATTTTATATGACTTACTTGTATCAAAGTCTCCAAAAAAAACTTCGGTTGGTTTCACTTCCTGTTGGTTGTTTCTGAGTACACTAGCAAACTTACTGTTACCATCAAATAGCAAAATATCAGATGTTATATCAATACCCCCAAGATTATCGAGGATAGCCCTATCAGACGGAGTGGTAATACTCTCCTGTAAGTTTAAGTTTGCAACAAATCCTTGAGCCATTTCGTTTCCCTAGCTTTCTAGCTGTATTGTCCAACCAGCATTTCTCAGTGCGGCCAGTTTGTTTTCAGTAGATAAATCTCCTGTTGTTCCATCATTAATCAATCTACTTTCAGTCAAATGATCACCAGAGTCTGCGTTTTGACCGAGTAAGTTTATAATGACCCCACCTCTTTTTCTCAGAAGATAGTTCTCATATAAGTCATTGATCAGTGATGTACCAACGCCACCTGGAAGTTTATTGTTTTTCAGATTAAGTCTATTTAAGTATTTATTTAGTGCTAGACTGCCTGATACATATCCTGAAATCTGATTGTCTTGTAATCTAATATTCCGTAAATTTCGACACTGCGAGAAGTCTGGAAAATTTCCAGTGAATTTATTATTGTTAGCCCAAACACGATAAAGATAAGGTAAGTTCCATGTAGGGAACTGGCCCGGTATGGTATTATTTTCAAGATATAACCATTGCAATCTTGGATTATTCCATGCAGGTAAGGTCTCATCCAATCCTGCTGTCAATACTTTATCATATCCATCTGGTCTGACTGTTCCAGTTCCTGTTATACCGGAAAGACTGGGTGCGGCAGGAGCATTAAAGCTGTAGTTTACATAACTGCCAGCCGCAGAATGATCTACATACTCTGAAATATTTGACTTGTTTTGTCCAGTGATAGTATTCCAATCGGCTACATTAGTGGTGCCGACATCGTATATTCTATATCTTTTACCCTGTACGAGTGAAGTAGTTGCGATAGGTACTGCTTGATATATAAAGGTGTCCCCTATCGCAGGTTCTGTATTACCATTTGTCCCCTGACTCTCACCAGTAACTGGATTCACATTCGTCCAACCAATATCCGCCCACATCTGTAGGGTATTATTAGAACTGTGATTTAGATTTGCCTGATTATAAAAACTTACAATAGTATGCTTAACACCCGGCTGAGCCCATCTTACATGAAGATTAGACCTATTGTTCTTGAAATTCATGTAATATAGTTTAGTATTATTTGTAATATCTGGTAGCTTACCAGTCACTCCTCCACTAGCACCGTACAGTACCCTCAGGTTCAGATTACTAGATAGATCTAAGAACTTTGTATCGTCTACACTATCTACGAATCTAATACACGCTCTATCCATATTATAGATATATAATCTTTCTAGATCAACTAGTGACTTGAGAGATTTCCCAGTAAATCCATTATCGCCATTTATACCTAAAAAGTCATTACTACTCATACCATATGTGGCCCCTGCGATGTAAAGCCTTCGTATCTTAGTAGTATTCGGCCCGAATACTGAGTCACTAAGCCTAGCATCCATATGAGTATATCTAACATCGATAGTTGACAACTCCGGCTTGTCATTAAACATACTATTTTGTTGCCAATTACCAAGACAATTAGAAGCAAGCATATCAAATTTGACTAGTGCAGGGCAGTTGTCAAACTTGGCATTAACTGTTCTTTCTGCTTTTCTTATGCCGCTACGCATATAATTTCTATTATTATCATATGTATGAAGCTTCGTTTTACCAGACATATTAATTATGTTATGCGAACCTCTACCTGTTCTATTGTTAGTTGATACAAACTTAGTTATCTCTGTGCTTCTAAGTGTTATTGCTCTATCAGATGATAGCGCATCTCTCTGTGTATTACTGGTTCCACTTGCTGTGTAAATAGGTAATTCTGAATTTGTCTCCAACTCAGAACTCGCAAACTCTAATTCTTCCACCTTAGAACTAGTCATAATCCCTACAGGAAGTTGCTGATAAAATGGTTGATTCTCTATCGAGTATTTCTTTATCCCTTTAGTATCATCATACAATATGTTACCTGAAGCATCACAGGCCTTAAAGCAATGTGCGCCCGGTTCTCCTGTACCAGAAACTAGCGCACTCAACTGAGTCGCTCCCAAAAAGACTTCGTATCTGTTACCAGCACCCTCGGCCTTAAGAGTATATACAGTATTTGGAACTAGTCCCCCATTTATGACGCCTGTAGGATAGTTAGTTGGCAATTCTATTGTGCCAGCGTTATCATAAGCACCGTTTAGATACTTGACTGTAGCTAAGGCATTAGCACTAGGGGTGCCATCATACAATTTGAACGCTACTGCACTATCAATTATTATCTTGGTCGTAGAGTAGTTGTAAGTGTCCCAGTTATTGAAACCAGTGTTGGCCTTAGTCGTATCGACAACTGCGGGCATAACTTTTCCACCAGTCATTCTTCTTCTTAGATCACTACCATAGGTTACACCCATGCTGAAATTTTCTAAGTTGACGTATTGTGTTAAGTCTACCTCAGTAGAGTCTTTGAAGCATCCATTAGCAGTTATCTTTTTCATTGTTAGTGGAAGTCTATTCAACTGTGCATTTGCAGTTGAATATAACGCATTATCATTATTAGTTAAATTTGTACTACCCTGTAGAGATAACTCTGCTCTGGCTAGATTGTTTCCAGTGAGATTTATCTCCTCAAGTGTCGGTGCTAACCCTGCGGTAGACGTAAGTCCATGCTTTGCGGCACCAACTGCCTCAATATCATCTCTAAACTCAGGTATAACTGCTAAGTCATTCTTTTCAAAACTTAATATCTTCAGGTTGGGTAGACTAACATTAGTCCACTGTGAGATATTGGCCTCAATTATCTTGAACTGCTCTATCTTGCTTGGATTGTAGAAAAACTCTATTCGTCTAGGTCTTGATTGAGAGTCTCTAAATGCATATATTGCAGGATTAGATAACGTCCCTGTTCCAACACTACCTGGATTTGCTGGCGTTCCATCACCACTATTAAACACAGTTGCAGAGTTATCTAAGTTGGTCACTCTCCATGTTATGGGAATTGTAGATCCACTACTATCTTGTATGCCAACTACACTAGCTGTAAGATCACAGTCTCTAAATGCAGATTCAAATACTAGAGGTATACCCTTCATCGCTAAAACATTTTGCTCCACACCGTTGAACTTCATTTTTAAGATATGTGTAGGAACTTCTGCCCGAAATGATTTTTTTAACGGCGTTTTAGTTGTTGCAATGGAGGAGTAGCTTACAGTACCCTTCTTAGAGTTTACTTCACCACCATAGAATATAATACTATCTGGAGTAGCTTCTGGGCCTATTGGAGACCAAGATGATATTCTAGACGTAGAGATGTCAGCCTTTTTCTCTTTCCATTTATTATTTTCAATAGTACTGAAGTCTAGATAGTTATACTTTATCGCAGAGCCAGCTAACTGAGAGTTGATTATAGTATTAAAGTTCATCGGTACTGTGATGTCTGGCAAAGTGTCAACCAGTTGTCCAGTCTTCTGTGCAGTAGCAAGCATACCAGAAAAGACCTTTTCCTGATCTTCGGTAAGATTTGCCATAGTATGAAAATCTTTAATATCTACGTTTACGCTAGTCAGACCACTTATAAGATTTAAGTCCTCTATATTCAGGCCTAAGTTTCTTAACGCTTCGACTGGATCGTCAACGTCAATCATTCCTTTAGCTATGTTCAAGCCTCTGTATATTGGCATTATTGTTCCTTGGCTGTCAATGTCATCTGAATTACTCCACTATTATTAGATAGTGACGTTGCTTTAAGATATATGGCCTTATCATTTAAAAGACCTCTCGATACACCTCTACGATCTGTTTCGAATATGTTGTCTAGAGGTATCTCCGTAGGATCATCAGCACCAACAAAAAACGATGATATATTAGTGCCCGGTCTAAGAGGCTGTAATGTTGATGTATCATATTTACAAGATTCTAATCTTTCAACAGTATTAAACGCACATGGAGTATCTTCATCTCCTAGAGATCCATAATTTTCAATAGATATATTCGGATTAGATTGCGATGACTCAGTTATAAGTTGTGGATTATGCGTCTTAACTACACCATCGGCAGTGATCTCTTCTATAACTATACTATTTATAACTGCGTTATTTTTTAGTGCAAACACTGGATAAAAGGGTTGCGCTCCAAACGGCACTATCTTTAATATCTCAAACTTCTTGTCAGTAAATCTAGCGACTCCTGATTCAGTCCTAGACTCTAACTTCCAATCATCTCTTAGCGTAAGAGTTTTAAGCTGAATAGTGCCGGTACTTAAATCAGCAATTAGATTTTGCTCAGTGCTTCCATTTCCAAGACTTGCATAGAAATAGTTATTACCTGTGCCAGGTCTAAATACCTTACTTTCAAAGAATTTTCCAGTCCCAACAAATTCAGTTCCTATTTCGGCAGAGTCGTCAAGCGTGACTGATGAATCGTCAGGCCCAGAAACATTGTTTCCGAATGTCACCTTATAGAATTCACCGGCAGGATAGCCGGTATCTGATCCATCTGAAAGTACTACAGGATTAGTGTCTGCAAGTTGATAATCAAATACCCCAACCTCTCCCTCAACCGCCTGTATTCTTCCTGCTTGAGATCTATTGGCTGTATTGGGATATCCTTGCCATGTTACAGGGCTTTCATTAAGACGAGGATCTGTATCGAATTTGTACCCGTATGAAGAGTCCCACTCTAAATCAGTTGCTCTTTTAATTGCATCATAGTGTGCAGAAGCATGGCTAAATTTTAGTAGAGGATACTCGTTTATATCAAAACTTTTGAATGTGTCGGGACTAGAAGATGTTTTAAATTCAACCTTCTCCTGACCATCATTAGTGCCGGCATCAATTGGAAGATACGGAGTTACTGTTATACCAAAATCTGCAAAATGTCTAGATGAATATGTACCATCTCTAGATATTGGATTCAGCCAATGAATTTTAAACTTATTTGAATATATCGGAGTTTTTGATGCGACTATAGTATAGAAGCCACTTAGCTTACCCGAAAAAGAATCTTTAGTCTTGGGGTCAACATAGCTGATTCCGTCACCCTTTACTCCCCTGCTTATACTTTGAGCAGTCAGTTCATACTTAGCATCACGATCTACCATTAATATACGGCTACTTCTATTATCGGCAAATGATCCATAGTCTACATATGCGCCATAAACACCATCAGCGATAATCTTTGCTTTATCATCTTGTGCGTTTAGTTTTTTCAATACTGTTGCTGTACCAGTACTCGTGACAGAAGTCCCTGTGAAGTTGGTTTGTAATATAATCTGACTATTACTTCTAGATGCGACTAAATATTCTGCCCCATTAATGACTAAAGTGTCACCTCTATATATGCTAGTGGCATAAGATGTAAAGTCTCCATCAACATTTGGTGATCCGTCTGTAATCGTCAGACCAGTCAATTCTGGATTGGCTATTGATGCAATACTGACAGTGGTAGGACTTTCAAATTTAAAGTCTAGGTATCTAGTGTCTGGATGATCACCAGAACTCACTATGCTAGGAGAAAGATTAAAATGTATTCCGTCAGGCGATCCCTTTATCTCTTCTATGTCAATTCTACATGGCTCTGATGCGCTGACTGAGACCGTGCTAGGATAGCATTTTTTACTGTTGGGTACTTTTACGCCGTCTCTATTTAATATATCGTTTTTGGGAAGTATCCCTAGAATTGCTGTATTAGTTAAGAATGGTTTCGAGTCAACAGTTGTTGTTGCAAGTCTCACTGTTCCCTCGTCTCCACCGTCAACATAATAGCTACTACCGTACTTATATACGAACTGCGGGGCTTTCATTGTAGACGAATTACTACAAGAAGTAAGGTACTTAAACTTGAAGTCTGGATTATTGAGTACGGGTTTACCTAGTCCATTCTCGATTACGAATGTGTGCATTAGTACCCATCTAGCTTCTCCGTTACCAACAGGAACATACGCATAGAATTTTGCTCCGATTGCTCCGTACCAAGAGAACTCAATCTTGTACATTGTCACATCTTCAAAAGATAATATATAACCAGAATCTCCTGATCCTAATAGAGAATCTCCGTTAAATCTACTTCTAGGTATGACTGTCTCATGTAAACCCTGAGAATTATTTACACCCTTAACATAAACTACATCTGTAGATTGATCGGTAGTCCTTAATCCCTGACGAACGAGGAGATCATCGGGCATCCGTATCGTACTTCTTCGTATGATATTGAACTGGCTTCCCTTTAATTGAAACATATACTCATCAGTTTCATTAGAGCATCCCCACTCCAGAACACTTGCTAGAGATGTTGGATCAGCTTTCATTCTAGTCCCGAAAGTGAATCCACTAGCCCTACCAGGTTGATACCTAAAAGATCTTTTACTTTCAAGTATTGCGAATCTATCTCCAAGCGGAGATCCACCCGGTCTACATTGAGTTTTAGCAAAATTAGATAGAATGTCGTAGTCACCAGTTTGTTTATAGTCTGTGATAGCGGTGTTTAGAGGCGGCCAAGTGTCCAAGTTGTCCCTAATCAAATCAAGGAAATATGTCCAAGATTCTATTTGATCATAGCATAGTTGCTCGTCTTCGTTTGCATACTTAACATCATGGAAGCCACCACTCCCAACAAATGCGCCGCCGCCACTAGGGTCCCATGTGATGTTAAGTTTATTATCATCACTATCTACGATATATGCAATGTCATCACTTATAAAAAACTTTTCTGCGAATGTTAAATTAATAGTTGCGAATGTGTTGTAGAAATATTTACCCAGAGCGATGAAGTTCATATATAGTATAAACTGATCTGTTGGGTTCTGCTCTCGTCTTTCTACAGGTCCTCTGGGGTAGCTATATTGTGATGGGTATTGACTTAAATATAATGCTTGCTCTGTAGACCCCTCGTAAAACCTAGGTTGACTTCTCCTACCATAGATAGGATTCATTTTTTGATACCACTGATAAGGATTTCTGTTATCAGAAAAGTTGTATGTACTCCACTGCTCTTCATCTAGGCCATATGTTGCAACATCAGCAAATAGACTTAATTGCTCCTCTGCTCTAGGGACACCTAGTAATGAAGAACTTACGTCAGAAGTTTCTGAAAATTTCTCTTCAACTTTAAGATACCCGCCATCAAATTCACCATTATTCACATGAACAGATAATGCGTTTTGTGCTGACGTAAATGCGCCTGAAGCAGCCTCCTCTTCTGTTACAAGAGGATTGCCTGCGGCATCAAAAAGCTTTGTGCCCTCGATGTCTACAAGTTGTGTAAACTGCTTCGTGACTGGAGCCGGTATCTTGTCCAGTCCAACCTTTATCTGCTTTCCCATAAACTACTGCTCTTCCCATGTTACACCCAAACTTACGAATTCCTCATCACCGGTTGACAACTCTTCCGAGTCAACTGCAAAATAGAGACTATCAGCAATATTAGTCAATGGGAAAGAGAGGTACTCTTTATTGTAATCAAAATATGTATTCAAGTCAAACTGTTCTGTTCCAGATCGTAAGTATATAGTCGCTACATTTATGCCAGTTCCAGGTATAGGTACAACACTGTTTGACACGAGTTCTACAGAACTTAGGCCTTCTTTTTCACTAGTAGTTTTAGTGTTTGTTGCAGTTGTAGAAGTACCATCAGAAGCAAATTTGAGATCTGGTAAGAACCCTTCGTCTGCGGCTGACGCACTAGCACCTGATAATAATGTTACTGTTCCCTCATAAGATTCCATAAGTTCGAAGTAATACTGATCAGCCTCTTTATATACTCTACCAAAGACAGTTAGATCGTCAGCAACAATTCTTGCTCTCCACCATCCATAGACGCTCTCACCGTTACCAATGTATGATGCATTAGCATGAACAGGCAGGGGAAGGTTCGCACTAGTAATAGGATAATTTGCACTAAGAACAAGATTATTAGTAGTTGTAGTGTGAGTCTGGAACAATGGAGTCTTCTTAAATCTAAGTCTTAGATTATTACCTGAACTTGCGCCCGCCGGAATATTCGAAGATGACAGCTTAGTAGGATATACTTGTACTCTGTTTCTCACAGCATTACTTTCTCTCGTACTAAGTATCTCTTTCTTAGTCTCGATACCAAAAATATTATCTGCCCTATCTGGGGAAAGAGTAATGTTGCTATTACCAGTTAACGGTCTAGATAGATAAACTTTAGTGCTATCGGCCCAAACAACCTCAATATTTTGATCTAACTTTGTATTCGTTTTGACTGACGCTCCCATAAAGAATCTAGGATCTATACTGCCAGCTACGTCAATACTAGGCATAGCTATGCCTCTAATTGTATCATCAGAAGTTGTATAGTCGCCCGCTACTTGTGCGAATTGTTTACCACTGATAGTTACAGCATTGTCGTTGTTATGACTGTATAAACGAACAGTACCACGGTCACCACCATCGATGTAGTATGAAGCACCATACTTAACAATGTGATGAGATTCGTTTCCATATCCATAGTTAGCATCATTAATGTCTTCTAGATCACCTAAACAATATTGCGAACCACCACCGTAAGTAGTATAAGTAATAGGCAATGTTGCGTTACCAAGAGATGCAATCTTCAACTGATTCGATGCTCTTAGATGATGTACTCGTACCCATCGTGCTTCACCGTTACCGACTGGAACATATGCTAAGAACAACGCACCAACAGCACCATACCAAGAGAACTCTACTTTAAGCATCGTTACTTTAGTGAAGTCGAAGTTATATACACTTGACTGCTTCTCATCTACATCATCAGTTACTGTATAGTTTTCACCAGGTCTAACTGTTCCTGCAACACCAGTTGCTAAATCACTGTAAACTCTGTTTCTAGAGTTATTTTGATCTGTCGCAAGTATTCCGTCTAGGGCATCATGACTGAATCTTGATCGAGGTACACGATATTCATACACTCCATAGTATTCTGGTTTGACGTTATTTTTAATCCAGTTAATGTATTCTGGGAAAAAGTTTACATTATCAATCTGAGATCTAATTACATCAACATTATCACCAGTTCCAGTTGGACCGTTAGGATCGAGTGCTGTATTCACGAATCCCATGTAGTTGTTTCCTATTCCTGAACTATTAAGATCGTCAACAGTGGAATACATATATGGGAACATTGCTCCCTGTGGTATTGATCCAATACCTGATAATGATTTAGTGTTAAATACTCGATGATCACCCGAAACACTGTTACTAGCCGCTGAATTGGTGAGCGTTGCAGGAGTAGTATCAATTTCGGAAGTTAGGGTTAGCGTTGCAGAGTTAGTGACATCATAATCTTTAGGGAATATGAAAGGAACAACTGTGTCTACATATAATTTTCCGTTATCGCCAGTAATCGATGTATAATTAGCCTCTGTTAGCTGTGTTGTACCATCTACTACACTGACTGCAATGAACTCATTGCCCTTTGGCCCTTTAACACTTTTAACTTTATATATTCCACCATTAGGACAATCTGTTATTGCAACTGGAGTATCCCCAGTCCAACTAATTTTAATATGTTGCCCAAATGTAACAAGACCCTCGGTAAGTCTAATAGTATCGGCTGCGGCTGTTGCGCCTGCTTCCATTACTGCAACAACTTTCTTAGAGTCTTTAAGTAATGATGGATCATATACGCCAGCATGGACATGAATCAGTCCATCACGAAGAGTAATTAGATTACCCGCAAATCCTCTTTTACCTACAGTCATCGCACTAGTGTTCTCAGACTCGAAGTTGCCGATAATTAAGCCTGCTAATATATCAAAAGCCTTATATTCATCGCTAGAAACAACATAACCAAACGCCTTTAACTCGTTTCGCATGATAGTCCTAAGAAGGGTGTGTCTTACTGGTTCTGTGATACTACTAGGCACGTTAGAGTCTTGCTGAGAGTATACTGAAAGGCCTGTACCCCTAGTGAACATACTTGCATTATATACAGTTTCTGCGTTAGCATCTGCTAGGATATCATTCTTATATCCATCAATGACATACCCAACATCACGCTGACATTTATATTTAAGTTCTGTCTCAGTAAATGCGGCGCTTAGACCGACACCAGTCGGGACAGTGTAGTTAATATTACTTGCACCTGCATCGATAATAACATCCACAACAATACTTTTAGTAGTTACATAGTATGACCAGAACTGTTTCTTAACGTCAAAGAAAGTTTCTAACTTATCCTTAGTT
>Ga0209603_1001190_pt1 | contig 27717 bp, 24 predicted proteins | sample COGITO_mtgs_1206_FD_184812 | JGI IMG/M metagenome (GOLD analysis project Ga0209603, IMG submission 184812) | Pelagic marine microbial communities from North Sea - COGITO_mtgs_120607 (SPAdes) (version 2) | ecosystem: Environmental > Aquatic > Marine > Epipelagic ... | reverse complement strand
ACGCGCACGAGATGCGCCACCTCGCGCGCGCGCTCAAGACGGCCACGAGCTACCGCCTGCCCGCGCCGTGGCTCGCGGCGCTCCAGGTCGCGGACCACTGGGACGCGGGCGCCCCGCACGGGTGAGCGCGCGAGAGGAGCGGCCGGTGCCGAGTCGCTCGTGGTACGCGTGTTTGTCGGGTCGTTTGTGACTTGTAAGAGCTTCGCTTGTCGCGTTCCGAACAGACCACACGGATGCCTCGCTACTCGCACAACAGGGACTTCCCAGAGTCCAACCTCTACGTGCGCGTCTTCGCGTACGACGGGATCGCGCTGCCCACCGCGGAGCACCACCTCATGCGCGCCAAGGCCAAGCTCTTCAAGGACGCGCGGGCCGTGCGCAAGATCGAGTTCGCCGTGGCCGGCGCGTGCGCGAGGAGGCTCGGCAGCAACGTGCGCAACTTCGACCAGGCCGTGTGGGACGCGCGCTGCGACGACATCATCGAGGACATCCTCATGGAGAAGTTCACGTCGTCGCCCTTCCTGATCCACCACATCAGCACGACGGAGGGGCCCTTCTACGAGGCGTCGACGCGCTGCGAAGTCTGGGGCATCGGCATCCCGGGCAAGGTGGCCGAGCGCGGCGAGCCGCACGTCGGCCAGAACAAGGTCGGCAAGGCGCTCGATCGCGTCCAGAAGCGCATCCTCGCGATATCCCACGCGGTGAAGGCCGCGGCCGGCACGGAGGGCTGGGAAAGGGTGCAGGACCGCGTCGACGAGGCGTACCAAGCGGCGGCGGCCGAGGCGGGCCCGAACGCGGATGCGCGGCGCCTGCCGCCCGAGGCGGCCGCCGAGGTGCTCGCCCTGGTGTGTAAAGACGCGAACGCCGCGCTCACGCACTCGTGACAAAACCTGGGTGACCCAAGTTTATTTAAACGCAAATCGGGCACGCCCGATCAACCCGGCGTCATTTTTGCAACAAGAACCCTTGGGTCACCCAAGGTTTTCCACCAGGGCGCCCCGGGGCGCCCTGGGCTGTAATAAAACTTGGGTGACCCAAGTTTTGTTGCCGACAGCTCGTGAGTGCGGGGAGCTGGGGTAGCTGCTGGTAATAAAACTTGGGTGACCCAAGTTCTTTTGCCGACAGCTCGTGAGTGAGGGGAGTGAGGGAACTTGGGTGACCCAAGTTTTGTTGCCGCGCAAGTTGCACGCCCAATCGCTTGGGGCGGCCGGGGCGGCCGCCACCCCGTTCGGAGGTGCCCAAACAAACCTTGGGTCACCCAAGTTCTGTTTTTGCTGGTGGGGCGCGGACCCGCGCTCCCCGGGGGTTGGAACTCGTTTGTTATTTATCCCCCCCCTCCCACCCTCCGACACGCCCGACACGCCCGACACACGCTCACGCTCGCGGTCGCGGGCTGTCCGCCTCTATCGTCTCCTCCGCCACCAGTCCGAGCGGGTACGTGACGAGCGGCAGGGGGGCGACGCGCGCCAGCACGGGCGGCCTCGTCAGCTCGAGCGCCTCGGGCGGCGGCGCCGGCGGCGGCTGCCCGTTCGTCGCGTTCCACTCGGCCGTGGCGCGGTACGCGCGCAGCGCGGTGCGCTGGCTCGGCAGCGCGCCGTAGTTGCCCGAGGCGTTGAGCGGCACGCACGCGTCGAGGATGCGCGCCGTCCACCGCCACGCGCTGTCGCCGTCGTTGAAGCGCGAGTAGTCCTCGTCGGTGGCCACCAGCTGGAGCCGGTCGCGCTTGTCGTCGTGCAGGCTCAGCTTGGCGGCCGTGACGGACCGCCGCGCCACGAATTGGATGATCTCGACGGACTTGTCTTGGCGGATGCGGTGCAAGCGCCCGAACGCTTGGTCGAGCTCCGTGGCGTTGAACGGCAGCGAGCCGACGGACAGCAGCACCTCGCAGCCGGGGCACAGCGTGATGCCGATGCCGCCCGCGCCCGAGAAGAGGAGCACGCCCTTGGGGCAGGCGAGGAAGTCCTTGACCATGTCGTTGCGCGCCTTGGGCTCGAGGCTCCCGTCGAACAAGAAGAGCTCGCCCACGCCCTCGCCGTACAGGTAGCCGTGCAGGATCTTGAGCTGCGTGGTCGATTGGCAGAACACGGCGACGCGCGGGTGGGCCGCCATTCCCCCTTGCCGCGACTTGATGACGCGCGCGATGAGGACCATCGCTTGGCTCGGCTCCCTCGCCGCTCGGTCGAAGAGCTTCCGCCCCGCCTCGGTGGTCTCCACAAAGGCCGCGGCGCCGTTGGTTCCCAGCACGGACGAGAACTCGTAGTTGCCAAGCGCCACCATGGCCGAAAAGGCCGCGCGCTGGTCGTCGCCCCACTTGGCGTTGTCCGGCGCCTCGGGCGCGTCCGGCTCGTCGTCCGCGCCGTCCGCGCCGTCCGCTTTCTTGGACGCTTTGGGCTTCGCGTCGTCGTCGTCCGCGTCCGCGGCCACCTCCTCCAGCTCCGGGGCCGCGCCGCCTTGCCGGCGCACGAGGTCTTGGGCCGCCGCGAGCTTCTCGTTGTGCTTCGCGATGGCCGTCGCGTCGATCGTGCCGTCGGGCCTCAGGGCCACAAAGGGGTCGTACTCGAGGTACACGACCGTGCGCGGGGGCAGGGGCGGGAAGAGGAAGTCCTTGTCGACGCGGTCCACGACCACGTCGTGGAACTTGGAGACGGTCGCCGCGTTGAACGCGTGCTCCGAGCCGTCCTTGCCCTTGAACGCGTCCTCCTTGTGCAGCCACCTTGGGTTGCTCTCGCCCGGGACGTACACGTCGAGGGTCGTGGCCAGGTTTGCGAGCTGCGAGGGCTTGCTCGAGACGGGCGTGCCCGTGAGGCCAAGCTTGTACACCGACTTGCGCGCAAACATCCCCAGCAGGAACCCCTTCATGGACTTTGGGTTGGAGCAGAGGTGGACCTCGTCGATGATGGTCAGCGCGAACGGCATCTCCGCCGGCTTCTTCGCCTCCGCCAGCGTCTTATTCTTCGCGTCCGCGTCCGACAAGAGCTTGAAGAGCGGGTGGTGCGGCTTCTTCGGCTTGGGCTTGATCCGATGCTTGAAGGGCAGCAGCCGCATCTTGCCATTCTTTCCCTTCTTCTTGTCCTTGGTCACGACCATGAACGTCTTGAAGGCCGCCCCGAGCACGTCGATCGTCGTGAGGATCACGCGCGCCCGGGCGACCTCGCCGTTCTTGACGTCGCCTTGCTTGAGCGCGACGAGCACGTCGTCCTCGTGGCCAAGCCGCGCGTCGCCCAGGGTCGTCCACATGCGCACGTGCTCGCGCCAGGCCTCGAGCACGGACTTGGGCACGACGATCATGGTCTTCGCCTCGTCGCGGCGCGGGTTGATCTTGTACACGGCCGCCAGGGCCAGCATGGCCGTGATCGTCTTGCCCGTTCCCACCTCGTGCATCAGGAGCAGGCTCGCCTTGCGCTCGTCCCACGGCGTGTCCTCGCTCGCGACCTTGCGCATCAGGTGCTTGGCCGCGACCACTTGGTGCGCGTAGGGCTCGCGCCGCACGGGCTTGCCGTCGCGCACCCCGGTCAGCCGAAGGATGTTGCCCGGGATCGGCTGGTCGTAGTCGTCCACCTCGGCCGCGTTGTGCGCGCGCACAAAGTCCCGCACCTCCCTTCGCACCGCTTGCTTCGCCTCCTCCGTTTCAGGGACTTGCTGCTTGACCATGGTTCCTGTTCGGAACGCAACCGGCGTACAAACGTTGTCGCCGTCGTTACACAATCGATGGGTGACAATCGCGGGTTATGCCCTAATGAACATGTGATTGTGTGTGTAACAACTCGACACGCGCGCCGTTTGTAACGGCGAACGCACGAGCACCGCAGTTCCCTGCTCACTCGCCCCGCCGGAGGACTACCAGCACGGCCGCTACGCCGATCCCCAGCACGCACACGAACGAGGCGGCCAGGTGCGACTTCTGGCGCGGCGTGAAGAGGAAGATGCCGACGAACATGGGCAGCGGCATCGCGGGGTCGAGGCACAGCACCGCGATGCCGGCGATCACGAGCGAGACCATCGGCGGCCAGAGGCTGCCTCGGTGCGTGTACTGCGTGCGCGTCTCGGGCCACGGCAGCGTGCCCGACGGGTAGCTGGCGTAGCTGATGGCCACCGTCAGGTTGAGCGCCGCGGCGAAGAGCAGCCAGCCGGCAAAGAGGCCGTACCCCGGCCCCAAGAACAGGAGCGTGCCGTACTGCGGGCCGGGCAATGTCCACGCCTGCAGCATCGCCGAGGCGGCCACGGCGAAGAGCGCGGCGATCAGAAGCAGCGCGAAGGAGACCCACAGGAAGACCCCCTTCGCCTTGGAGCGCGTCGGCAGGCTCACGGGCGCCGTGACGATCTTCTCGTCCTCGTCGTCGGCGGAGGACGCCACGCCCTGCTTCTCCGACCCGACGCGGAACAGGATGGGCCAGATCGCGCACAGGCAGAGCGCCGCGGCCGCGCACGAGGCCGCGCGCAGCTGCGCCTCCTCGCGAAAGATCTCGATCGTGGGCGCCACGCCCACGACGATCAGGAAGAAGGACATGCACACGTACCAGCCGGTCAGGAAGGTCCACACGACCTTGAAGAGCGGCGAGCCCTCGGTCGTCTTCTTGGTGTGCTCGAAGGCGTCGCGCGGCCAGAACTTTCCCGGCGACCACGCCGCCTTGTACCGCTCGGCCACCTCGCGCACGGTGATGCGCTTTCCAAAGACATCGGGCTTGCCGTCCCGCTCGCCGTGCGCCGCCCACGAGAACGTGGCCAGGATGATCACCGCAAAGAGCAGGAAGAAGCCGCCCAGCACCACGAGCATGCTCGTCTTCACCACGGCCTCGGGCGGGTGCATGATCACCACGTTGCCCGTGCTCGTGGCGTTCATGGGCGCCGCGTGGACCGCGTCCGGTACCTTTTGCCCCGCGTGGGGGGCTTATGCCGCGTCGGAAACGAGCCGGCGCACGAGTCGCAGGAAGGGGGCCGACCGTTTAGCGATCGACGCGCGCGAGGCCTTGCCGCTGGCCGTGGCGCGCGCCGCCTCCCTGACGGCGCGCTCGGGGGACGCGTCGGCGTCAAGGAACTCGGACGCGAGGAAGAACAGCCCCGGCACGGCGTCGGCCCTGTTGCGCCTCGTCGCCTCGTCCACCTGCTTGAGCAGCTGCGACAGGTCGCGGCCCTCGTTGTCGGGCCACCGCGCGCCGCCCATCTCGCGACACGCATCTGCGAACGCGCGCCACCGCTCGGAGCGCGCAAAGAAGCAGAAGGCGGACTCCGCCTCGAGCGCGTGGTTCGGGTCGTCGAGGATCCTGCGCGCCAGCAAGTCCGCAAAGAGCTGCCGGCCGTAGTTTGGCCACGCGCGGTTGATCCTCTTGAGGATGTCGTGCTTGGCGTTCGCCACGGCGCTCATCAGCACGTGCGCCCCCGTGGACCCGGCGAGGTAGTGCAGGCCCACGTACGACCTGATCCCCTCGGCAACGTCGAGCAGCGCGCGGAAGGCGCTCTCCATCACGCACCCCGCGCACGGCTTCTCCACGTCCGCGTGGTCGAAGTGCACGAACAGCTCGTGCAGGGTCAGCACCAGAAAGCACTCGTAGTTTTGCAAGAACCACGAGGGGATCTGCGCGTGGTCGCGCGTGCCAAAGGCCACGGTGGCCGCCTGCCCCACCAGCTGCTCAAAGTCGAGCGCCAACGGCCGCACGGTCGCGGCCTGGCTCTCGTCGACCAGGCACCGCGCGAACGCCCTCGGCACCTCCGTCCACCGGATGTCGACCATCAGGTTGGCGCGCATGTTGCGCGTGTCGGCGTCCACCGTGCACCCCCGGAGGAAGCGCTCAAACATGCCCCTGTAGAGGGACCAGCGCTCCGCGTTGCACCCGGGAGGGTTCATGCATGCGCGTTTCTTATTTGACGCCACGCAACCACTTTCGTCTAGTTCTTACAAGTTGCAGATGTCATATGATTACAATCGGTCCAGTAGCGCTACAAACTCCACGAGGGTCCGGGACCGCTCCTCCGCCGTCCGCGGCGGCCGTGCCGCCGGCGCTGGCGGCGGCGTCGGCTCGGCCCAGCGCCGCGCTGGAGGCGGCCGGATCGGCTCGGGCCAGGGCGGCCCGGGCGGCGGCGTCGCGGGTCGCGGCCTCTTGGGCTGCACGTAGTCCGCGTCGGCGTGGCCGCTCCCCTCCGACTCGTTGTTGTCGTCCTCGACGTCCGACTCGGTCCGCTGGCGCATGCGGTTGAGCGCCACGGCGCTCGCCGCGCGCCGGCCGCGCTCGCGCAGCCCGCGCTTCTTGGTGTGCCGGTACCCCGTCGGGTTGTCGGTCGGGTGGTACGGCTGCGTGCGCAGCCACTCCTCTTGCTGGCGCGCCTTCTTTGCTTCCGACGCCATGTCCATGAGCTCATCGATCGAACCGTCGCGGCACTCGTGCAGCAGCGTCGGTTCGTCGTCGACGTTCTCCTCCTCCGCGTACGCGAGGAGCGACACGAGCCACCCCGGACCCTCGGCTTGCCGCGGGACGCTGTACCAGCCGAACGCGCGGCTCAGCGGGTGCACCTTGTACTCGCTCGGCATCGCGCCCTCGTCCGCCAGGGCCGCGCCGGGCCGGAATTTGTGGGGCTCGGTGACCGTGCCCACGGTGCACGCATCGGCGGCAAGCGTGCGCGTGCACATGTAGCCCTCGTTGGAGCCGCCATTGTGCTCGCAACGGACGAGCGTAATCGTCAGGTTTCCGGATGGGTCCCGCCTCCACGTGGAGCGCCCCGCGTTTGTAACGCTGTGCTGGAGCGCGTGAGAGATGAAGTCGTCGCGGTGCTCGGTGAAGCCGCCACCCTCGACGCCGTGCCACGTTTTGGAGACGAGCTGGTTCTTGCGCACGATCCCCACCGATTGGTGTTCGTAGCTCAGGTCGAGGTCGACGGGCGTGATCGAGTGGTACCGCGTCGACAGTGCGCGGTCCACCTCCTTGTAGCTGTACGCCACCTCGTGCAGGTTGGGAAGGCGGCGCGACCACTCCGAGGTGTGCCCGCCCAGCAGCTGCGCCAGTTGCGCCACGACATACGTGCGCCCAATTGTCAACCACTCCGACCCTTTTGCGTGCCATGCAGCCGGGGTCACGACGAACACGCGCGACGTGCGCTTGTCGCGGACCACGGCCAGGGCCGGGCCGAGACGGGTGTCGTCGCAGGGCGTGCAGCAAGCTCCAAACCACAGGCCGCCTCGGAAGCGCACCGGGACGGTGGTCCGGCCGTAGGCCTCGTACTCGATGTCGGCGTCGTACACGGTGCGGATGGTGGCGGCGGCGTCGCGGAAGCCCTTGCACAACGTGCGACACATGGCCAGCTGCGCCAGGCCGGGCACGACGTGGTTGCCAAAGGTGTCCCTCGTGGACTCGTCCAGCACGCTCTCGAGCACGTCGGCGCCCAGTCGATCGGTGAGCGAACCCGTCATCGGTGGGTCGTTACAATTCAAAGTGTCGGGCGTGTAACGACCTGTTCGGAACGACACAATCGACCCCCCACGGACGCAGCGGGCGCTTGTAACGGTCCGCTGGGCACCCAGTCTACACATGTTGCAGAGTCGCGGGCAGGTGCTCGCGTTCTGGGGAGAAGGGAGGGGGGGGGAAGAGGTGTGAGCGTGTGGCGCCGGGTCGCGTTCCGAACAGGTTGTTACACATTTCTGCGTCACACATTCGCGCGTCACACAACAAGTTCGGCCGTGGCGTACGCGCGCTCGAGCGTCATGGCGTGCACGCACTCGTGGGCCGCCCACGCGCGGTCGTTGTAGCAACCGAGCGCCAGGGTTGCGCTCGGCAGGGCCTTTGGGAAGCGCCCGTGGTGCAGGAGCGCGCGCGCCGCTCTGCGCTCGTGCGGCGAGAAGACGGAGCGCATCACCAGCTCGCACTCCTCGTCGCGCCCCTGCTCCAGCCACGCCTTGGTCGAGCGCACGCACAGCATCGAGGCGCAGGCGAGCGCGCCCCCCGTGGGTCGCCCCGAGCGCCCGTCTTGGGACGCCACGACGAAGAAGGGCACGAGCGCGCGAATGGCCATCGCCTCGTCGGCGCCGACGACGCGCTCGTCGAAGAGGGCCTGGATGCGCTCCTCGGCCACGACCTGCGCGTTGCGCGTCAGCAGCGCCATGACGCTCACGCTCGTCAGCAAGGACAGCTCCATCGTCATCATCTGGTAGTAGAGCGCGCGTATGCTCTGCAGGTTTCCCTCCCGCCAGCCGCCAAAGTCCTGGCGCTCCTCGTCGGTCATGAACGCGTACCCGACGTAGGCGAGCTCGTGCGTGTGCGGCGACGGGAGGCTGGGGTTGTCGTCGTCGTAAAACCGACGCGGGAAGTGGCTGGCGAGCTGCCGCTCAAACTTCCAAGCGACGCTGAGGCACACGGCCAGCCGCATGCGCGTGTGGCGCGGCAGATCGACGTCCGGCTCGAGGTCCACCGGCAGTTCCATCCCCTGGAAGCCCCAGGCGTGCGCCAGCTCCGTGGCCCCGGCCACGACGTTCCACCCGTCCGTCGCCGGGGCGCTCAGGTGGCGCGTGGCGAGGGTGCGCACCGGCGGCCCGCCCGGGCACCCACCACCGCCGCGCTCAAAGAGCGCGTTCCACAGCCGGTGGCCGACGAGCTCGCTGTAGAGGAAGCTGAGCGACAGCGTCGCCAGCGGCAGCGCGGCGAGTTTCTGTGCCGGCGTCGCGTCGCCAAAGTGGTGCTCGATCGAGACGGGCGACGTGCGCGCCTTCTCCTGCTGGTCGAGCACCCAGGCCGGGATCGACGTGGACGGGTCGAGCGGGCACATCAGCAGGACCGTCAGCTGGGCGAGGCCCTCGCACGCCCTTTGGATCGCCTTAGCGACCCTTTTCTTAAGCGCACATGCCGCGATGCACTTGAGGCGAATCCCTTGCAGCACGCGACGCGGTCGCACGCCCGGCGACGAGGCGAGCCTTACAATTTTGTGTGGCGCCGTCGCGGTAAATGAACCGGGCAGCAACGCTAACTTGCGGGTTGTGGCGCACGTGCCCCCGGGTCGTCACGCTCCAACCCCGTTTGCCCGATCGGGATGGGGCTGTCCAGCGGGCCGCACGGCGTGAAGGCGCTGTCGGTGAAGGACTTTGCTAGCGCGTTTCAGAATGTCAAGCAGCTCTCGGGCGTGCGCACGCTCGTTGGCGTGCAACGCGCGCAGACCCTTGCGGTGCTGGACGGCAACGTCATGATGAATGCCATCCCCAAGGAGGTCGACACATTTCGCGGGTACGTGGCCATCCTGGCCAACCAGATCAACGAGGCCGTTCAGGCAGCCGCGCACGTGGTGGTGGTCTTCGACGAGCCCAAGGCCATGACCCTCGCCAAGCGCGACGAGCAGCGCCGCCGCGACGCGACGCGCCAGGCGCGCGTGCCGCTGTGCTCCGAGGACCTCGTGGCCACCATCACCAACGACGATTACAGCACCGACGACCTGCGCGCCGACGGGTGCAACGCCAAGCTGCTCATGGAGTTTCGGAAGGCGCGGCCCCGCTTTTACGACGCCGTGTGCGCCGAGCTGCTCAGCAAGTTCTGCGCCGAGATGACGGGCGACGGCGCGTGGTCGCTCACCTTTGACGGCGTCGACCGGCGTGGCGGCGAGCGCGGCATCGGCCTGCCGCGCGAGGCGGGCATCCTGTCGACCGACGACGCCTTCTGGCAGCCGCTCCTCGCGCGCGACGAGCCCATCGGCGAGGGCGACCTCAAGCTCACCGACGTGACGCAGCGCGTGCACGACGCGTCGCGACGCGAGGGCACGCCCGTGCACGGCGTGCTCCTCAACCTGGTGGTGACCATCGACACGGACTCGCTCGCCATCGAGCTGCTGCAGCAGAACCGGCGCGAGTGGCGCGCCGAGGAGGCCGATCGCGACGAGCTCACGATCCTGTGCTTCAAGGAGCGCGCGCGTAAGCGCAAGGGCGACGACTTCGTCACGTCCGCTCACCACCTGTGCTGCGACCTGCAGGTCTTCCACGGGCTCGTGCTCGACTACCTCTACGGCACGCGGAAGCTCAACGCCGAGACGCTGCGGCACCAGCCGGCCGCGCTCGCGCTGCTGGCGTCCGCCATGGCCCTGTGCGGCTGCGACTTTGTGGAGATCAAGGGCGTGCGCTTCGACCACGCGCTGCCCGTGGTGCGCGAGATGGTGCGCAAGGACCCGCAGATGCTGGGCCACATGGCCCGCCTGTTCGAGGCGGAGCGGCACGGCAAGGTGCAGGCGCTGCTGGCCATGGAGAACTTCGTCTTTCGGTACGTCAAGGCGCTCGAGGACGTGCCGCGCATGAAGCGCGCCAAGGACAACGCGTCCAACTACTGCCAGGCGCAGCTGTACCGCGCGCTCTGGACGTGCTCCTACTGGCACCAGCAGGAGCTGAAGGACTGCTCCAAGTGGGGCTTCGCGTCGATGTGCGGGTAGTTGTGCGCGCGCGCGCGTGTGTGCTGGGCGCTCTCTGGGATAAGTCGCGGGTCGTTTTTGCTAGAGTGGGTGAGATGCCAAGCCGCAAGAGCCCCGCCGGTGGCGGCAAGGCGCGGGCAGTGTCGGGCGGCGTCCAAAAGAAGACGCCAGCGAAGCAAAGCGCCCCCGCCCCCGCCACCGACTCCGGCGCCGGCCCCTCCAACACCACCCCCCCTGCCGCCGCCCCCGCCGCCAGCGGCACGCCCCCCCCCACCGGCGGCGGCGGCGGCGGCGGCAACGGCAACGGCAACGACGATGCGCTGAGCGATCTGCCCGTGCTGGTGGTGTGCGACGACCAGCGCGACGCGCGCACGTGGGCCGAGATGGAAGAGGAGATGCGCAAGATACAGGAAGCCCAGAAGGAGCGCAAACGGTCCGTCGGTAAGCGGGCCACGTGGAACAAGGTCAGGCTGTTCGACGCTGCCACCAACCTGAAGAACCAGGCCATCGAGCGCTGGAAGAAGGACAACCCTGGCCGCGGCAGCGGTGCGGCGGTGCCCGACGACGTCAAGGCCAAGGCGGCGAACGCGGCGGCCCGGACGGTCTACCCCGGCCCGTACCTGGCCAACCTCCCCGAGTACAAGTGCATGGCGCGCGCGCTCACGCGCGAAGAGCGGGCGGAGCAGACGAAAACGCGAGAGCGGATCAACGACGCTCGCCTGAGCAACGACGGCGCCCACCGCGAGCTGAGCACGGAACTGCTCGACGACAACGAGATCCTCGACCTGGGGGCGCTTATCGGCGCGCCCACGACGCTGCCGAGCCTGGCCGGGGAGTACGTGGACTTCATGAACGAGGAGCGGCGCGACATCATCGGGACGATCCGACGCGCGCGGCTGCGCTTGCGCCACGAGCCCCGCACCGAGGACCTCGAGGAGCAAGAGGCCATCGACCAGCGGGAGCTGTACGACCCGCTCTTTCAGGACGAGCGCCTCCCCGGCGCTGACGCGGCGAGCGGCGCGAGCGGCGATGCCGATCCCGCGAGCGCGCCGAACCTCGTGCAGGGGGGCCACGTCGTGTGCCTCAACACGCCCAGGGTCGCGTTCGAAGGCGACGGCGTCAAGGATCCGGCGGCGTTGGCGGCCGGGGGGGAGGCGCGCGAGGTGGGCGAGCGCGAGGATCGCTCGCGCCAGGCGATCTACGAGCGGACCAAGGAGCCGAAACCGTTGCCAAACCGCCCAAAGGCCAGCGACAAGGGCAAGGCGCCGGCAAAGCAGGCGGCGAACTCCGTGTTCAAGGGGTTCGACCTGACCATCAACCCGCTGGCGGACCAGAACGACTGCCGCCCGTGCGAGGAGTGGCCGCTGTTTTACGAGAAGGAGGAGGTGCTCGCAAACGGAAAGAAGGTGAAGAGCCGCTACAAGTCGAAGACCTACTACCAGGGGATGCTGCGGGTCATGCAGGTGCGCAACGAGATCTTCCTCAAGCAAAACAACGGCCACGCCGTGCCAGAGTTCCAGTACGAGGCCGCGTTCGAGGAGGACCCGCTGATCAAGTCGGGAGCGCTGGACGCGCTCTACGCAAACCACGTGGGCAAGGCGAAGTATGACAGCAAGCGCGTGTACAGGGCCGAGAACCTTTTCAAGTCGGAGCTGCTGCGCTGCTTTCCGGTGCAGAAGGCGGCCGACGACCCGTCCCTCAACCGCATCATCGACTTTCTGTGCTGGTACCACGTCAACGTCGCGCTCAGGGGGAAGGAGGGCGTCGAGCAGGACAGGACCAAGGGGGACGAAAACCAGCAACAGGTGGCGCTGCTGTACCGCCTGCTCTGCTGTCCCAACTGCATCGGCAAGTTCGCGTACGCGGACGAGACGGAGAAGCCGTTGGTAGACGCCCGACGCAAGGTGCACGAACGCGTACAGGAGCTGAACAGTTACTTCACGGAGCTGAAGAACGCGCTCGACGACGACGTGCTCAACCAGCCGGACAACTCGAAGAGCCTCCTGTGGAATTTCAGAGCGTCCGATCCGGACATGAACGCCTACGTGCGCGCAGAGGTGTACAATCGTTGGTCCGAGCTCAACCCGCGCAGCACCTGACGGGCGTCGGTGTAGTCGCGTTGTTTTCGTAGCAAAGGTAAAGCCGCGCTTGCCCACCCCTTACTAAAAGCGAGGGCGCAATGATCGCCTTCTTTGCGGTCTTCGTCCACCACGTGCCGTCGTACGACGCGGACCACAATTGCCACCACCTGCCGCACGGGCCGACCACGAGCCAGGTGGCCTACCTGCGCGGCAGCGGCGGCGTCGAGTACGACCTGCACGCGGTCACCGACGAGCCGGTGCTCGACTTCAACTTCGTCTTCCGCGACGAGATCGACACGAGCACGATCTCGCTGCACGTGGGCTGCGGCGGCTGCGCGTCGGAGCGGCCCTTCCACTGGGACGAGCCGCGCTCGCTGCCGCTCGACCTGCCCAAGTTTTACCACCCCGCCAAGTTTGAGAGCTTCACGCAGCACGCCTACTACGAGCTCCTGCCCGAGGGGGCGGCCCGGCAGCTCGACACGTCGGCGCTCGCCAACTGCACGAGCCACCACGCGTCGGTGCGCCTGATCGTGCACGACAACGCGACGCGGGACGTCGTGTGGGGCGCGGTCGTCGGCTGCCCGGAGATGGAGTGCGAGCGCTTCACCGTGCTCGAGCTGTTGAGCTTCCCCGTGTACGTGCTTCGCAACCACGCGGAGTGGAACGAGGCCGGCTGGTCGATCTTCCTGTTCGCGCTGCTCGTTCCGCTGCTCATGGCGTTCGTCTTTTGGCGGTGGTGGGAAGGCTGGCTCGTGTTCTGCGTGCCCACGGGCCCCGCCTTCCCGCGGATCCTCGCGCGCGCGCGGCCCGGCGCCAAGTGGGCCTCGCTCAAGGGGGTCTGCTGGCGACAGTCGCTGCGGCTGTTCCTGTACGCCGCCGCGACGTGGGCCATCGTCGTGGACATCCTCGAGACGCTCTACCACTTCGCCATCAGCGTGCACGACGTGCCCCGGGAGGACACGGGGTTGTCGATCTTCTGGTTCTGGCTTGGCCTCAAGTGGGGGCTGCTGCTGCTCGTGGCCCTGTCCTGGATGTGGGCGCGCGAGATCCCCGAGAGCAAGTGGCGGGGCTACCACTGGAAGCTGGTGTGCGCGTGGGACGACGGGCTCGGCCCGTTCTCCCCCTTCTGGGCGCACGGCTTCTGGTCGCTGCCCGAGATCGCCACCGGCGTGGGCGCGGCCTTCATCGGCGCGGGCTTCTACGTGTACCCCGTGGCGATCGCGATCGCCGGCGTGGCGCGCCTCGTTCTGTGGGTTGGCGGGGAGTCCAAGAAGGAGGCCGAGCCGTGCAAGAGTACCATTTACATACCGTCGGAGACCGAGGACACCGCGTGCACCTACCCGTACCACACGCCAGGGCTGTTCCTGTCTTAGCTAGCTAGTCGCTTAATTTTGACCCGCGGTGGGCACGAGGGGGGACGATTTACGCTTCCATGTCAGTTTGCGCGGCGGCGCGCTGCCGTTGACGGGCGCCGATCGCTTGTTCGTCGTTGCCGGCACCAGGTCCTCCACGTCGCACGGGGTCGCCGGGGGCTCGGCCTCTCCCTCCTCCGCCTCCGCCTCCGCCTCCGCCTCCGCCTCCTCCTTGTCGCCGCGCGCGTGGAAGTGCCGCAGCGCCCTGTCCATCCTGCTCTGGTCCCAGTCGTCCATGGCGGGCGCATCCAGACCAGGCCGAAAGTCCCAGACGTTCGCCAGGTCGACGGCGCAGGCCACGCGCCTGGCCGTGGCGTGGCACGCAAAGGGCACCTTGGTCAGGTGGCCCACGTCGCGCGTGACGTTCCCGTCCAAGACCGGCCAGACGTACGCCAGCAAGGTGCAGTCGAGGCGCTCCAGCACCCATGGGGCCTTCGGCTTGGCCGCGCTCACCTTCGCGACGATGTGCCTCCACGCGTCCTGGCCATCCTCCTTGTCCATGACCTCGTCGGCCAGCGAGCCCAGCTCCTGCCGGAGGAACGCGTACTTCTCAAGGTCGAGGCGCTCCACGAAGGCCATCCGCGCGTCGAGGCCGTCGAGGAGCCCCATCCGGGTCACCAGCTCGGTGAACCAGAGGTACACCCACCGCCGCATGTTGTGCATCTTCATCACGAGGTGCACGCCCGACGCCGCCCGGTTCTGGTCCGTCCCCAGGTTGCCGTTGATGTAGCTCACGATGGCCGCGCGGCCCTCGTTGCCAAGGCGCATGGCCGCGTCGTCGAAGACGTGCACGTGCACGCCGCGGCGGCCCGAGTAGACCACGAGGACCCGGGTGAACCCGAAGGCCTCCTCGAGGAGGCGCTTCAGGATGTCGGCCGACGCCGCGCACACGGGCCAGGCCTTGTCGCACTGCGGCATCGACAGGGCGCCGCGCGAATCCTTGAGGGGAATCCACGCCTTGTCGGTCAGGTCGACGTCGAAGGACAGCACGCGACGCACGGGCGCGCTGATGCGCGCGCTGCTCGAGGGCTTGCCGCTGTAGACAGCGCCAAAGTGGAGCGTCTTGATCCCGGGAAAGTTGGTCACGGCGGCCTTGAGCTCCGCGGCCGTCCGGACCGACACGTACCGCTTGTACACCTCGCCCTCGAGCGCAAACTCGATGCTGCTCAGCTCGTCGCCGCTGCACGTCAGCAGCTCGCACAGCTGCTTGTAGGGGAACAGGTGCGCGTAGTACTCGGCCGCGGTCGCCTGCATCGCCCGGCGTGTTCGGAATGCCGCGTGCGCGCGACCGGGGCCGTGTTACACAAGTCGCAAAGCATAGCGAGGCCGGCACGCGGCGCGCTATGGTGCGCGCGCCGGCTGTGTCGGGTCCCGACACTTGCGAGCGAAGGGCCCATGCCCGCGCCGACCGAGCTCACGCTGCGCCAGCGGGTCGCCCTCGTCCTCGAGGCGACCACGACCGCCGAGAAGATCGTGGAGATGGCCGACGCCGAGATCGACCACGCCTTCCTGCTGCAGCAGCAGATCTCGCCCACGCTGCTCCGCGCCGCCGGCGTGACCCCGCTCCAACTCAAGGCGCGCGGCACGCGCACGCCCGGCATGCTGGCCGAGCTGGGGTTCACCGCGCTGCACCTGCTAGACGAGGACTGGTGCGAGGACGCCATCGCGGCCTACGGAGCGCCCGCGCTCCTGGACGAGTTCCTCGACTCGAGCAACGCGGCCGTCGTCCTCGCCGGCTCGCCCGTGCTCGACCGGCTGGGCATCAACCTCGGGCTCCTGCTCCTCGTGTGCGAGGGCCAGCCGGGCGCCGCGCGCGAGGTGCTCTCGCAGCACCCGCACATTCGGAACGTGCCGCCCCAGACGCTCCTCGAGACGGGGCTGCGCGCGCACGACCTCGTGTCCATGGGCTACGGCAAGGAGCGGCTGCGCGCCGACACGCTGGCCACCGACGCGCAGCTGTCGCTGTTGGGGTTTTGAGTTTGTGTGGGGCGTGCATGCGCGCGTGCACCCCGACACGCGTCATTTGTAATTTGCAAGTTGTGACCAAGGCCACGCGCGGCCGTGGCCCGATGGCGACCGCAATGGTCGCGCCCATGCGCGCGCTGCTGACGGAGCTGCAGGCCGCCATCGACGAGGCCGCGAGTGCAACCGGCGACGGCCTGCGTGGTGGGCACCACCTCGCGCTGTGCGAGCTGACCCGGCGCATGAACGACGAACTGGGCGTGCTTCAGCAGGCCGTGCCGGCGCTGCACGAGAACGACGACGACGTCGACGGCGACGACGACGGTGCGGGCTTGGCTGCGCGCCTTGCGATGCACAAGGCGCTCAGCCACGCGCGGGTTGCGCAGCTCGAGGCGCGCATCGAGGGGCTCGAGGACAGGTGCGCCAAGCTGCGCGAGCACAAGCGCATCTACTTCAACTACTACACGTCCTACATGCAGAAGACCAGGATACTCAAGGCTCGGTGCGGCATCACCGGCAGGCACAATTCCGAGGCGAACCGCGCGCTGGACGCGGAGGCGAGCGCCGCGTACAATCACTTGTTCGAGCACTACGAAGCGGACCAGGCGCGGCTTGCGACGGTCCGGCAGGAGCGCGATCGCGAGCAGCTGGAGGCCGACGCGCGCGCCCTCGACGCGATTCGCGCGCGCTGGGGCCTGGCCCCTGCCAACCGGTCGGCCGGTCCCTGACCCTCGAACCCTCCACCCCAACGGGAGACTGGGGACCCCACGATTGTGAATTCTCGTAAACCAAAGACACAAAACAAACTGGGCGCGAGGCGGTCCCACTGCCACGGGCGCCTCCTTCCGCCCTCCCCCCTCCCCCCACCCCCCCCCGACGCGCCTCACGCGGCCTTCGGCGCGGCGCCCTTCTTCTTAATGCTCTTGAGCGGCTTGCGGAAGGCCACCGACTCCGGCACGAAGGCCGTGGCCATCGCGTAGCGCCTGTTGACGATCTCCGCCGCCGCCTGGCAGCACTTGGGCGTCACCTTGGTGTGCTTGTTGCCCGTCCTCCCCTTGATCTCCATGGCCGTCTGGAAGATCTCCTGCACGTAGGAGGTCCACGCCGCCTCGGCGTGGAACGCCGCGTCGGGCGAGATGTTGGGGTGGAAGGGGAACTTGGCGTCCTCCGGCGTGGTGTCGATGCGCAGCCGCTTGGCGTCGAGGTCCAGCTGCGCGCCCACCGTCGCCGCCGCGCCGGACACGAGCGTGCGCAGCGTGTGCCCCGAGAGCGCGCGGTTGGCGCGCGTCGTGATCGGCCCCCTCTTCCCCTTCTTGAACGCCGGCAGCTTCCCCGTCGCGGGATCGGCCACGCGGACGATCGGCTGGCGGAAGTAGGGCGCCTGGTCGGCCGATTGCCACAGGAAGTGCATGTGTCGCTTGACCTGGTTGGCGGCGTGCAGGTGGTTCATCTCCGAGCGCTTCGTGACCGAGATCGGCTTGTGGTAGGTGTTGCCGTCCGCGTCGCGGTGCTTGGTGCGCATGCTGGCCTTCCACCGGGGGAAGGACTTGACGTCGGTGATCTGGTGGTCGTGCTCGGAGACGGTGCCGCCGCGGCCGGTGCTCTTGTGGACCCAGGGCATTCTTCCCTTTTCTGGAGTGGCGCTGGCGCGTGGCGTGGTCGGCTCGCTTGGTCCATATGACAAAAGTTGCAGATTCGTAAACTTTGTTAGCGCGAGCCCGCGTCCCGCCTCGCCAAGTAGCTCGCCGTGGCCAACAAATCTTGGAAGAGGCCGTCCTCGACAAACTGGTGTTGTGTCGCTGCCTGGATGACTCGAGCGACCGCCTCCGGCGGCGACTCCTCCCGCGCGTGCGTGGCGTTCCACGAGAGCACGGCGTGCGCGCCTCGCGGCACCAGGAGCAGCATCGCGCACGCGACGACGCACAGCAGCAGCAGCTGCGGGCCTCGTCGTGGCGTCTGCAGCTTCGGAACGGTCTGCTTGGCCAGGAGCGGCAGGTGCGACATGCCGGCCTGGGTGGGGCGGCGCCATCAAGCCCGCGCCGCCCCCTCCGGCTTCCCTCTAGCGACGATCGACATTTGGTTGGTGCCGGCGAGTAGTAGGTGTGGGGCGCGATGACCGTGCCACTCCGAGCGGGCCAGTTGCCGTTGCCATTCTCGTCCCCGGCGCGGCTGCAGGAGCTCCAGGGAAAGTTCCGACCGGTGGAGCAGGAGCCGCTGACGACGCCGGGGCGGTACCATTCGGGCGGCCTCCCGCCGACGGCGCTCTACGACGTGGAGCGGGCCATCGCGCTCAAGGCGCGGGAGTACCTCGAGACGGACGCCCAGCGGCGGTTCCGGTACGCGCAGTGGCTCGCGCTCATCCTCTCGCTGACCTTCATCGGGGCCATCGTCGTGCTGCTGGCGATGCTGTGCGTCAAGGTGAACGACGTCTTCGACGCCGTCGATGGCTCCGACACCACCGCCAAGGTGAGCAACCTGATGGACATGGCGGTTGAGGGTGCCAACAATGCGCGATTGGCCACGCGGAACGTGCTCCACGTGACCGAGTACGCGCGGACCACCGCGAGCCACGCGGCGCCGCAGCTGGAGACCGCCGTCAACTCCACGACCGCGCTGGTGAACGACCTGCGGTCGTGGAGCTTCCACCCAAGCGTGCAGATCGGAGCCGGGTAGTGGGTTGCTTGCGGGTGATATAACCACTGCGGGCGTGTATAGGTGTGAGCGGCAGGCAAGTGTCCGCACATGTTGCGCCAAGCGCGGTCGCGCAGCTTCGTCGTGGTGTTCCCGACGCTCGAGGCGCGCCTCGCGGCCATCCGCCGCGCGGCGCACGGCGGCGAGGCCTCGACCCCAAGCACGGGCTGCGCGGAGTGCGGAGGCGACGACGCCACCGATGCCAAGGCGGAGGCGCCCGGCGCGGGCGAGGCCTGCGGGAAGGAGGAGCCAACGGCGACCGACGACGAGGACTGCGGCTGCGATGCCGACGCGTAGGGTCGGGCATGGGGTGATAACGAGACAACTCCCTACTTTTTTTTAGGAGGCTACTATTTTGCAAAAACTAGTAGGTGACTTTTTCGAGCACTTGGCCAGGTGCTCGAAAAGAGGGGGTCCCCGGCGAAAATGACCTTCTAAAATTTTTAGTAGGCTACTATTTTGCAAAAACTAGTAGGTGACTTTTTCGAGCACTTGGCCAGGTGCTCGAAAAGAGAGGCCCCTCGGCGAAAGCGACCTTCTAAAAAAATTTAGTAGCCTCCTAAAAAAATTTTAGAAGGTCGCTTTCGCCGGGGGCCCCCTCTTTTCGAGCACCAGGCCAGGTGCTCGAAAAAGTCACCTACTAGTTTTTGCAAAATAGTAGCCTCCTAAAAAAAAGTAGGGAGTTGTCTCGTTATCACCCCTACCCGACCCACCGCGCTGCAAGTTGTAACGCACCTCCTGCACGGGCCCGCGAGTGTAAGGTGGGTGGCGCTTGTAGCTGACCGGCACGGTCGCGTTCCGAACAGCGTGCATGCCCGACACTCCTCCGCCCGACACTCCTCCGCCCGACGATGCGGCCGGCGCTCGGCCGATGAAGCGGCCGCTCGACGAGGTGTCGGGCCACTCGTCGGAACGCAGCACGACGAGGAGCGACGACCAGCTCCCTCGCGCCGCCTTTGCCCGGGTGGGCGAGGCACCGGCGACGGAGGCCAACCAGCACCCGCCCGCGACATTCATGCACGGGCGGCAGCACCTCACGAGGCTGCTCTCCGTGCCGCACGTGCAGCGGGGCCGCAACTGCCCCGTTACCAAGGGGCGCCCTGGCTACAACACGCGCCCGAACCTGTACGAGTTCACCGGGCCCGGCCCGCTGAACGTCGGGGCCTTTGCCACGACCGGCACGGGGCTGATCGCGTGGAACGACCTCAACTCCATCCACACGTCGTCCATCGACTCCATCGACGTGCACGACGACGAGCCCACGGACGGCGCGGCGTGCAAGCTGATCGTCAACTACAAGGCCGCGTCGGTGCAGCGGCGGTGCGCGCTCTGCTTCCCGCGGGACACGCACGCCGAGAGCCAAAAGTGCGCGTGGGACGTGCTGCGGACGCTCAGCAAGAACGGCTTCGTCCCGCGCCACAGGATGGGCCACGACCACTCCAAGATGCCGGTCCTGTCGACCCCCTTCATCGCGAGCGTCAACAAGGGGTACCTGTACTACGGCAACGAGGGCGACGAGCGCAACAACTTCAACAGCAACGCGTTCGTGTCGACCTACATGGACAACCCCAACCACATGGTCAGCCACAGCCGCCGGAACAAGCTCGGTCACGCCGGCACGCTCTCGATCCTCACGGTCATGGTGCCAAACAAGCCGGCTGGCGCGCGGCTGCTCTGCTGGAAGCGGTGCGAGCCGACGAGCGGCGCCACGGCCCCTCGGAACGAATCCCACGAGTGCGACAACATCGAGCAAGTCGTGTGGTGCTGGCAAGACCCGCGGGGCGACACCGGCCTTCCGGTGGTGCGCATCAAGGTCAAGCACTGGGACGGCGCGACCAGCTACCGGAAGCTGGTGTGGTCGCTCCCCAGCACCGCCACTCGCCCGACCACGACGGCCGAGTGCATGCGGCAAGCCCGCGTGGTGATGTGCCTGCACTTCCTCGACACGCTGAAGGAGTTCGTGCCCTGCGCGATCCACACAGCGCAGCGCGCGCACCGCAGCGGCATGGGCGGCGGGGCTTGGGCGCCCATCGACCGCGCGCTGGGCGACGCGAGGCCGGCGCGCGACGCCTACTACGATGACGACGAGTGCGCCATTCGCGCCTACCGCGAGGGCAACCTCCTCGAGGTGCAGGGCAGCGTCAACACGAGTGGCGGCGACGAGGTGCTGGCCGCCTTTGACGAATGGGGGCCGTCGTCCCGACCCGAGACCCGCTACGACAAGGTCGTCGTCTCGTACATGACGGAGGGCCGCGCGTGGCGCGCGATCCTGTGGAGCAACCAAACGGACTACCGGGCGCCGGGAAGCCGGAAACCGCGCCACGTTCAGCTGCCCGTGCACGATGCGGTCGACGGCACCCAGTCTGGCCCCAACGCCCCCGTTGCCCCGACTGCGTCCGCGCCCGCGCCCGCCGCCGCGCCCGCCGCCGCCTCGTCATCATCGGCGTCGGCATCGGCGTCGGCATCGTCGGCGGCGTCGGCGGCGGCGTCGTCGTCCAGCTCCATTCCGACGTACGAGGTGCGCGGCATGCAATGGCTCAGCCTCAAGGAGGCCGCGCTCCGCGGAACGGGCGCAAATCGCACGCGCTTGCTGACGATGCTGGTGCTGGACGAGGGGGAGGCGTTCGATCCGCAAGACCAAGCCCTCAAGTGGTGCCTCACCCTCACCACGCGCGCGTTCACCAAGAAGGACTATCCCCTCGTGTATGCGGCGATGATGCGCCCCTGGTCGCCCGTCGTGCGCATCGCCGCGAGCTTGAAGGACGTTCGCGGGATGCTCGGCCTGACCGCGCCGGACCCGCACCCGCCCAAGTTCACCGACCGGTGGTTCCGGGCGTGGCTCCGCACGCTCGGGACGCCGCACCTCCTGATCCTGTGCTCCGAGCACGCTGCGTGGGCCCAATCGGCCGACTCCGCGGAGAACCAAGAGATCCGGTCGCTGGCGCAAGACCCGAGGTACGGGGGCGTCACGGTCTACTGGACGACCAAGGGCAAGCCGGCGCCGGTCCCGCCAGCGCCGGCCGCGCCCCCGGCGCCCCCGCCGCGGCCCAAACCGCACGCCTGGGGCACCAACAACCTGCTCAAGGCACCGCTTGCGCGCCTCGCCTACGCGCCGTACCACCCGTTTGAGGAGTGGGAGCTCCAACGCTTTCGCAATCGGAACCGCATGCGCGACTTTCTGCCCGGCCACTCCGCCCATCCGCTGCGCGGGATCAAACCGATCGACTTTGAGCGTCGCGTCGTGGACAAGATCATCACGACCGCCAAGAGCCAAGACATCCTCAAGTGCGCTGACGCCTCGCTCGTCTGGAAGCGCAACGTGATCAAGGAGATCGACGCGAAGTACTACAACTCGGGCCACTCGTTCCACCACTACCCGTGGTCCGAGAAGAGCGACTGGGAGGCCGTGGCCGACGCGGCGGGAAAGCTCAACGTGGACATCTGCGCCGGGCTCGACGGCTCGACGTTTCTCGAGATGGACCGCATGGAGATGCACAACCTGCTTACGGCGCGCAAGGAGCGCGCGGCGGCCGAGGCCAAGCGCGCGGAGGAGATGCGCGCGTGGGACGCCAAGCACGCCGAGGTCTCCGAGGCGGCGCCCGCGCTCTCCTACGCGGAGGCGTTCAAGAAGCGGGACAGCGCGGCGCGCGCAAAGGCCATCTCGATCGACGACGATTAGAACACGCGACAGCCCACGCTCGTGTGTGTGTGTGCGTGCGTGTGCGCGCGTGTTTGTCCACGCGAGTCTTTGTGTGACACTTGCTACCTCTGATTCTCCTTTCGGTTGAGCCACGTGTACCGCGTGAGCCCCCGCGCGAACCGCTCCTCGGCCGCGCGCTTGGCGCCCTGGTCCGGGTCCGCGCCGTTTGTTCGGCTGCCGGCGCGCAGCACCGCGATGGCCAGGGCGTGCACCGCCTGCCGCGCGTCGCTCGTGGACATCGCAACCACCTCGTCGTCGCTGTGCAGCGTGAGGATGTCGCCGAGCCGCTCGTCGTGCTCCTCCTCCACCTGCGACCGGACCACCGGTCGCTGCATCGCCAGCGCGCGCTCCATGCGCTCGGGCGTCGACATCTCGAGGTAGAGGGCCGAGGGGCCGTACCAGTGCGAGGGCCGCATCAGCGAGACCTCGGGCACGGCGCTGCGCAGGATGCGCGCGGTGAGCGCCGCGCAGTGCGCCGGCGCGTTGATGCGGTCGTCGAGGAATCCCGAGAAGGCGCGCAGCGGCCAGATGGACATGGGGTACTGCCACAGCACCGCCGCCGACGGGTAGGGCGTGCCGCAGTGCAGGTTGCACTCGGCGCGCGCGCGGCGCTCCGCGTTGGGCGCAAAGATGGGGATGGCCGACCAGGCCGCGCTCGAGTAGAACTTCTTCGAGTCGGTCAGCCCCGACGTCCAGAGCGCGCCCTTCCTGGCGCCCAGGTAGGTGCTGAAGTGGTTGTCCTCCCCCCGCTCGGCCGGCCGGTCGCCGATCCACAGCTCGACGTGCGTGACCGCCGGGTAGGGCTGGCCAAACTGGACGGTCCGATCGATCACCGCCTCCGCAAACGAGGCGTCCCCGCTCGTGGCATCGGCCTTCAGCGCCATGAGCGCCACCATGCCGGGAACGGCGGGCGCGGCGGGCGCGGGGGAGGGGGCCGCCTCCGCCTCCGCCTCCGCCTCCGCCTCCGCCTCCGCCGCCCCCTCCCCCGCGCTGCTCGACCCCCTCACCTCCGCGATCGCCTCCTGCCACCCCACCGGCAAGTCGTTCGCGCCGGTGGCCGTGGGCCTGCGCGTTCGGCCGTCGCCAACCCCCACTTCCACCCCCTCCGCCCTCAGTTCCGCCCTGCGCATCAGCATCTCCTCGTACCGCTTCGCCTTCGCTTTGAAATCGCGCGCCGTGCCCGCCTCCATTTTTTCTTACCTTCCAAACGCTCCCTCCACGCCCACCACAACTTACACGCGCGGAGTCTGGCTAAATGCTCCAACTAGTCGGTCGCACCCTTCTTCGACTTCTTGATCTTCTTGGCCACGGGCGGGGCCAGGCCCTTCTTGCGGGCCTCCTTAGCCGCCTTGCGGTCGGCCACGCGCGTGGCCTTGGCCTTGTCCGCCTTGGCCTGCTGCTCCTTGCCAAACGCGCCCTGCTTCTTCAGGAGCGCGTTGTGCTCGGCCGACTTGTAGTCGACCTCGTCCTCGGCCGGGCACTCGAGGCGCTCCTTGGGCGCCCCCTTCTGCGCAAAGTGCACGAGGCCCTGGGGCGCCATGAACGAGTACTTCTGCACGCGCTCGAGCGGGCGCGTCTCGGCCGCCATCTCCTTGATGGTCACGGCCTTCTTGCCCGAGTCGGACATGCGCTGCACCGCGCCGATGACCAGGCGGCGCAGGTAGGTGTCGCCGTGCATGCGGATCACGTTGGCGGACGAGGGCGGCAGCGGCGCGTGCGAGAGCTTGGTGCGCTCCTCAAACTCCTCGAACCCGGCGTACGCGGGCGCGTCGGCGACGCGCGGCGCCCAGTTGCACGCGCGGATCGTCTCGTTCGTCGAGACGATCGGCACGGCCACGTCCAGGTGCGAGGCGCTCGAGGCGTACTCGGCCGAGAACCCGCCCTTCTTTGCCACGCGGCGGTAGCCGCTGCGGCGCGACTTGAGCTTCTGGCGCGTGTCGCGGTCCTTCTTCTCCTCGCCCTCCTGCTGCTCCTCCTCCGAGACGTTGCCGTCGTCCTGCACGGCGTCGGGCTCCTCGTCCGAAGCCGCGGCCTCGGCCTCGGCGCCGTCGTCGTCGTCGTCCGAGTTCTCCACGGGCTCCGGGTCCGGCTCGGGCTCGGCGCGCGAGCGCTTCTTCTTCTTCTTGGTGCTCTCCCCGCCGGGCGTGCTCTTCGACTTCATTGGCGCCATCGGAACGAGTTTGGCCACACTTGCCGACGCGAAATTCTTTGCTCGACCGAATAGCGCGCGCACAAGTGAAAAATCGGAAAGCCGCCGTTTTGGCGAGATTTCGTTGCGACAATCCATAACGCCCCTTGACACACCTAATGACAAAAGGTGGCTATGGCGCGCCGCCTCGACGACCTGAAGATGCTCAACACCGACCGGTGGAAGGCGCACGCCATGAGCCAGAGCCGGAACGAGGGCACGGGCGCCGACGCGGGCGGCGGCGGCGGTGCTAGCGGTGGCGGCGACAACGAGCAGCTGCTGCCGCACCCGGACGCCGTGCCGACCGGCGGCGCCCTCTTCAACCTGCCCAACCCGACACACGACGGCGAGTTTGTAAAGCCGTACAACCGCGGGCGCGACGCGCAGGAGGACCGCTTCCGTGGCGAGATGATGTGGATCGACCCCAAGACGTACCAGCGCGTCGAGATGCCCGCCAACGGCGGCAAGGACTGGATGCGCACGCGCGCGGCCGTGCCCACCTCCGGCGACGACTACTCGTCGGTGCAGCTCGGCAGCACGCACAAGTACCGCATCCCGTCCACGAGCGTCACGCGCAAGATGGGCGACTGCCAGCTCTTCGGCTGCTGCGGCTGGCGTTTGACTGGGGCGCAGTGGGTGTGGTACGCTTTCATTCACTCAAACCACTCTCACACTCAGACTCAGACTCACACTCAGACTCAGACTCAGACTCACTGCAGCTACCGAGGTTGTACTCTTTGGCACCCTTTGACATTGCCCGGATCTGTTTTGTGGGAAGCTCGTCTCCCCACCATACTGGCCAACAGTGACGCAACTCCAACAGTTCTTCATCGGGCAAAAGCGAGTACGCCTTTTCCTGATTTTCTCCAGCCGTAATCATCTGGAGATTGTCTATAGACCAGCACCTTCTCAGGGCACGAACATCGACATTCTCCAGGCGCACCACCTTGTCGTCCTCGATTTTCCACAGATACCAGAAAATGGCGATCTTGTGATCAAGCTGAAGCAGTGGCTTGCTTTTGACAAGACGGGCAAGTGGTGTCTGTGCGCTTGACCCGAGCCACCTTTTGATGGTTTTGCATCGCGACGTCTGGACACGCAGAGCAAGCACCCTCGTTTGAAGCTTGCACATTGCTTTCCGCATTGGGTCCGCATACAATGCGGTGTTCTTCTGCTTTTTGACCGCCTTTCCCCAGACACTCCTGTCACGCTCACCGCGAAGTTGCTTCCGTTGATCTTTTTGATCAGCACGGCGCTGAGAAGCCTTTCCGTCTTCAGTGGCCTTGTAGGCTGCATTCTTCTTTGCAGCGAAAAGGGTGCAACGTTCGCAGCATGTACTCTTTGGCCGAAGCGTCTTCCGATACACATGGAAAGGGTAACTGATCTCAGGCTTCCGCTTTCTGCAAACATGGCACCGCTTCATTCGTCCACTTGGAAAGATCGCCAGACGCACGAGTGGTCCATGCACGCGATCGATTTCCACAGCTGTCAGCGCAGTGACAGCACCCATTTCAGGATATTCATGACAATCCACGCACCACAAGTCGCAAATTGTGTTTTGCTGGCAGGTGGCTCAACTTCGTGTGCTTCTGCGCGCACACGGCCATGATCTTCGTCACGCTGTGGATGGCCTACTGGCGGCACGAGCGCGACGCCTTCCGCGACACGGAGCACATGATGATCCCCATCTACCGCATCCGCAACGTGCCGACGCAGTTCATGCTCGACAACAACATGTCGCAGTGGTCGCCCGGCTGGAACCTCACTTCCTCTGGCGAGAACTCGGGCCTCTTCCTGTACGACAACGGCATGCCGGTAAGAGTAGACACATCACACACTCAAACCTGCACACTACTCCCATGCACTGCTGCCCTCTGCTGCGCAGATCAACTTCGCCTCGCTCATCATCGCCTTCTTTGCCACCTCGGCCGTCTTCCACTTCTGGGCGCTCGTGATGGGCGCCTATGAGCGATAGTGAGCGCGCGCACTCAAACCGAACACGTACGTACACGCACGCACGCACGCACCTACACTGACATTACCCCACCCCCTTGCTCGCAGCTGGTTCTGGTACTGGAGGTGTGCTCTGCTTTGAACACCGCTCGTGTTGCTGGTGCATCTCACGGTGCCCCGTTTGCGTTGCCAGGCAGCTCGACGACGGCTTCGCGTACTGGCGCTGGGCCGAGGTGCGACGCACGCCAACCACCCTCACACCAAACGCCCGCTTGACGCGCACCCCCTTTTCCTGACCAGTACTCAATCAGCGCGTCGCTCATGGCCATGGCGATGGGCATCACGCTCGGCATCCGCGAGCAGTACGCGTTGGCCGGCATCTTCATGCTCACGTGGGCGACACAAACCTACGGCTTCCTCACCGAGTGCGCGCCCCTTTCCCTCTCCACCCTCTCCCCCGCGCCCACGCCCACGTCCTCTTCGCGCAGGTACATCTCGACGCCGAAGGCGTACGTCGACAAGCAAAACTACAAGTACCCCGTGGGCCCGTACCAGCTCAAGAAGTTTGCCGAGGGCGCGGCCGACTACGGGATCACCGACTACTACCGCGACCCGGCCGCGCTCAAGCTCATCGACCAGACCGAGTGGGAGGCGGTGCGCGCGCCCCCCCCCCCCCCCCCCCCCCCCCCCCCCCCCCCCTCCCCTGCCCGCCCGTAGTGCCTAGCCACGCGCGCGGCTGACCGTTGCCTTGCTCGCCTGTCGCAGGACCGGCCATTCTACGACATCAAGAACACGCCCGAGGTGCCCAGCAGCCAGGTGTACATCCACGTGCGGTCGCAGCGCACGTCCAACTGGCTCCGAAGGATGGTGCCGCACGTCTTCGGGTGGTTCACCATGACCTCGGTCTGGTTCATCCTGTGCGTGCAGCTCGAGAACGCCAAGCGCGACATCGCCGAGGTGTCGGACCGTCGGATGCCCGACTGGGTCGACGCGGTCATCTACGGCTCCTTCCTGATCTTCATGTCGTTCGCCTTCGTGCGCCGTGCGCGTTCGAACCGTCGCTTGCCACGCACGCACGCACGAGCGCGCGCTCAGTCTGACGCACCCTTGGCGCGTGGCAGGTCCAAATCGTCTTTCAAAGACTCGCGCCCGGCTTCTACTGGGGAACGGAGGTCTGCTACTGCCTCCTGTCGCTCACCGCCAAGATGTACCTCGGCTGGTTCCTGCTGATCAACGTGATCTACGTCGACGGCAGCACGGCCGACGAGGCCCTGAGCGGCAACAACGAGGTCAGGCTATGAGGGGGGGGGTTGGGACGCTGAGGAAGGGTGAGAGGGAAGGGGCGGGGGCGGAGAAAGAGGGGGG
>Ga0209603_1001189_pt1 | contig 27753 bp, 29 predicted proteins | sample COGITO_mtgs_1206_FD_184812 | JGI IMG/M metagenome (GOLD analysis project Ga0209603, IMG submission 184812) | Pelagic marine microbial communities from North Sea - COGITO_mtgs_120607 (SPAdes) (version 2) | ecosystem: Environmental > Aquatic > Marine > Epipelagic ... | reverse complement strand
CCACCCAACCCGCCCAATCCACCGCCGCCGCCGCCTCGCCCACCCTCGCCGCCGCCGCCTTCGCCCGTTGTGGTGGAGGCGACCAACATCACCCTGGTGCGATAACCCCCCCCACTGGCACGGATTGCTAGGGCAGTGCGCAATGGCGTCCCCAACCAAGGCCCCGTGGTACGACAAGTCCTACGAGAATGCGCCGGGTCGCGTGGAGAAGTACACAAACAACGAGGAGCCCTTTCTGGTCGAGGTGATGGCCGTCCGAACGTGGCAGTGCCTCAACGGCTGCGTGTCGCTCGACTGGAGCTACGAGAACTGCCTCGTGGCGACGATCCGCACCGTGGCGCCGGGGTTCCGCCTCGCGTACTTTCTGACGGGCGTGTACCTCATCATCCTGTCGCAATTCGTGCTGTCCTGGCCGCTCGTCTTCCGGTACGACCTCTTCACCGACAACCGCGAGATGGCCCCGGGGAACGTCACGGTGAACGCGTGCATGATGCTGTGGGCGCTGGACTTCGTCTTCCTGGCAGCGGCCTATTTTTACATTCGGGACAACTCGCAGGGCGGGTGGGACTGCTTCACGTCGGTCACGGGGTACCGGCCGGTCCGGTGCCTTGAGAGCCTGCTCCACGGCATCTTCTTCGCCGTGGTGGCCATCGTCGGCATAATCTCAACGCACACGGTGCTGAGCCACATGTGGCAGGCGAGGAATGTGTGGTTTGCGGCCCTGCTGGGCGTGCAGTGCGTGATGCTCGTCGTCTCGTCGATAGGCGACGCGATCGATACGGGGTCGCCGTGGGGCGTGCAGGAGTCGTCGCGCGTGGCGAGCGTCCTGCTAGGGCTTCGGCTACGCGTGCTGGTGCCGATGACGGTGATCTTCTCCATCGGCTCGGTGTTCGCCTCATGGCCGCCTAGTTATTGCGCCGAGTGCTGACGCGGGGTGACGGTGAGCGTGTGCATGGCAAGTGTGTGTGTGTTCATTATTAAAGTGTCGTCATCGTCGTTTGTACACGGGCGTCCCCCTCGCGTCTTTGTCACTTGTGCAAACCCACCCGTCGCGTTCCGAACACATGGCGGACACCGGCGCCCTCGAGCCGATCGAAGAGGTCCCCGCCCGCGAGGGCGCCCCCCTGAACCCCAATCCGCTCAACCCGTCCGAGGACGCCGAGCGCCTGTGGGAGTGGCGCAACGTTCCGATCGTGAGCAACGGCGAGGCCGTGCTGCGCGACGCCAAGCACGCGACCGAGGTCGAGGGCTTCGAGTTCGCGTCGGTGCTGGTGCCGCCGCACGGCCACGCCGAGATGCCGCTGCGCGACCGCGGCGCCTGCTACGTCTACCGCCGCAAGCGGCGCGCCCGGTTCGAGCTGGAGGGCGACGTGGTGGCCACGCTGCAATACCAAAAGCGCATGCTCACCCTGAAGAACGAGGTGGACGTGCTCCATCTCGAGGTGCACGAGCGTCGTGAGGCCAACCCGGACGCGGGGTGGTAGGGCGCGTGTCTGTGTGCGTGACACTTTTTAAGATTTGGCACGTACAAACTTGCAACTTGTATGTTGGGTCGCTATTGGGTGCGCGGACGCGCGCGGCGTCACACGTGCCGCGTCGTGAGCGACTCGACAAACACAAAGAAGACGGCCAGGCCGATCAGCGAGACCGTGCGCACCAGCCGGCTCTCCTGCTGCGCGCGCACGGACGCGGCGAGGAGCTGCACGCTGATCGCCACGAGGATCCGCTGAAGGATGTCGACGACGAGCGCCACAAAGTCGAGGCCCGACCGCTTGGTCGCGAGCTCGTTGACGGCGGCCTGCTCGGCGGCCTTCATGAACCCGTCGTCGAACAGCGTCCCGATCTCCGGCCCGAGTTTCTGCTTGACGGCCGCCACCTCCTCGTGCGCTCTCCGGCGCGCGGAGGCGATGGCCGAGGCGCGCCGGTCGGCGAGGGCCTTGCTGAGTCGCGACTGCACGGCCGTCAATATGATCGCAAATCCGAGCACAAGGGAGATGAGCTCGTCCGCCGCGAGCTGCTCGTCTGCCGCCGCGTCGAGCAGCTCATGCGCGATGTTGAAGGAGACGCTCACGCTCAGGTCGGAGCCGATGGAGCTCAGCATGCCGAAGGTCGTGCCGCCGACGCCGCCGCCCGTGACCTGCGTGCCCGCGAGCGTGGTGGGCGCGCCGCTCATCGTGGACCTGAAGAACTCGGACGAGCTGAGCAAGGCCGAGGTGCAGGCGGCCGGACACGAGCGCGTGCAGGCGCTCGGGCCCTTCTTCGAGTACCAACGCGCCTCGGCGGTCTACGTGCGTCGCCTCGTGCTCACGCTGCCACCTCCTACTAGCGGCAAACGGTCCAGAGATTATGCAAAGGCTCGCGACAATGTGACCGTGTGCGGAAGCGCCTTCGGCACGACGCTGGGCTCGGTGTGCGCGTACCTCGAGGGGCGCGGCCTTCCCGGCGAGAAGGCCTACGTGCTTCGCTCGGTGCGCACGCAGCTGCTGCCGATCGCCGACGCGCTCAAGAGCCTGCGCGGCTCGGACGCCGTCTTCCTGTCGCGCGGGCTCGCGTCGTGCCGCGTGGCGCACGCGCAGCGCGGCGCGATCTCCGAACCCCTGTCCAAGATCGACTCCAAGTACGGCCACGCGCACACGTGCCTCGGCGCGACGGCCGCGATTCTGGCGTGCTTCGGGGTGATGGCGGGCGTGCCCGCGCACGCCTGCCACCTCGTGTCCGACAACAGCCTCGCGAAGACGCTGCTGTGCGTCGCGGACCAGCTGCACCACTGGAGGAGCAGCGCGTGCACGATGGCGGAGGACGCGTGGGCCGCGCTGGACGCCGAGCGTCGCGCGCTGCGGCGGGCGGCCGACGCCGCGCGCCTCGCGCTGTTTGTGTACCAGGACGCAGTCCCGGACGAGCAGCTCCTTCGCCAGGTGGCGTGGGCGCGCATCGCCGCCTTCCCGGCGAACACGCTCGTCAACGCGCTGACGCAGGCCGACATCCTGCGCGCGATCGAGACGCAGGCGCTCTTCACGGAGGTGGGCAAGGGCAGCGAGATGCAGCCACAGGTGGTGGAGACGGTGCCGCTGAGCCAGATCGGCGAGGGGCGGCTGCTCAGCACAAGGAAGGCGCGCCGCAAGAGCGACGTGGGCTCGGAGGCGAGCTCCTCGTGGACGACGGTGTCGTCACGCGCGTCGTCCGCGTTCTCGCACGTGTCCGCGTCCAGTAGCCTAGACGGCGAGGTGGTGTCGCGGCTGAGTGCGTTATAAGGGGTCGCAAACTCTGCAACTCGTGACAAACGGGGTTGGCGCCCCGCACAATGTCGGCGGCCGCGGACTGGTGGGAGGGCGAAAAGTTCACGGAGACGCGGACGGGGCCCGTGGTGGTGCAGTTCACCACCGAATTCTGCGCGCTGTGCCCGAACGCGACGCTCCAGATCGACGCCGTCGCCAAGACGCGCGACTTCACGTGGCACATCGACAACGCGTTCAGCAGCACGCTGGCGGAGGAGCTGGGCGTGCACGCGCTGCCGGCGATCCTCGTCTTCCACTCGATCGACAAGCACAAGCTGTACGAGAAGCTGCGCGGCGACGAGGTGACGCGCATCCTGCAGGCCGAGTGCCCGGCGCGGCTCGTGCTGGACGCCGACTTTTGACCGTTGCTCGCTAAGAATAACCACGTTTTATACGCGTAGTGGGTGTGGGAAGTGCGTGATGCACGAGTCGCAGTTTGGGCTGCTGGTGAGCGCGGGGATCGCGCTGTTCGTTAGTTTGATCACGCACACGACCGTGTGCGCGGAGCAGCACGAGTGCCTGCGCCGCGGCACGTGCTACTCCCTGAACAGCGGCTCGGCCCTCGACCCCTCGTGCTCCTTCCGCACCACGGTGACGCCCGCGGGGTACAAGCTGCTCAACACCTCGGTGCAGTACGAGACGATGCAGAGCATGGGTCGCGGCGTGTGCAGCCCGGGGCTGCGCCAGCAGGTCGACGCGTTGACGGGCCACTTCTCGTGCGTGCGCAAGCGCTCGTGGCCGGATGCGCTGCTCGAGGAGATCGGCGACCCGTCCGCCGACACCGACCACGGGCGCTACTGCGGCAAGTGGATCGACGCGGGCTCGATCGCGTACGGCGACCGGAAGTGGGCGTGGTTCGACGCCGAGGACACGGAGCGGGACGTCGACAACGTGGTGCGCGCCAAGGGCGCCTCGCGCATGGCGACGACCGACCTGGGCAAGTTCCGCTCGAGCTGTCGGACGATGGTGGCGTCCAACTCGGCGGGCGCGTCGGCCAAGCAGGCGTACGACCTGCTCGCGCCCTCGCTGCGCACCGACTCCCTGGGCGTGGCGCTCGAGAGCGTGGGGTTCCTCGCGTCGCACTACTGCGACGCGCCCGCGCTCGTTGGCATCGGCATGGACGACAACCGGTTCGTGACCAAGGTGCTCGAGGGCGTGGCGCTTGGCGACCAGGACCTGAAGAACGCCATGTACGTCGTGGGCGAGGATCGCGCGGCGCGCAACGACGCGCGCGACTTTGGCACGGCCATGCGAGAGCTCGCGTCCACCGCGTTGGACGAGACCGACCGGGGTCAGGCGGGGGCCGTCGTGCGCGGCTCGTACGCGGGCACGTGGCTCGCCGGGTACGTGGGCACGACGCTACCTGTAGCGCGCGAGCTGCGCAACGACCCGCTGGGTCGCTTCGTCGCCGCGTATCGCTCGCACGGCCCGGCCAAGGCGCACGCGTACCTCCGGGGCGTGGCCGCCGTCTGCTCGCTCGCGGCCCGGTCGATGGTCTCCCTCGAGGAGGGCAACCTCATCCCCTTCTTCTCGCAGCAGACCCAGACGGGCCTCGCGGCCTCCCGCACCGCCGCCGCGCTCGGCCGGCTCGTCGCGCCACAAGAGGACCACGACGACGTCAACATCACCACGGTCTCCAACGCGTCGGCCATCCGCCTGTCGTCGCTCTCGGCGCTCTCGTCGGCCAGCCGCAGCAGCGCGCGCGAGGTGTGCCTGGCCGCCGCCAAGCGCGTCTTCCCCGACGAGTTTGACCGCATCGCGTTCAACGCGCTGGTCACGCCAAGGCTGTACGAGCGCTTGCGCGCGCTCTCGGACGCGGTGCGCGAGGCCTCCGCGCAGACCGTGGCCGAGGATCTGATCGGCGCCATCTTCGAGGCCGAGCTCCACCGCACCGACGCCGTGAACAAGATCGGGGCCACCAAGCTGCGCATCGCCGGCGCGCCGCGCGGCTCGTGGGCGGGCATCGACCGCGAGTTCCGGCGCCCGGAGCTCACGTCCGACGACTCGGCGCTGACGATCATCGTCAAGCAGGCGCGCGCCGTGTTCCTCGACCGGATGCTGCCCGTGGTGACAAACGCCGACATTTGTGAGCACCCCGCCCTGTACACCGGCGTGTCGCGCAACGCGTACCTGCTCCTAACGTCGACCTCGGCGTGCGCCATGCTGCTTCCGGGCCTGCTTGTGCCGCCCTTTGCGGACGAGAGGTACGACGACGGGTCGCTCGCCACCCGGGTGGGCTTCGTGATGGCGCACGAGTTCATGCACGTCACGGCGTACGCAAACCAGTGGAACGTGCCGTACGCGGACTCGCTCATGGCCCGCTACCCGACCTCGACGCAGGTGGAGGCCATCGCAGACCTGGGCGCCACCGCCGCACTCGCGCGCTTCAGCTACGTCCGCAACACCACGATCTGCGCGTCGGTCTCGCAGCTCTTCTGCGGGCGCGTGGGCTGGATGCCCGTGCTGGACGAGCCGCCGCCGTGGCACCCGCCCACAAACGTGAGGGGAGACAATGTGTGCGCGTTTTTACGTAAGCACTTCGCTAGCTAAATTGTAGACCATCGCTTATAAAAGACCGCGCCACACAATTCGGATGCCGGTTGCCGAGCACGTCTCGCGACGCGCGAGCGCGGCGGCCGCGGCCGCGGCCTCGCAAATAGTCCCGATCAACTCGAAGCGCGAGCGCAAACGGCCCGTTCAAGAGCGCAAGCCCTCGCCCGCGACGCCGCTCGCGCCAATGGGCGGCGCGCCCGACCTTGCCCCCAAGCCCAACGACGCGCTGCCCGACTTTGAGGGCCCGGCCGAGAGCGTGGAGGGGAATTCGACCAAGGCCAGCAAGCCGCCCGACGCACCCCAGGGCGCGCTCCCGCGCGACGAGAACGGCCAGCTGTCGCTCCTGCAGAGCCGCGCGGGCATCGACGCCGACGAGAGCTTCGGGTCGCAGGAGTACGCGCTCTCGTCGTACTTGAAGCTGCACCCCGTCCTCAGCCTCGAGAGCACAAGTTACCACACGCTGCAGCTCGTGGCCAACCTCGTCGAGTCCACCTCGATTCCCACGCGTGAGATCGAGGTGGTGAGCAAGCCCCACGACGACGCGTACCTCAGGTGCAAACTGCACCGCTCGAACCCGCCGCACCGAGGCTCACCCTTGCCGCTTACCCGCGCGCGCAGGCCGCCCAACACGTCCATCGGCGAGCGGCCGTGCTGCTTCGGCGACCGGTGCATCTGCGTGTGGATGGCGCGCTGGCGCTACGGCGAAGCCACGGACATGGCGTACATCGGCACCGAGTTCCTGCTGCCCAGCGAGGACGCGGAGTTCAGGAAGTCGGGCAAGCTGCCGCACACAAACGGCAAGTGCCTCGTGTGCAGCCGGTACGTGACCACGTACGTCTACCGCTGCGCGCGCGTCGACCCCACGTTCAAACCCGACGCCAGGATCCCGCTGCAGGCCTTTGGCAACTCGTTGGGCTTTGCGTGCGGAAACGACGTGCCCACGCACTCGAGCGTCGCCAACGATTCGGACGGCTACCGCCAGGAGGCCCTGCTGTTTGTGGACGAGCAGTGGGCCGACACGGCCGCCGCTCGCGGGGGCATGGCGTCGCTCATGTGGCGGCCGTGCGTCAAGTTCGACACAACGCACTACGCGTACGTCAAGGACCCCAACGGCCTGCCGCGCATGCTGCAGCGCAACGTGGGCGCGGCAGACGAGTCTCCGGACTCGCATTTTTGCCAGCCGGCAGAGGCGACACCGCGTCCGCCTCTGCCGGCGAACCCAGCGACGCAGACCAGCACCCGCAGCGGCGGCCCGTCGAGTGCGAGGGGGCCACCCTCGCCGACGTGATGAAGCGCAGCCGCAGCGTCTTCGGGCCGGAGATGCACAGCCTGCACTCCGACTTTGAGGACGTCGGCATGGGCGGCGCGATCGCGCGCCTGCTCGGCGCGCTGCACCAGCGCGTGGGCGCGGTGGAGGTGCCGGCGTGGGTGTGGTCCCTCGACTACGCCTTTGCGGTCACGGAGTGCGCGCGCTGCGACGGGGTGACCGCGCTCGTTGCGCACCTCCGGGGCGTGCGTCGCGTCCTGCTCAACGAACAGGGCGGGGCCGGGGAGGACGGCGAGCCCTCGCCGCTGCCGCCCCTCGCGCGCACGGCCACGCAGACCGCCGCGATCGTGCGCATGTGCTTTGGCGAGGTGCTCGAGGCGATCGCGGTGTGCGTCGCGCGGTCGGTCGTGGCGGACGAGGTCGCGCCTGGCCCCGGCGTCGACGCGGCGTGGTTGTCCTGCGTGTACTACGACTCCTACTGCGCGGCCGTGTGGACCTCGGCGCACGCCGAGTACGTGGCGACCATCCAAGACCTGCTGGCCGGCCGCAGCCCGACGGAGGAGCTGGTGCGCGACATGATGGTCCCCGCGCCCGACCTGTACACCGTGGCCTGCGCGGGCCACCTGGCGCACCTTGGCACGCTCCTCGAGCGCACGGCCTCGCCGCGCTGCTGCTCCAAGACCTCGCAATCGCTCCTCTCCATCCTGACGCGCGTGACCAACGCGGGGTCGCGGGGGTGGGAGACGACCCTCCTCGCGGCCCTCAAGGAGTCCGAGGGCGCGGTGCGCGTGTGCATGCAGTGCCTGGCGGTCGCGCTTGGCGGGCTCAACCCGGCGATCCACCCGGCGGCGCGTCGGCCGTGGCGCGAGCGGTTCGCGACGCTCCGCGCGCTGCGCCTGCAAACGCACCAGGACTTCAAGGACGTGATTTCCAAGGCGCCCAGCGCGGTGAAGGAGGCGATCCGCATGCACCTCGCCGCCGTGTTTGCGGCCGACTGCGCCACGCTCGAGGCCATGCGGCAAACGCGCCAGCCCGCCGGCCAGCTGCGCATGCCCCCGATCGGCATGCCGCACCCGTCGCTCGCGGCCGCGATGCACCGCATGGCCGACGCGGGCGCGTGCATGATCGTCTCGCGCGTCTCGGCCGCGGAGGCCATCCATAAGCACCTGGTGAGCGAGCCGCGGTCGCGCAAGAAGCCGGAGGCGCGCACGAGCCGAAGCGTGAAGCACGAGCCGGAGGCGCTCGCCTACTCGTCGTCGTGGCTCGGGGGCCGCTCGGGGCCGTCGGGGCTCGCGCTGCGCCCGGCGGTGCACGTGGTGAGCGGGCTGCTCTCCGCCTCGTACCGCTCGATCTTCATCCCCTTCTGGCTGCACGGCAACCACCACGGGCACCGCGCGTCGCGGCTCGACTCGGCGCAGTACGCCGCGCTGCACGACCGGTCGCCGGCGCACCGCATGTGCGCGCTGCTGTCGACGGAGCAGTTTCAGCTGGCCGAGCGCCTCGCCATCGACAACGCGGACGCGTCGCTCCTGACCGTCGCGCAGGCGTGCAAGCTGCTGGGCATCGTGCAGGGCGCGGGGTCCGCGCCCGGCCTCCCGTGCTCCGCCTCGAGCCGCGCCATGCAGGAGGCGCAGGTCGACGTGATGAACCTCGGGGCGCACGACGCCGCGCTCCTCATGGCGTTCTCGCGCATCGCGACGCTGCGCTCCGTGATGCTGTCGTACGACCTGGGCGAGACGACCCGGCAGAAGCAGGCGCGTGCCGTGTGCCAGCGGCTGCTGCTGGACCTCGCGCCGGATGAGGACCCGTGCGTCGCCGTGCAGACGCGCCTGCCCAAGCACGCCACCGTGCTCTACTGCTGCTCCGAGTGCCGGCGCGTGGTCAACTCGGTGCAGGACAACTCGGGCAAGGAGCAGCCGTTCAACGAGCTCGGCCTGGCCGCGAGCATGCTCACCATCGACAACGGCGCGTGCTGTGGGCACATGCGCTGCGCCAAGCGCTCGTCGGCGGCGCTGCGCACCGCCGTGGCGCTGGAGGCGGCCGCCGATCAGCTCAAGCTGGAGCGCTTCGAGCCGGCGGCGTCGCCGCTGCTACCAAGGGACCTGCGCCCAGCGACCATCGTGTCCACAATGTGCAAGGGCACAAAGCGGAAGGCGGCCACGATGCGCGACTCGTCGTCCGAGGTGGCCAAGTTCCGGCGCGACCTCAAGTCGTGCTTCGAGCAGAGCCGGCGGGCCACGAGCTGCGGCGACGTGCCGCTCGTGTGCGTGCCCATCTTGGGCCGCGCCGTCCGCATATTCGGGGGCTGGTACGCCTTGTGCAGCATGTGCGGCACGCTCGCGCGCGTCTTGCCCACGTCGCGGTTCCGCGACGAGATCTGCTGCATGCGCTGCGACTTCTCGATGCTGGCCGGCAAGGAGGCGGCGACCGAGATGCACGCCGCCCTGCCCAAGCCGCCCCCGCCCGCGTGTCGCTTCTGCGGCAAGGTCGAGCCGGAGAACGGCGCGGGCATGAAGTGGCGCCGCGTCGAGGCGCCGGCGGACACGGGCGGGCGCAACGCGTGCGTGCCCCCCCCGCTGCGCACGGTCCACTACTGCCCCAGCCACTACCGGTCGTGGCTCGTGCACGCGCACAAGATCTTGCCCACCGCCAAGATCTTCTCGCATTTGGTGAACAAGGCGCGACCGATCCTTGGCGCCGAAGCGGCGGCGATCGGCCACGGTGGCCGGGCCCGCCGCGGAGCCGCCGACGCCGGCACGAGCGCCGGCACGAGCGGCGACGCCGACGACGCCGACGATGCCGATGCGCTGCTGCCAGTGCCGGCTCGCCGGAAGGCGGCGCACGGCAAGCGGCGGTCGCGACTCGAGCGCGCCATCACGAAGCAGTCGCGCCAACGGCGGCAGCAGCACCACTAAAATCGCGTCGGGGGTGGGCAATGTGTACAGCCTTCTTTTTTTTTACACATCACACGGTCACACAATCACGCGGTCGCACAGTCACGCGGTCACGCCGCGCGCCACTTGTCGATGTGCCCCGCGAGGTCCAGGCGCACGGCACCCACCCGGAAGACCGGCTCGGTGGAAAGGACGCGCAGCCACGGCTTCCGGTCCTTGTTGCGGTTGTAGTGCAGCACGCGCGCGGTGCGCACGAGCCGCGACGCGTGGGGCGTGTCGTACAGTGTCGGGTCGATGCGCGCAAGGATGTCGTCGCCCCCCATGGTGATGAGCTGGAAGTTGAAGGCGGCGTCGGATCGCAGCCGCTCCGAGGCGTGGAGGTAGACGACGCCGGTGGCGCACGTCTCCAGAAGGCAGTACACGGCGATCTCGTTGTCGAGGAGCGGCGAGGCGTTGTTGAGGTAGTTGCGCTGAGCGACGGGGGCAAACATGGTTGCGCCGCCACCGCCCATGTTGTTCGCCGACACGCACAGGTTGTGGGCCATCGCGACCACGAGCGATTCGGTCGCCCCGGGGCACGCGTCCGCGAGCTGCGACAGGTAGCTGCCGCAGTGCGCGGCAAACTCGCGCTCCTTGTCCGAACCGACGCCGTACCAGATTTGGGCCACGCGCCACGCGGCCAGCTTGTACACGGCACCGTCTTGCTCGGCGTTCATCGCCAGGCCGGGCGGCTTGATGCCCTTGAGGGCAAAGTCCATCGTCACCACTCGCTTGAACGCGCGATGGCAGAGCTCGTGGGTGACCTCCAGAAAGGCGGTGCGCATGATGTGCGTCGCCTTCTTGCCGAGCTCCGCCACCTCGACGGGGGCCTCCTTGCGCATCTCGGAGGGTTTGCACTTGGTGGCGATGTGCTCGGCGTCGAGCAGCCGCTTGCCCGGCGCGCGGTTTTGCATGAAATCGTTGCACGGCCGCGTCCACTTGGCGGGCGTCGGCGTCGGCTCCGGCATCGCCACAAGCGGGCGGCGCGCCGACTTGTACCGCCTTGTGTCGGACTTTTGTAGGGGGGAAATCGACGTGACAAATTCGACCGGCGTGTTCGGAACGACGCAACTCATGGTCCACGGACGCGTCGCGCAATGTGTCGACGCAAGGCCCCTTGAACGCGACAATCGACCCTTCCTGGCGAGCTGTGCCGAGACGCGTCCTGGCATCTTCTGCCTTGATTGGTCATTATAACTTGGGTCACCCAAGTCTTGCGGGGCCTTCACTGCACACTGCACGCCGTGCAGTGAACGACGTCCGCGTTCAAAACTTGGGTGACCCAAGTTTTCATTTCGGCGATGACCACAGATAGGTGGTCACTGAGCTGTGGTCACAAACCTTTGGTCACCGTCGATAAAAAAACTTGGGTCACCCAAGTTTCGAACGCGGACGTCGTTCACCAAGCGTGAACTCGCGACTCATAAAACTTGGGTCACCCAAGTTTTTTTGCACACAACCGGGAACGCCAGACCAACCCACCATCAACTTGGCGTCAATTTTGTGTCGCCAAAACTTGGGTCACCCAAGTTTTGCTTACGAAATTGCAAAAAGATGCTCAACCACATGGGTGACCAAGTCTTGTTTCACAAAAATGCAAAAAATGGGCTCAGAAACTTGGGTGACCCAAGTTTTGCGGATGGTGATGATGTGGTGACATGCTTAAAACTTGGGTGACCCAACTTTGAAAATGCTCCACGCGCGGATTCAGGGGGGGGGGGTGATAATTACTCAACTGACGCACTCTCTCCACAGGAGGGCAAGGCGTTTGTCGGGCGGCTGTGAGGCGACGGGCTCCGGCGTGCGGCGCGTCCGGTGCTCCAGGTTACGGCGCGTGGCGATGTACGCGCGCCAGCAATCCCACAAGCGATCGGACCACACCGAGAGTGTGAGCGCGTGGCGCAGCGTGAGCCCGGCGGCGCTGACGACGGCCTGCGCGTGGAACGGCTTGCACGGGTCGTCGGTGAGGAGCGAGTGCGCGGTGCGGATCACGCCCTCGAGCATGCGGTGGACGCAGGCGTCGGTTACCGCGCGGTACTGCCGACAGACGCCTCGCAGCGCCGCCACCGCGCCGCACAGGCCGTCCACGGACGCCATGTGCTTGGCCAGGCTCGTGCACACGATGCGCGCGAGGAGGTCGTCGGGCAACTCGATCGCGGGGCGGCGGAGCCGTCTCCACAGCTTGGCGACAACGCCGTCGAGCGACGGGCCGGCCATCGCGGCGCCTGGCCCACACGAGCGACCCGAGCGCGCGCCGCACAGGAGGAAGCTGTCGAGGTGGCACTTGTCATTGAACGAGAGCGAGTCGCACCACTTGTCGCAGGGCGTGCGCGCCAGAAACGGGGTGTGCTGCGGCGTGAGCGAGCCCACAAAGAGGCGCTGCGCGACGGTCATGTCGCGGGTGGGCACCTCGCGCACGATGGCGATGCCGTAGCCGTGCGCCATCCCCCTGTGCGGAACGAAGGCCATCGACGGCGGGTGGGCCTTCACCGCCTCGAAGAAGGGGAGCGGGGCGTTGCCGTTGAGCGCGCGCCAGCGCGCCTTCTCCTTGAAGTTGATGTACGCGTTGATCGCCATGGGCACGGGCCACAGGAAGAGAAACTCCTCCCCAAAGGTGGACGCGTCGATGGGCAGCTCGCCCGCGAGCAGGACGCGGATGCGCGACGCCCACGCCCACCCGCCGCCTCTGGGCAGGCGGATAAAGGTCAGCGTCGGCACGGAGACGCGGCACTCGGGATACCGGGCCGTGAGGAAGACGCCACAAAAGGCGGAGCGCGAGATGCTCTCGAATTGGTCGAAGCGCATGCACGGCGGCGTCGAGAGCGAGTGTACGGTGTTCTCCTCGACCTCGTAGACCGACAGGTCGGTGAGGTCGAGGAGCAGCATCGGGGCCGCTGTTTTCCCTGGTGCGTCCAACCTTACAAGTTGCAGACCAAAGACGCGTGACACATCCAGTGCTGCAGATCCGCCAGCGAGTGCACGATCTTCTCCGCCTGCGTCTTGCTTAGCGTTCCGGCGGCGACTGTAATGGTCGCTGTCGGACCAAGGGTGACCACGAATCGGTCGATGCTCGACGGTTGCGCGCCGATGATGTCCACGGTGATGCGGTTGCTGTCGGGCAGGAGGCGGCGCACGACGAAGCGCGCCGGCCGCTCCTCGTGCGCCCATTCGGACAGGCGGCTGTGCAGATCGTCGGCTGCGGCGGCGTCGCGCGCGACGTTCATACGATGGTGGTGGGCAACGGCTGGTACACAAAGCGCTTCAGGACCGGCCGATCCTGATCGAGTAGCACCGCGCGCTGGCTGCGTGCGGCGCGCGCGAACGAGCGCCCCAAAAGGACACCGATCGCGATCACGACCACCACTATTGCCACAAGGTGCATTCCCACCGCTAGCGGGGCTGGGCTGCGTTGCCTCAAACACGTTGCGTTATCTCGATAGCGGGAGCATGTCCGAGACGTCGTCGGAGCTTGGCAGCGGCGGCCGCAAGCGCACGGTTGCGCACCTCGTCGACCGGCTGGCGCAGCGCACAAGCGCCGATCGCCTGTCGCTGCTCTCGCACCTGTCGATCGGCCGCACGCTCTGCAAGCTGCGCGACGCGATCCTCGCGGGCGAGGAGGTGAGCAAGAAGGCGGCCATGAGCCTGCTTTGCGCCGGCATCTCGCTCTACCGGCGGCACACCTTGGGCGATCGCGAAGAGCAGGACGAGGACAGCGCCGAGACCAGCGCGCTGATCAAGCAGAGCGCGACGCTCGTCTTTGTGCTGCTGGCCGCCATCGAGGGCCGGAGCAACGACTCCACCGACCTCGATGTTGTGCACGGCAAGGTCACCGCCGCCAGCGACGCGACGCTGCGCCACGTGCTGCGCCTTCCTCGTCGCAAGCGCAAGGCGGCCGAGGCCGAGGCCGAGGGCGAGGAGAGCGAGGACGCCGCGGCGTGGACCAGAGCCTTGGCGATCTCTTCCGGCGAGCTGACCATGTGCGTGCTTCGGTACGTGTCGTGCACCATCGGCAAGGAGAAGGACAAGGAGCACGAGCAGCTCGCCGACGTGTTCTTTCGCAACTCGGCCGCGTGCATGGCACACGGGCTGCTGCTCAAGAACGGCGCGCACGACTACGTGTCGCTCCGCTCGCAGTCGACGAGCGACATTCCGAGGGACAAGCGGCTGCTGGCGATCGCGCAGGCGGGCGAGTCCGAGGCGGGGCAATCGGTGTTGCGGGACATGCTGCTCTCCTTCCTTTTGCCCGCGCGCACCGTCGGCGTGCGCCGCCACCTGCTCATGAGCCGCGCGGCGAGCACGGCCGCCGGCGTCGACCACGCTGACGCGGTCAACCAGGCCCACTCCGTGGCGTGAGTTAAGGCACTCCAACCAAACATGCGCGCACACACCACTTCCTCCGCCCCCGCCCCACGTTGGCCTGGTTCGCACTTGCAGATTTGAACACGCAGGATGGCGGGCACCGAGTTCATCTGGGAGCGCGGCGCCGACGAGCTCGAGCGGGCGTGCGCGCTGCTCGCGGGCGTCGCCGTGCTGACGACGCGCGGAGGCCACGACCCCATTCGCAAGCAGGACGCGTTCTTGGGCCGCGTCAGCCTGCCGTTCTTCGAGACGACGCCACCCAACCCGGGCGTGAAGCGACTGGCGCTCATCCCGGACCGGCAGCGCTGGGTGTTGTACAAGATTGGCAAGAACAACGCGCCGCACGTGTTGTGTAATCTGCGCGGGTTTGAGGGCCTGTGCGATTGTCTACTAGAGTTTTTGTAACGGTTTCTGGCGTTCCGAACACGCGTGCACGACCCTGATTAATCGGTACCGGGATGGAAAGAAATGCGACGGGAAGAGTAAGCACGCCAGCAAGCACCGCAAGCACCGGCAGCCAAGCCAGCGCGAGCTCGCGCTTTTCTGGTTCGTCGTCCTTACGGCGGTCGTTGTCCGCTCCGTGTGCTTGCCAACGTTTGCGGTTTCTCATGGCAAGCGCATCCCCCGCAACCGACCCCGACCCCGACTCCGACCCCGCGCCTGAGCCCGCGCCCGCGCCTGAGCCCGAGCCCGAGCCCGAGCCCGAGCCCGAGCCCGTGGTGCTCAGCGACGACTGTCTCCAAGCCATCGTCGAGCACACAAGCACCGCCAGCGCGCTGTTCGCCCTGGCCCGCGTGAGCCCCGCGCTGCGCCAGTTTGTGTACGAGCGGCTCGTAACGCCAAGCTTTGTCGCAGTGCCGTCGCTGTCGATCTACTCGCACCAGATGCTGCTGCGCGTGGCGATGCGCCACATCGGCGCGCGCCTTGGCAACCAGTACGTGGTCTACGACGGCGCGATGCACGTCTTCACGCACACCAGCGAACGGGCGGTGTGGTGGCAGTTCCTTGAGACGCTGCCGATGCTCAAGCGCATCTTCTTGCTCTGCTGCTGCCGCAACTTTGGCCCGCCGCTCGCGCGCCATCACCTGCCGTGGAACCTGCCGTGAGTGTAATCCCAAACAATAAGTCGTGCGGTTTGTAATGCTTGGTAAGGGCGGTGGCGCTGGCGTTCCGAACATGCTGCCGCCGCTCGCGGGGCTCTCCCTGGGCACGCCCACCGCGGTGGGCAACGACGACGACGACGACTCGGACGTGGAGCACGAGCACGAGCGGCTCGACCAGCGCGCGCACCGCAAGTTTCCCACGCTCATGCCGGCGCCGGAGAAGCTGGTGCTCACCGACCTGCCGCGCGCGGTGGTCGGCATCATCGTGGAGCATGCTGCGAAGGCCGCGCGCCCCGCCGGTCCCGTGGACTCCGAGGGATCGAGGGACTCCGTGCTCAGCATGTGCACGTGGATGAAGAGCTTTTGCCGCGCGGCCAAGGTGCAAGGGCTGCCGTGCGACGACGACTGGTTCCGGTTGGCGCTCGGGGCCTTCTCCGACTTTGTGCCCGGAAGGAGCGCCATGCCCATGGGCTCGCCCTTTCGGACCTGGCGCGATCTCTTTGGCGTGCTGTGCAACACCCTGAACGACAAGTACCACATCTTCGACAACTACCAAGCGTCCGCGAACTTTATGAGGCAGCATGGTGGGACAACATCCTTCTGGCACTTTAATTGGTGGTCAAGCACGTCGCAGCGCGATCTGGACACGGCCATTCGCGCGCTCTTTGAGGCCAAAACAGCGATCCCGCTGGCGGACCAGCAGGAGGCGGTGCGCACGCTCTTCCACAGCCCGCCTGGTTACGCCCAGAGCTGGAGGCTCTCCGGCTCGTCCTGGGACGCCATTTTGATCATGCTGCTCATGCGCGGCGCCAACCCCCACGGGTGGGATGCATGGGACGACTTCGACGTGCAGCTGTACGCCGCGATCGTGGACGGCATGACCTTGCAACTTCCGTGGGAGGAGGGTGGCGAGGAGCGCATCCGCCAGCTTTTGAGGGACGGTGCCGATCCGAGCTACAATCGCAGCACGCTGCGGGCGGCCAGGCTTCCTGTACCACCCAGCCACCCCGAAGTGCACGGTTACCCACCCGTGCTGCAGCTCGCCGTCTACTCGAACAACGTGCACCTGCTCAACGCGCTGCTCGACGCGGGCGCGAGCGTTGTGACCACACAGGACACCCTCTCCCTGCTGAAGACGCTCGTTCGGCAAACGACGAGGTCCGGGTGGTGGTCCAACGAGCGGTTCCCCGTGGACCGGGCGACGACCCAGCGACTGCTCGACCTGCTCATGCCCAAGCTCGCGAATCTGGCGACTTACGACTCGCGCGAGACAGCAAGTATCATCATCACGAGCGCGTACGCGAGGGTGTGCATCGAAAACTACAACGACGCCCCCCACTGGATGTGCGAGGCGTGGTACGCCATGATGGAGTGGGCCGAGGTCCACCTCTCGGTCGAGGGCTACAACGAGGACGACGGCGACGACGGCGACACGACGTGGTAGGACGGAGTCGCGTGTTTGTGGTGCGTGGTCTCGTCGTTTTATATATTACACAACACTTGCGACACAACACGACACCTTACTACCACCACCCCCAACCGCTCACGAATTGTACACGACTCGCGGCGGCGGCGGCACGTCGCCCTTCCACGACAGCTTGCCCTCGGGGCCAATGAACCGGTCCTTGCCGTCGCCAAACGTGCGCACCTGCGGTCCCCGCGTGCCCTCCGGGTAGAAGCAGCGCTGCACGCAGCACACGACGCCGCACAGCAGCAGGAAGCACGCGAGCAGGATGCCGCCGATGATGAGCGGGAACGCCCACGACATGGTGGCCTCCCCCCCTTTCTCTTTACGCCGAGCTTGCGTCGCAATATGCTCCGGACCGCTTAGCGCCCGCGTGGGTCGACCTGCTAAGGGGCCCCATTTGTAACTCGTTGGTTGGACGAGGGGCGTTCCGAACAGGCCCCACGTGCCGACACTTTTGCGCATGCCGCACTCGGTCAGCTTCATCCAAGACGACAAGGACCCAAGCGTGATGCACCCGATGCTCATCAATCTGGGACCGTTAGGAATGAAGGAGGAGGCGCCGCCGACGGAGCTGGAGTCCGGCCACTTCGTGATGGTCAAGGACTTGGCGTCGCGGCGCGACCTGAACCGCCGCGCCGGACGCGTGCTTTCCAAGTCGTGGACCGAGGCCACGCGTCGGCCCGGGCGCGTGCCGGTGGAGATGGTTGTGGGCAAGGAGTCGATCTGGGTCAAGATCGGAAACCTCGCGGGCCCCATCCTGGACGTGGCCGCGATGACCGCGCCGCCGTACACGGACATGTCGCCCGAGGAGCGCACCGAGGTGGGGCTGATCCTCACCGAGAACACCGCCCTCGGCGAGGCGCTTGCGCGGGGCGCGCCCGCGCTGTCGGCTTCCGCCCGTGCGCCCCGACCCAACGAGCCGGTCAACCTCTTCCAAGACATGCACGAGTCGGTCGAGGCGCCCGCGCCCGCGCCCGCACCCGCACCGCCCGCCGCCGACCGGCGCGACGCGGCGCGCGCGGCCCTGCAGCGCATGGCGGCGGAGCACTGCCCCCGGCCGCACTACTGCATCTACTGCGGCTCCGAGGGCCCCGTCGCGACCAAGTGCATGCCGTGCGGCTTCTACCGCGGCACCTTCTGCTTTCCTCCCAAGGGCGGCGACACCTTCATGGGCCGCAAGCTCACCTACGTCAAGTGGCCGTGGACGGGCGACCTCGACGCGCCCTACGTGCGCGCGGGCGTGGCCGCGGACGCCGCGCCCAAGTCCAAGTACGCCGTGGACCCGCCGCCCGTGCGCGCCATGACGCGCGACGAGGTGCTCGGCCCGAACCCGTGCGCCGGGGTGTGCCCCAAGTACCCAAGCTGCACGGCCGCTCGGCTCGTCGCGTACGTGCTCGGCAAGGTCGACCACGTCACGCCCGGCGTGAAGTCGGACTTTCGCTACTTCCTCGTGGACACCGAGGACTGGCGCAAGACGCGCGAGCGGATCATCGAGATCCACGAGGCGGGCGAGGAGAACGCGGCCGAGGTGCTGCACGAGGAGTACCTCGTCCAGCACCACACCCTGTGCCAGACCGCGCCGGGGTACCTGCCGGCCGACTGGGACGGCATGAAGCGGCGCGTGAAGGCGCGCCAGAAGAAGGACAAGGGGGCGGAGGAACGGGTGGCGCTCGAGTACCCGGACTCCGACGCCGACGAGGAGGACGTGAACGCCTACCTGGAGGCCAAGATGCGGCAGCTGGACGCGGACGCTGCGCCCGCGCCCGCGCCCGCGCCCGCGCCCACCAACCCGAAGCCGGAGCGCAAGGGCGACCCCTGGGGCGTCGCGGCGTTCTTTGAGCAGCTGCTCAAGGAGCTGCCCTTCTACCACCGCGAGGAGATGGCCGAGATCCGGAAGTGCGAGACCATCAAGGACTTTGAGGTGGGCGAGGTGATCGATGGGCGCAACCGCTACGAGAAGTCCCTGACCGTGTCCCTCACCAAGACGCCGTGCGAGGACTCGGACGACGAGGACTCGGACGACGAGGACTCGGACGACGAGGACTCGGACGACGAGGACTCGGATCACGCGTCGGTACCAGCCGAATCCACCACCAAGACGATCACGCTGAAGACCTACATGACGCCCTACGACGACAACAACGCGGGGGTCTGGCTCGTGGACGAAACGGGCTACGAGCACGAGCTGGCCAGCGTTGGCACCATCCCGTGCCCCGGTGGCGAGCCTGTGCGCAGCTTCAACAAGGCAAGCGCGGAGCGGTGCGCGCGATACGTCGTCGCGTACCTCGTCTACGGCTGGCGCTACTGGAGGGGAGACTGAGGCCAATATCGCAGCGCTGGACCGGGGCCGCTAACCCGCACCGCGGCGGGCCGGGGAGGAGGAGCGCACGTGTGGAACCGTCCCCGATGCCCCCCGCGCCCAGCAGCAGCAGCAGCAAACCGTCGCAGCCCGCCGCGCCGCAGCCGTCGGCGGCGGCCAAGGCGACCGTGGACAACCGCTCCGTGCAGATGAACCCCAACAACGCCGCGTACCACCAGTCGCGCGGAGCGGGACCGGCGCAGGCGGCGCAGCAGGCGCTCTCGGCCGCGAAGAGCCACCAGGCCGTCTCCAATCGGTAGCACTGTGCGAGTGTGGGCGCGTGTGTTCGCCCCACGGTACGTGTGTAGTGAAAGCGGGTGTAATGAACTCTTCGCCGTACATGGCGCGCAGGGCATAATCCGCGCGCGGCGCCCCCATAAGTATGGCGAGGGCGCGCGCCATGTTCCTCGAGCTGCTGCTCGCGGTGTGGGCGTTCAGCCTGCCGCTCGACCCCTTCCGCGCGCGCCTGCCCCTTTGGCCCAGGCAACCCGCGCGGGCCCTGGCCGCGCCGCGGCGCGCGCGCCTCGCCGAGCACGACTGGGAAGCGCGCGTGTTGTGTAATCTGACCAGTGCCGAGTGAGCGTGTACGAGCGTTTCGCTAATGACCTTACCACATTGCGCACGTGTGCACTTCCCAACGCCACCCGTTTCCCCCAAACGCGCCACGACATGGAGTACCAGCTGTGGGCGCTGCTGCTGCTGATCATCGATCGCGGCGGGCTGCGCAAGCCGCGCCCGAACACGCAGGGCTGCGTCCTCGACGCGGGCGCGCACGATGGCACCACCGCCGTCATGCTCGTCAACGCGGTGCGGCGCCTGGATCTGCAGGTGCACGCGCTCGAGCCGCTCGCCCGCAACGCGGAGGTGGCGACGAGGCGCGGGCACGACGTGCCCAACCTCTACGTGTACCGCCTCGGCTTGGGCGAGGTCGACGGCGCCACGGGGCACTACCCGGCCGAGTACGACGACCGCAAGAGCTCGCTGCACCTGCAGATTGCGCGGTTCCGCGCGCAAGACAACGCGGGCAACGCCTCCTACCCCCTCACGACGATCGACTTCCTCTTCAACGACGACGCCGGCCGCACGCTCGTGCTCGCGCACCTGGACCTCGAGGGCCACGAGGCGGAAGCGCTGCGCGGCGCCAACCGCACGCTCGCGCGCGACCGGCCCGTGCTCACCGTCGAGACCTTCCCGCGCTCGATGGCCGGGTGGCACCGCGAGGTGATGGGACTGCTCGAGGCGAACAACTACCAGGTCTACACCGTGGAGGAGAAGGTGGGCTGGCCGCCCGACGGGCGCAACCACGTGGCCATCCCGCGCGAGGACCGCCGCCTGCGCTACATCCTAGACAGCTTCTTTTCCTTCTCGCTGCGCCGTGCGCCCGTCTAGGGGGTCGACAAACAGACCACGCCGCCCCCAAAGTTGATAACGGTGCCCCTGACTCCGTCGGGAGGCGACCCGGGCAATGTCCGGTCCACCGAGAGCCACCGCGTGTAGCTTTGGAGCTGGTCGCAGTGCGCCTTCGTTATGTTGGCCACCACCTTCACCTCGATCACCGTGCACTCGTTCACCACCAGGTCGGCGCGCACAAACCCCACATACGCCCGCTGGTAGTGGATCGGAATCACGACCTCGGTCTCCACGCGGTACCCGCGCGCGCGCAGCTCGTGCGCGAGCGCCGTCTGATAGACGGCCTCGCTCAGACCGGGACCGAGCTCGGCGTGCACCTTCTGGGCCGCGCCGTGCAGCTCGTCGACCGCAACGTAGTACGCGCGGTCCGCCATGTGTCGGTTCTGTGACCACGGGGCGCTTCGTAACAAAAGCCGCAAAGGGCTGGCTCTGCAACTTGTGTAACCCACACGTGGTAGCACCGCAGCGCGTTCCGAACACAGATGCCGCGCAAGACGCGCACGGGCGCACGCGTGACGTCGCACGACCCGGCCACGGGCGCCGAGCTGCCAATGTTTGTCTACTACGTGCCGCCGGGCGAGGGCAGGCGCAAGAGGCCCAAGTACCGCCTCAAGGTGCCCGAGGCCCACTGCAGAGAGCAAGGGATCCTCTCCAAGAGCGCGGTGTTCGAGACGCTGGCCGAGCTCCTCGACTCGAAGCTGTACAAGAAGATTATCGCCGACGACGAGCGGCACTACCGCGACGACCCGTCCCGGCGCATCCGGCGTACCGATGCAGCCAAGCAGGCCAGCATCCAGGAGCACCAGCGGATGCTGGACGAAAACGTGCCGATCCACCCCGAAATCCACTTTCGGCACCAGGGCGCCGTCTGGGCGGTGACGCGCACCTTTGGCACGGGCTGGACCTTCCGCGCCACGGCGCACACCTACGCGGACGCGGAGCACCTGCATCGGGCGTGCGCCCACGTGCGCAGCGTGGAGGAGGTGGTGGGCGACGAGACGACCGAAGCGGGCAAGCACAGGAAGCTGCCCTTCAGTCGCAAGATGCTCGCGCGCCTTCGCAGCGAGGCCCCACGCGAGAGGGGGGAGGCGGAGCAGGAGCAGCAGGAGGAGGAGGAGGAGGAGCTCGAAGTGGAAGCCGAAGCCGTCGAGGTGGTGGAGGAAAGCGAGGACGAGGACGAGGAGGACGAGGAGGAGGTGGATGGTCTCACGGTTCGCTCGTCGCGTAGCGGCCGCCTCACCAAGCGGCCCAACCTGTACGCCAAGGAGGCCGCGCGGCCGCAACAGGGCAAGCGCAAGGTCGCCGCGGTGGTGGGCCGGCCAGTGCTGGCCGTGGCGGTGGACAAGGCCGGCCCTTCCTCGTCGGGCGCCTCGTCCGACGCGCCGATCCCGGTCTACGACGACGAGGACGCGATGCAGTCGCTCAAGGCGATCCGCGAGCGCATCGCGCACCTCTTGTGATCCACGGGGCAGTTTTTTTTAGTGTAAAGCACAATACAATTTGTCGCCACCACCACCCACTACCGCCACGCCCCCTTACGAACAATACCACCACGCCGCCGCGGCGACGGAAGCTCTAGCAGCTCTTGAGCAAAAGGTCGAAGGTCTCGCCCGACTTCGCGAACGAGAGCGCGCGCCCGATGACGCGCTCGCTGGCGGCGGTGGCGATCTTGACGGTGATCCTCCGCGGGTTGGCGTTGCCGCGGTTGGCGCCCTTGGACGCGGACGACGAGTACGCCTTCTGGTTGTGGAAGCACCACTCGAGCATGTCGCCGGGGTAGATGATGGTGCCCGAGTTGTTGAGCAGCGTGCACATGCCGCCGATCGCCAGCGTGAAGAACTCGTCGATCTGCGGGCCGACGCCGTCGTCGATGGGCCGCACGGACTTGGAGCGGGCCACGCCCGCAAAGTAGAAGTTCTTCATGTCGTCGGCGCCCAGGCACGCGCAGCACGCGATCACCGGCGTCGCGGTCTCTGCCGCCACGTAGTTCCTGAAGGTGGAGTTGCGCGCCTTGCGCGAGACGCAGAGCATGCCCGGGAGCGCCGTAGCCCACTCGTGGAAGTGTGGCTTGTGCTCGTACGCGCCATCGAGGGTCTCCTTGCTGCGCTTGTCGGCGTCCGCGCCGGTGGACGGCTCGACCGCCTTGACGCTGATCGCGTCGGGAAGCGCGGTGAACTCGTAGCTGTCGATGAAGCAGTTGATCACGACCTCGCCTGCGCATGACAACAAGTGAGTGAGCCCCTGTGTGTGCGTATTGGGGACATGTTAAGATTCAAGCACAAACCGATGCGCGACACGGGCTGGTAACCCTCAATCTCCGAGTGGCGCAGGTTGGGGTCCGACGGGCCCATGTAGGTCTGGTAGTTGCGCGTCGCCATCGTGCTTTTGCGAGTGGGTGGGTGGGTGCGCGACTTGCTTTCTTTTCTTCGGGGTCGACCGGGTGCCAGCGGTTAGCGGGCTTTGTTGTTTAAAAAGGCGCCGCTTTGGAGTTATGTATTTTTGGCACCGCGTGCACACACGCAACACGCGCGCCAACCAAACCGCCACCAAAAGCAAGACCGCTCGCCCCCCCCTCCTTTCCACCACTTGCGAACCACGGGCAACCTATAAGGACGCGTCGCGCTCAGCTCCACGCGCGCGACACGCTCTCGAGCGACACGGCCTCCACGCCCACGCACAGGGTGACCATGTTCTTGGACTGGTTGCCATCCACAACGCGCCCGAGGCGCCACACCTTCTCGATGTTTCCCTCGTCCTTGAGCTTGCCAAGGGTGACGTGCGACGCGAGGAAATACTCAAACCGGTACCGCCGCTTGTTCTCGCCAGCACTCTCCGAAACGAGCGCCAGGTAGACGCGGTCGCCGTTGCGCACGCCCTTTTGGGAGATGAAGGTTTTGGGGAAGTTGTGGCCGCGGGCCTCCGCGCCAAACGGGAGCGTCGAGAAGCGCACGAAGCCCTGGATGGCCACGTTGGCGATCGCAAAGTCCTTGTACTGGTTCTCCGGGTCGTCGCCGTCCAGGTTGTTCACCACGCCGTCGGGGCTCCACTTGAAGGCGGCCTTCTCCGGGTCCCTCGACCCAAGGAACTTGTCGGCCTCCTCCGTGTCCATCGGCCCAACGTCCTGAAGGTCCCGGTTGAGCAGCTGCATCGACGTCACCTTGACGTTCTGGCCCAGTGGGTCCTTGAGCGCCGGCTTGAGCCGCTGCGTGAACACGAGGTCGCCCTCCTTGAAGAACAGGCCGATGCGCCCGAGCTTGCGCGTGTCGGCGACGGCCGTGCGCGCGTACACGATGGTCGCGTTGGTGCGCTTGGGCCCCTGCGAGCTCGTGGGAATGGGGTTGAACCCGCCCGGCACCTGGCCAGCGGGCGCGACCGGCTGCCGCGGCTGCAGCCCCACGACGCGCACATCGCCCGGCGCGCCGAGGGGCTGCAGGTAGTTGGCCAACCCCTCGTGCTTGCGTTTCAGATTCGCACTCATGTGTGCCCCCCCCCCCTCTCTCTCTCTCTCTTACACCTCTTCGCGGCCTTGGATATGTGCGCCCGGTGTTGGGCCTAGCGACAGCGCGTGCACGCGCGTGCGTGCGTGCGCGCACGGTTGGGGACGAAACCATTTCCCCGCGCGCTTTTACGCAGTTATTAAAAGAAGAGGGTCGGGGGAAGACGCGCCCATGCCCACCACCGACAAGATACAGAAACTCAAGAGCCAGCGCCACGGCGCCGCGGTGAAGCGGGGCATCAAGCAGGCCAAGGCGCGCAAGGTGGTCGTCAAGAAGGCGACGCTTGCGCTGCGCAGGGCGCCCAAGAAGGCGATCGTGCAGCGGCTCTTCACGCCCAAGTCTCCGCCGGCCCCGGCGGACTGACGGCGTCGTGCTGCGGCAGGAGCTGCGCGCGCTCCTGCGTCGCGCCGAGGTTAGTGACCGTCCGTCCCAATCGTCGCAGCCGCTCCCCCAGGGACTCGCCCGTCGGCGCGTTCTCCCGCCAGGCTGCGCGCTTCACCGCGCGCACCTGCTGCGCCGTCAGGTGCACGTTGGACACGTCGGCCGCGCCTGACGCGGCCGATCCCGTACCCTTGACGCTCTTGGACGGCGCCTTGAAGAGCGAGGCGGGCTTTCTAGCCTTGCCCGGCTTCTTCTTGGCCCTGACGCCGTCGACGCACGCGACGCAGCCGTCAAAGACGAGCTGGGAGATGAAGTTGACCAGCGGCAAGAAGTTGATCAGGACGAGCACCATGATGCCCAGCAGCGTGACGTAGATGAGGCCGCCCAGCTGGCAAACTGCGCACGCGCGGGGCACAAACGGTGGAGCAGCACTCGCCCGCGGAAAGGCGCCGGCTAAGGGTGGGGAGTGAAAAGGGGTTGGGGTCGCGTCAGTGTCACTGGAGCACAGGATGCGCCCGGCGTTCATCGCGTTGGGCACGTCGGGCGAGCCGGCGTCGGCCGCGTTCAGGATCGCGTCCAACGCCTCCGCCCCGCGCAGGATGGCCGCGTTGGGCAGCAGCGGGTTTTCGGAGCGCGCGTCGATGCCGAGCGCCTCCAGGCTGTCGGCCGTCACCTGCGTGGCCGAGCCGTCGCCGTGGCAGTAGTCGTGGTAGTTGAGCGCGTACTGGTCGACGCCCTGCGTGCGCGTGATGACGCGGAACTCGGGGACCTGCGGCAGCGCAAACGGAAACTGCGCAGGCACACGAGCGGGCGTGAGAAGCGCGAGTGACGGCTGCGAAAGCGCGAGAGCGCGAGGGCGCGCACCGCAGGGAAGCAGAGCTTCTCCTCGCTCGGGCGCATCACGAACATGCGGTCGCCGTCCTGCGTGCCGTCGTCGCCCTGCGTGTCCGACTGCTCCCTGACGGGCGCCACGAAGTAGCAGCCCACCGTCGAGCTCACGATGTACCGCAGCGTGGCCTCCCAGAAGGTGATCTCGCTCGCCTTCACCGTGACGCCCGACGGCATGAGCGTGTCCACAAACGAGAAGGGCGCCGCGATCGTGGCCTCGAAGAAGGCCACGCCCAGCCGGCGCAGGTGGCTGCCGCGGCCCTCGCCGCCGTCGGGCCGCTCGCTCATGCGCCGGTGCACGCGGTTGAGCACGGCCGGCTCGTGCCACGGCGGGTCGGCGCCCGTCTCCTTGCGGTACAGCACGCGGCGCACCGCGTCGCCCGCGATCGAGGGGCTCGAGTGGTGCGCGTCGTCGAGGTAGTGGTACCCCGTCGGGTGCTGCCTGACGATCTCGGCGTGCGGCGTGCCCGTCTCGCGCAGCTTGTGCCGCGCGCGCGCGATGCCGTACAGCCGCGAGCCCTCGTCGAAGACGCGGTCCCAGTCAACGAGCTCCTGAACAGGGCGCGGATGTGCGCTGATGGGGCGTGCGCGTGCGCGTGCGCGTGTTCGAGGGGTGCGAATGCGAGACGCACGTGCACCCAGCTGAGCGCGTGGCTCTCGGGCAGCTCGAGCGCGCGCCGCTCGGGCGGCGCGTCGGCGTGCGACCGCTCGAGCGCCTCGTACAGCGCGTCGGCGTGCGCGGCGTTGGCGTGGAGCCGGCGGCGCATGCCCGCGTCGTGCGCCTCCAGCCGCCGGCGCGTCGTGCGCAGCGCGCCCGACACGCGGTCGCGCAGCGCGTTCAGCTTCACGATGCCGTTGCCGAAGCGCGAGGCGAGCGAGCCCTCCTCGGCGCTCACGGCCAGGATGGCCGTGAGCGGACTGGGCACGCTGTTCCTGGCCGCGTGCCAGTCGAGGTCGTCCGGGTGCGGCGCGCGCGCGCGCTGCCTCGCGGCGGCGGGGCCGCGCGACTGCGCGTTGTTGGCCGCCGTCGCCGCGCGGTCGATGGCCATCATCCCGCGGTGCATCACGCCGCTCGCGTTCTGCAGCTGCCTGCGCAGGCCGCCCGCGTGCATCGCGTGCTGCCCCAGTCCGTGGCTGCTCCCAAAGCCCTCATCGCTCGCCCCGGCCTCGTCCAGCCTGCGCCCCTGCTGCTGCTGCTGCTTGGCCTCCGAGCGCGCGCGGCTCTCGCGCATGAGCACGCCGGCCGCCGCCTCGTCCTTGGCCCGATTCTCGAAGAAGGCCGACTTGGCCTGCCCGCGGCCCTCGCGCAGGTACCCAAACGTCCTGGCCGCTTCCACAAGGCCCTTGCTCACGTCGATGTTCAGCTCGGCGAGCTTCTCCTGCAGCATGTCGGCGTCGTAGCCGTGCAGCTTGGCCGCGTGGTGCAGGATGGACTTGCCCATGCACTCGATCCGTTCCATGTCGCTCGAGTGGTTGGTCACGCGGCACGCCGGGTCGTGGTGCAGGTCCGGGTTGACCACGTCCATGCCCACCTGGTGTGCGCAAGCGGGCCAGGCGTCGGTGAATGGCCGCGCGTGTGGGCTGGGGCTGGGGCGGGTGCGCGTGGGCCAGTCGCCTGCGTGGCGACGTCGAAGTGCTCCACGGCCTTCGGGTGGTTCGCCTCGGTCATCTTGCGCGCCACGTGCGTCGCGCGCTTGGTCATCGTGCGCTTGACGTGGATGATGCAGTACTTGGCGGCGCACTCCTCCGTGCCGTCGGGCAGCTGGGCGCAGCACATCTCGTCCATTCGGCTCTTGACGTGCTCGACCATGCGGCGCTTCTTCTCGGCGTAGGGCACCTCGCGCGGCTTCGCCGCGTCGAGGCGCAGCTTGACCAGCGCGCGGCCCGCGTGCGCCATGTGCTGGCGGCAGCTGGTGGTGAACTGGGGGAACTGCGCACAGCAAGGGAAGTGGTGGAGGAGCAAACTTCGCGACCCCGCTTGCGACGGGGTCGTGCGATCCCGATGGAGCGTGAGTTGGGCCGGGTTCGAGTGCAGGCATCGCGCACATCGCAATCCACGCACACGCGCCCCTGGCCGCGCGCGTCGTTGCCGCCGCCGGCCATGTACTGCGGGCGGACAATCGGGTGTCGGGTGTCGGGTGTCGGGTGTCGGGTGTCGGGTGTCGGGTGCGCGCGCGCGCGTGCGTCGTGGCAGGTGGTTCGAGGGCGGGCGCACCATCCAGAGGTGCGTGGTTTGGATGTGCGAGTCGTGCGCCCCCGT
>Ga0209603_1001186_pt1 | contig 27818 bp, 29 predicted proteins | sample COGITO_mtgs_1206_FD_184812 | JGI IMG/M metagenome (GOLD analysis project Ga0209603, IMG submission 184812) | Pelagic marine microbial communities from North Sea - COGITO_mtgs_120607 (SPAdes) (version 2) | ecosystem: Environmental > Aquatic > Marine > Epipelagic ... | reverse complement strand
ATATGCGGCAATGCGCGATCCATGATTACGTACATGGAATAATTTAAATAGGCATCCTCTGTAAAGCGTCTCAACGGTAATTGTTCAATACCGTCACTGCTGATGCTAATCGCCTCTGTCATTACCTGTACCTTCTCTGTCTTCTTATTATTTGGCTAAGTTAGATTCTAATTGGTTCAAAATAGTACGAAACTCTGTTGGTTCATTCACATCGCAAAGCTCGTACCTTGCCGATAATTTCGGTGTGGTGCTTTCTAACTCTCTTTCAATTCTTGTCACCAGTACTTGTGCCTGGTTTAGATTATAATTATTCGCTACCAACCAATACCTGTGGCCATTAATTGGCAGTATTTGATATTGTTTGTTTAAATTTTTTATTCTTTCTAATTTGTCACTAATGGCATCATCCGTCGCTTTAATGCCAAGCGATGCATTCAGTTCAGATACACCATTAAAGTCCATGGCAATGATAGTAAACATCTTTAACTTGTTAACTTCAGTTTGACTATGTTTTGGTACATTACTAGTGCTAGTTTGCACATTATTCATTTGGGCCATTAATTGTTCGATAGCTCGTTCTGCACCGGCTAAACTTAAATGCGCTAGAGGTTTGCGGCCACTTGCTTGTCTTCTAAGTACAGCATTGTAAATAAACAACACTAGGCCAAATACTAATAACAAAATTAACCAGCGTGTATTAGATAGCTTTTCTGTTAATAAAACTAAGGCATTAGATAAGTTAACATTCATAGCTTGATGCTCGTCTAGCACATTTTGTTGCTCTTCAAGTTGATTACGAACTTTAAAGTCGCGATATGCTTGAAGCTGTACCTGCATTCTATCTTTTTTTCTATTTTCTAAATATTCTATAAGCCCTGTGGTTTTAGAAACCTGAGGCCAGTCTTTCATTAAAACCTCTGCGGTTCTTTGGGCTTTAACTACCTCTAATTTACCAACACCTCCTTCAGAAAAGTGATTAATAAATGCAGAGGATTCGAGTTCTACCTTAGATAAGTACTTTAATGAGACATCTGGTAAGTCTTTTAATAACGCTATTTGAGCTTTAACAAAATACAGTTCATTCTGAGTTTTTAATTGCTCAGTCTTATCTCGTCCTAGGGCATTAGTTAGACCTTTAACTTTATCTGCCGCCTTTATAAGCTGTTCCGCGTATTCTAATTTTTGCTGTGCAATTTGATTTTTAATCAAAGCTATTAAGCTTTGTAATTGCAAGTATCGGTTTCGCACTTGCTGCGCACTTTTGTAAACTGACTCTAAGCGCTTATCGGCTTCTCTATATTTAAGAGACTGGCTATTTAATTGCGCCCATTCAATTTGTGTCTGCAATGACGACGATACTAATTTGTTATCTTGCAAATAGTTCACTAAACGTTTGAAGCTTTGCTCCGCTAGAAACAAATCATTTTGTTTAATAAGCAACTTTATATGTGCTTGTTTTGCCCAAACTATGAGTGGCATTAAGCCGCTTGAATTTGCTCTTTCAATTGCCGTATTAAGGCTGCCGTTTGCTAGTTCGTAATCTTGTAGGGAAGCATAAAACGAAACCTTTTTTAAGCTCCAAAACACCCATAAATAATCAATATTGTCGGCTTTACCCGCCCACTCATCAAGAAGTGCTGTGGCGTTGTCAAAATGGGATATAGTTTCCTGATAATCCAGCATGCTAACGGCATTATCTATTTTGAGTTCATGCAAACGTAGTGTTAACACTAACTTTTCTGGCTCGGCCAGTTTATCAATATCACTGAAAACTAAATTAAGCACTTGTTCAGACTGCGCAGGCTTTCCTGACAAATAAAGAGCGTGAGCTTTGATAAGACGTAAGTTAACTAACTGAGCCAATGTTAACGTGTTATCTGTTATAAAGTACTCAACACCAGCTAATTGTTTTTTGGGAGTAACTGCATTTGGCGTTTGTACCGCACTTAAAAACTCACTTAAGGTTTTAAATTCACTTTGGAACCGGTTTTCTACTTTATCTATTTGCGCAACTTTAACAACGTCTTCCGCGTTTTTTTTACGCTTACTAAACCAGTCATTATTTGTAGGGCTTGTTTTATTAGGCGAAGCTTCTGGCTGATTAGATGAAGCGTCTGGCTTATTAGATGAGGCTTCCGTTGAGTTGGCTAATGAATTTGAATCATTATTAGCTACTGAGCTCGAATAATTGCTAGCAAATGAGGCGGTTGAGCAAAACACAGATACAAAAAAGCACGTCAGCGTAACGGCTAACCTCTGCTTTTCTCTATATCTGTTGTTTTGCCAGAACTTCATTATTTCTCCACGTACAAAACTAAACGGTTGCTTTGTTACCTTTGCTTTCCAACCATGATTTACGATCGCCCGCTCGTTTTTTCGCAAGTAGCATGTCGAGCATTTCCATCGTTGGCGCAATTTCATCAATCGTTAACTGCACTAATCGACGAGTGTTTGGATCCATAGTGGTTTCGCGAAGTTGCAATGGGTTCATCTCACCTAGACCTTTAAAGCGCTGAACGTTTACTTTGCCTTTTTTCTTCTCGGCAACAATACGATCTAAGATCCCGTCTTTTTCGCCATCGTCCAAGGCATAAAAGACTTCTTTGCCTACATCAATTCGATAAAGTGGAGGCATAGCAACATAAACATGACCAGCTTCAACAAGCGTTTGATAATGACGAGTAAACAGTGCGCATAATAATGTAGCGATATGCAGACCATCACTATCGGCGTCGGCAAGGATACAAACTTTCCCATACCTTAACTGAGATAAATCTGACGAGTCAGGATCCATACCAATGGCTACAGAGATATCATGTACTTCTTGTGAACCAAGAACTTGTCCAGCTTCAACTTCCCATGTATTTAGAATCTTGCCTCGAAGCGGCATGATAGCTTGAAACTCACGATCTCTTGCTTGTTTTGCAGAACCACCAGCTGAGTCACCCTCAACTAAAAACAATTCTGTTCTGTCGTTTTCTTGGCTAGAACAGTCGGTTAATTTACCTGGCAGTGCTGGACCTTGAGTGACTTTTTTACGTATGACCTTTTTAGCAGCTCTTAATCGTTTTTGTGCATTGGAGATACACATATCCGCTAGTAGCTCAGCAATATCCGTATGCGTGTTTAACCACAAGCTAAAGGCATCTTTAACGATACCAGACACAAATGTCGCACACTGTCTTGAAGATAAACGTTCTTTAGTTTGACCAGCAAATTGCGGGTCTTGCATTTTAACCGACAATATATAGCTGCATCGTTCCCAAATATCTTCAGGCGTCAGCTTGATACCGCGAGGGACTAAATTTCGGAATTCACAAAACTCTCGCATAGCTTCTAACAGACCTTGTCTTAGTCCGTTTACATGAGTACCACCTTGAGCTGTAGGAATTAGGTTTACATAACTTTCGCCAATAGAGTCACCACCTTCAGGTAACCAAGTAACCGCCCACTCAGCTGCTTCTAAATTACCGCTAAAAGAACCAACAAATGGGTCTTCCGGCAGCATAACAAAACCTTTTACTGCATCAACTAAGTAGTCTTTTAAGCCATCTTGATAAAACCACTCGTGGGTTTCTTTAAGCTGTTTATTGTTAAACTTAATTTTTAAGCCAGGACATAAAACGGCTTTAGCTCTGAGGTTGTGGATCAAACGAGAGTTAGAGAATTTTGCGCTATCAAAATAAGAAGGGTCAGCCCAAAATCGTACTGTTGTACCAGTATTTCTGCGCCCTACTGTTCCTATAACTTCTAAGCTTTGAACCTTATCGCCATTTTCAAAAGCGATTTGATATTCTTGTGCATCGCGTCGAACACGAACTTCCATTCTAGTGGTCAGTGCATTTACAACTGATACACCTACGCCATGCAAACCACCTGAGAATTCGTAGTTGCTGTTAGAAAACTTACCACCGGCATGCAGCTTGGTAAGAATTAGCTCTACGCCTGGTATCCCTTCTTCAGGATGAATATCTACCGGCATTCCTCGGCCATCATCTGACACTTCCAAAGAATTATCTTCGTGCAGCGTCACCACAATATGACTTGCATGTCCTGCCAAAGCTTCATCAACACTGTTGTCTATTACTTCTTGAGCAAGGTGATTTGGACGGGTTGTATCGGTATACATTCCAGGGCGACGACGTACCGGCTCTAAACCGTTTAGTACCTCTATCGCTTCTGCATTATAAGATTGATTAGTCATAGCGCTTATTATTCTAATTTTAGGTTCTAAATGAAAGGTTAACTAGGATTGAGTCAAACTTAAAGGAAAAAATCCACTATCTGCGGTAAGTATCGCTTAAAGCCAATAAAACTGTGATTGCCACCGGGTTCTAATGTCATTTTGGCCAACTGGTAATGTTCGGCGGCTTGACGATAATCTAGAACTTCATCGCCCTCTTGCTGCAAACACCATACTTTACTTGAGTCATGTAAAGTTGGCTGATAAATAGCTTTTAATTCGTCCATATGATGCGGCTCTAATAAGTACTCTTCACCTGTGATAGGTTGAACTTGCTTACCTACGTAATCCTCCAGTAGCTCAAACGGCTTAACTGCAGGGTTTATTACAACCGCAGGGACGTTGTATTTATTATGAATATAAGTACTTATAAAACCGCCTAGGCTACTACCCACAATGCCAATTAGCTTAAAGTCATTTGTTTGTTTAATTGACTCAACCAGTGTTTCCACCTCACTAATAGCTTGTTGGGGATGCACATGTAACTGAGGCGTATACACCTTTATATCTGGGTGATGCAGTTTCATAAATTGATTAAATTGAACGGCTTTTTCAGACAAAGGGGATGAATGAAATCCGTGTAGATATATAATACTGGCCATTAACTTGATGCTGAGTTTTTTAAAAGACGGTCATCTATTTTATCAGGTTGATGGTCTATTGCTAAGTTTAACCAATCTTTTAACAAGGCATTTATCTGCGTTTTTTCATCTTTATGATGAAGCTTATCATTTGGGTATGGATTGTTTGGGCGAATGCGATCTTGTTGCTGGTATTTAGTAACTTCAACCATTTGTGCATCATGATAAAGCCTAAACTCAATATCCATTTGACCCACCAGTGTACTTAACGTACTTCTTTGTTGAAGCGTAAACTGTTCTGTATATGGTGAAATATCAGACACTGATAATTCAAAATAAAGCCCCTGACCTAGCTCAATGTGCCATTGCTGCCCTTGAATATACTCCAACGGTAAAAGCCTTAATAATAAGGCATAGTTGCGACTACAGATGGTTTGTAAACGCTTAAGATCAACAACGTACTTTTCTTTTTTTACAGTATTCATATTCATCTAGTATTTTGCAGGCTCTGCATCTATCTTCTGTTTATTAAGCCTTAACCATTGTAGGCTAATAACTGTCGCTGCGTTATCTATTACACCCGAGTCTAATAATTCAAATGCATGATCAACATCTAATACGTGAACTTTGATATCTTCGTTTTCATCTTCTAAACCATGTACGCCACCAACGCCGTTTGAATCAACAATACCCATGTACAAATAAAGTCGTTCACTGGTTCCGCCTGGGCTAGACAAGTAGCTGAGCATTGGCGTTAGTGTATTTATATTCAAATCAGCTTCTTCAAATGCTTCCCTTTTGGCGACATCCTCTAAGTCTTCATTTTCTTTATCTACCATGCCGGCAATGACTTCTAATAACCAAGGAGATTCTTTTGATGCCAGAGCGCCAATTCTGATTTGCTCAATAAGCACAACTTTTTGTTCAAAAGGATCGTAAGGTAGCACCCCTACAGCATCACCTCGTTCAAATATTTCACGGTCAACCCAGTTGCTTTGACCGCCATTAAACAGGTTATGTCTGAACGTAAATTTGTTTATTTTAAAAAAGCCGTTAAATACTTTATCTACAGACTTGATTTCAATATTTTTGCTATCAAATAGAGGTGTATATTTATCGCTCGCCATTCGTTAATTCCTGCTCAACCTGTTAAGTTGGGAGTTTAACATAAATAACGGTTTCAGCTTATTTACAATTCAATATTCTGTTACATTTGCAGTATATTAATTTACATTAAAAACATTACGCAAAACAACGAGAAAGGCTACAATATAGTCAATTATCGCTAAACGCTAAAATTGGAATAAAATTTTCGGTTAAGGAACCAGTATGAGAAAGTCTTTTATAACAGCATCTATCGCGCTATTTTTCGCCAGCGTCTCTATGCAAACTCAAGCGACAAACTTATTAGATGCTTACAAAGATGCGGTACAAAACGATCCACAAACTTTAAAAGCAAAAGCGAGCTACGAAGCAACACTACAAACTGAAGAACAAGCATTTGCTCGTTTGCTACCTAATATCTCATTCTCTGCCGGATACTCGCTAGGCAACAGTGAAGCAGTGAGCTCTACTACTAATGAAGTTTATGATTATGACTCAAGTAATCTAAATTATGGACTAACTCTTACCCAAACTATTTTCCAAATGGGTGACTGGTACAATTTAGACGCTGCTGAAAAGCGTGCGTTACAAGCACAAACAAGTTTAAACCTTGCTCAACAAACTTTGATTCAACGTGTTGCACAAAGTTACTTCAACGTTTTAAAGGCTCAGGATAATCTAGAGTTCTCTCAAGCTGAGAAAAAAGCCATTGAGCGTCAACTTGAACAAACTAAAGAGCGTTTTAAAGTCGGTTTAACGGCTATTACTGACGTACACGAAGCTCAAGCTAATTATGACAATGCTGTTGCTACTGAAATTCGCAGTAAAAGCAACGTAGAAATTTCAAAAGAAGCTCTACGTGAAATTACCGGCAAGTTTTACAACAACTTTAACGCGTTAAACACAGAGCGTTTTGAAGCTTCTTTGCCTGTACCTAACGATGTACAACAATGGGTTACTAAAGCGGAGCAAAATAACTTGGAGCTTAAAGGTAAAGAGTTAGTTGTTGAAGCGGCTAAGTTTGATATCAAACGCGCTGACGCTGGTCATTACCCTACGCTAAATTTAACAGCATCATTAAGCAACAACGATGCTGGTAAAGACATTGATAGCCCAGCATTAAACTCTTCATCAATTGGCTTAACGTTAAACGTGCCAATTTATAGCGGTGGTGGCACAACAGCAGCAGTGAAACAAGCTCAAGCCAACTATGTATTTGCTAGCGAAGATCGTGAAGCTGCCTATAGAGCTGCGGTACGTAGCGTAAGAACATCATTTGCCGACGTTTCCTCATTAGTATCTACGCTTAAAGCGTTAAACCAATCAGTTGTATCAGCCGAGAGCGCATTACAGGCAACACAAGCTGGTTTTGATGTTGGTACTCGTACCATCGTTGACGTACTTAACAGCACAAGAAACCTTTATAATGCAAAGCGTAACTTAGCTACAAGTCGCTATGACTACATTTTAGCAATGCTTACGCTTAGACAAGCATCTGGCGAACTAAACGGTAAAGACTTAGCAGCTGTAAATAGCGGCCTTAAGTAAAAACCTTTAGCAAAGATAAATAGTTAATATATAAACGGAGCATTCGCTCCGTTTTTTGTGTCCAACTGAAATGACCAGAAAGGGATATCAATAAGCACTTACTATACGTTAGAATAGAAAGCAGATAATTTGTTCCCTATCGTGAGACTCCGTTTTGAGTAAACCTGAATCAAAAAACAACTTTGTTGCACCTACCTTTTCTTGGCGTTTTTTCCATCCAAAGTTTTGGCTTACCTGGCTTTTAGTTATAACTCTTTATTCACTTAGCTGGTTACCTTATAAGTTACAGCTTGCTATGGGCAGAGGTATTGGCCGGTTATTGATGTCCGTAATGAAAAAAAGAAAACGCATTGCGGCAAAGAACATCCAACTGTGTTTCCCTGATATGCCTCAAAAAGATGTCGAACAGTTAGTAAAAGTTAACTTTGAAAATGCAGGTATCGCACTATTTGAAAGTGGTATCTCTTGGTGGTGGCCAACTTGGCGCGCAAAACCTATTTGTAATGTAAAAGGGACTGAGCATATTGATGGAGCGTTAAAACAAGGCAAAGGTGTTTTTTTACTGTTCTTCCATATTCTACCGTTAGAAATGATGGGCCGTGTACTTGGAGAAAACGGCTACCCTTGTGTTGGTTTTTATCGTCCGCACAATAATAAACTATTAGAATGGGTGCAATACAGAGGTCGCTGTCGTTCAAATCGTTATATGATTGGAAAAAAAGACGTTAAGGGTTTATTAAAAGCTTTATCAAACGGTGAAATAACGGTTTATTTACCGGATCATGACTATGGTCCAAAACGCAGTGTATTCGCACCATTTTTTGCAGTAGATAAAGCAGCCTCAACAACAGGCACCGAAATTTTTGCAAGTCACAAAAACGCCGCGACTATCCCAACAAAGTTAAAAAGATTACCAGATAATTCTGGTTATGAGATTGAATTTTTGCCTCCTTTAAGTGATTATCCTAGTAAGGACTCACTTGAAAATGCACAGCAAATAAATAAGTGGGTAGAACAAGCAGTATTAGATAATATGGAACAGTACATGTGGGTTCACCGCAGGTTTAAAACAAGACCTACAGATGATCCGGACTCGTTATACTAAAGAGGGATTTATGAGCAAAAATAATAAAAGCACACAAAAGAAACAATCTGGCAAAATCGGTAAAATTGTTGCACCAATTATTTTTATTCTACTTATTGTCGGCTTTGTTTACTGGGGCAGTGACGAAAGCAATAAGACAAGCGAAAACCCAGTGGCAAAAGGTGTTGCTAAGTTTTATGCCGAAGTGCGACAGGCGATGAAACCTGGTGCCGAAAGACTAAACGATTACACAATTAAGTTACCTGAACCTGAACAAACAATGGGACAACAACTCGAATCACTTGATGGCACAGTAGAGCCCGCTGAAGACTTTTGGCAAGGTCCCAAGAAAAAGCGTTCATTTAAACAAAATGATACTCTTAAAACGGCATTAGAAATTTACTCTTCTGCTGAAGGTATTGAGTTAATTTGGGATCTCAAATATGACTACATAGTTAAAGAACACTTTACCGAAAGTAGTGATCTCAAAACCCTATTAAATAAAATATCCACCGTTGTTACCAGTGACTATAGTGGCCAGGTACAAACCTACTTTTGTAAAGATGCTAACGCTATTGTCATCACTGACAAAACCGACGACTACATCTCAAAAAATTGCATCTCCACTCGTTAAAGAATTTAGACCGTTAAAGTTTCGGTATTAAGGAAAAATATATGTTCTCAAAAGGTGCTAAATCGCACTTCGCGCTAGCTGTTGTATTCATGGCTTCACTGCTTCAAGCATGCTCCGGCGGTGGCTCTAACGATTCCGTAGAGGTAGACCCTAATACAGTTTCTATTGGTGGTACTATTGAAGGATTAGCAGGAGAAATAACTGTTAGCATCAACGGCAGTGAAGAGGTGCTTAATACCAATGGTGATTTCACCTTCAGCACTAGAGTTACGATACAAGAAAGCTTTGTTATTAAGCTTGTTGATACACCAACAGGGTTGGTTTGCAGCATAGAGAATAGTAGTGGTACCGCAACCGCTAACATTTCAAATGTCGCTATCAGTTGTTCGGGACTTGAAGCTCGCGCATATAGTTTAAATAACCTCGGCTTTTCAGAAGAATCACCATCAGTATTAACTTTTGCTTTCCATTTGGTAAACCGGGTTACTGGTAGAGCCATCGAAGATTTGACAACAGATAATGTGACTGACTACTTAACTGTTACTGAAAATCAGCTGCCAATATCTAAAACTGAGTCATTTTTAGAAGTTGATCCACTTGTGGGTCTAAATGCAACTTACACAACGGTTTTTGCAATAGATATTAGTGCATCACTTACGCAAGCAAACCTTGCACAGGTTGTCTCTAGTATTAAGGACAGTGTTGCAGACGCGAATGGCAATTCGTTACTTGAGGCGAATCAACGAGTGTCAATTTTTACATTTGATAGCACAATTGAAAATGTTCTTGAACCGTCACAAGACATTCAAAACATATTTGATGCATTAGATAATATCGAAGTTGGTGGAAATAGTACGAATCTATTTGGTGCCATTAAACAAAGCGCTGACAGTTGGACTAATGAAGTGTCCTCAGATTTAATCAGTTACGGTAGCTTGATCTTATTCACCGACGGTAATGACAACTCGGAGTTAGTATCAAAAGATGAAGCCTTAAGCTCAGTCGCCAGCAAAGATGTGTATTTCATTGTGTTAGGCAATGAATCGAATACTGATACCTTGGCTGAGTTTACTCCTGAATCCAATATCTTTTCTATAGAAGACTTTAACGAATTAAATACGGTATTGAGCTCAGCATTAGATTTCGCAAAAAGTTATGAGAATGGTTTATATGTGCTTAGTTATGCTACGCCTAAAAGAGCCGGCAACCATCTCCTAACCATCGCCCCAAATGATGATTATGATTGCAATACCAGTGTTAATGATGCCGAAACTCAGCAAATGTCTGATACGGGTTTTATTAGTGATTGTATTGACAGTGTAAGCCATAACTTCGATGCAAACGGCTACACTGACATTACACCACAGTTAGAACTCAGTGGCGTTAAAACAACGATATCAACATCTGCGGACTGGCAGGCTCGTGTTCGATGGACAAACTCAGACGTTGATTTATCGTGGCAGGTAGAGCGTTGTATTGGCAATATCTCCTATTCTTTGAGTGAAGACAAAAAAATCGCAACGTTTGAAAGACAAATAGATGACTTTAGTATGGTCTATATCAAAGTAACTGACGAAAACTCTTCGGTAAGCGAAGAAGGTTACCTACAAATGTCTAGTACTGAAGGTGACTTTAAATTAGTTAAAAACCAACGTAATAGTGATTTATGTAACCGTTAGTAATTTACGAATAGGTTGGGCTAGGTTAGCTTCACATGGTTGACCTGGCCAATATTTGAATTCAATACTCTTCTGATTTATCTCAATAACGGTCATCGATTGGCTGCAAGCTTCAGCTCTGTGCATGCAAAAACTATAAGCTCTATCGCCATCAACTTCTGGCTCATGAGCACGGTGTAGCTTAATAATATCATCAACAAAACTTATCTTCTGGCTATTGGCGAATTCAGATCGCAGCGTTTTTATTTTCTCTACCTCGGGGTGTCCTGAAGAGTATAGTTGCTCCGGGAGCGTCTCTTTCTGTAGGAGTTTGTCTCCATTAAAGTGCCACAAAAATTGCTCGTTTAAGCTAATTACGCACAAATAAAAAGGCTGGCTTTGGTGGTAAGGCCAAGTATTAATAATATCCTCAGCGTCAGCTAGTGTAGCGCATTCAGCAAGTTTTTGAATTAATGCACCTCGAGATACTAGTTTATCGCTTATCGGCTTCATCATACCCTGGTAATCATTTAATAGGCAAAATGTTAGACCTTTATTATTTGTCGCAATCCAACTGCCTTTACCAACCGGATCTATCGGCATTAAATACTCAACCCCCGCTTTCGAAAAACGTTGTGGTGGCAAAGCTTTGGCCCTTAATACAGACTCATCTCGTGTGAAAACAAGACCAATACCGCCGTCGAATTTACGCCAATTTAGACTGCACATTACTCTCAAACACTCTTGTTGATGCGGCTTTACCAAACGAGTCATCGATTGATAATCCAATTGAAGTAGACAATAGCTTAATAATAGCCATGTGGTGCGTGGTATGGCTGTATAGAAATATCAACTCACGTGCTAGTGAACTGTTCACTTCAGAGGGCGCTATAGCAGGATTTGTTGTGCATAACACCGTAACTCTTTTATCGCTTTGTATAGTACGTAATGATTGTATTAGAGACTTTATTTGACCTGTCGCTGCTGACCTAGAAGATTGAACAGTTTGATCTCGTTTTCGATCGTCGTAATCTATGAGCGAATTTGTGGTAAGAACAGATTGATAATGTTCGATAATGTGCCGCACGTGCGCGCCCATTGAAGAGCCGTGGTTAGGTGGGACATTCTGATATTGAATAGAATCTAATGACGTTAAAAAGGTAAGTAACTGATCTAAAACTTGTACATTGTCTTCACTAATTTGCTGTATTGAATCCATAGGCATCCATAATTGGGTTTTACTGGACCATTAGAACTTCAAAACAACGAATAAATTTCAGTAGCGTTAAATTATATGTCCAACGCTACCTAATAGTTTATCGACCTGCGTGTTTCATAAGCCTTTCTTTTTGTCTGCCCCAGTCTCTGTCTTTGATATCTGAACGCTTATCTTGGCTATGTTTACCTTTTGCTAAATGGAATTCCACTTTTACCCAGCTTTTTTTCCAATACATTGCTGTTGCTATAAGGGTATAACCTTGACGCTCGACGGCACCAACCAACTCCATAATTTCGCGTTTTTTAAGTAACAGTTTTCTGTACCTAGTTGGTTCACAAACAACGTGGCTTGATGCCTGATTTAAAGGCTGAATTTCAGCATTTAATAAAAACACTTCGCCATCTTTTAAAAATACGTAGGTATCCGAAATATTTACTTTACCTTCTCGGATACTTTTTACTTCCCATCCTTGCAACTCAACGCCAGCTTCAAACTTCTTATCAAGCTGATACTCATGGCGAGCTTTTTTGTTCAATGCAATTGTATTAGATGGTGTTTTTGGTTTTTTCTTAGCCATAATTACTTCTTTGTTAGTTCTCCATCGATTATAACCATTTATAGGTTATTTTCTATGTAAGTTTGTTAGAATAAACCTTAACGAGTGTTAAAAACGATAAGTAGGGTCCATGCCAAAGCTTTCACGCAGCGCGTTAGTCATGTATAGCTGCGATCAAATGTATAATTTAGTTAATGATATAGAGTCATATCCTCAGTTTATACCTAATTGTGCTGATGCGACTTGTAAAGTCTTGTCTAGTACAGAACTCGAAGGCTCGCTGTTAATCAACAAAGCTGGCATCAGTAAATGGTTTACCACTAAAAATGAATTGGTGTCTAACCGTGTTATCAATATGACATTAGTTAACGGCCCTTTCAAATATTTAACTGGCAGTTGGACCTTCACTGAACTCGATTCTGATGCTTGTAAAGTTGAACTTGAACTAGACTTTGAATTCTCTTCAAAAATGATTGAGCTCGCATTTGGAAAGATATTTACGCACGTAACAACAAGTATGGTCACTGCATTCACACAAAGAGCAAAACAAGTTTATGTCTAACATCATTACAATTGAAGTGGCATATGCCCTTCCTGAAAAACAATCACTTTTACAATTACAAGTTGATGCTGATTCTACCGTTGAGCAGGCCATTGATAAAAGTGGGATTATGACAAGCCACCCAGAAATTGATTTGGCGGCCCTGAAAGTTGGGATATGGTCAAAAACTTGTAAGCTTGAAGCTAGCTTAAAGGATGGTGATCGAATTGAAATTTATCGACCTCTTATTGCCGACCCTAAAGAAGTCCGTAAGCGCCGTGCAGAAAAAGCAGTGCAAGAAGGTCGAGCTGATAAAGTAACTGGTGGCCGACCAAACCCTCGTAAAAAAGCCGAAGATTAACTTCGGCTTCATGTAGCTTTTAAACACTACTCAGCGTCTAACGGCGTATCAAAGTTCTCAGGTCTGTCAAAGTCACCGGAAATATCGCTAACAATATCGTTATTGAAGTGTACAACTATTTCTTTTCTTAAAAGCTCGTCGGTTTTACCTACACGTCGTGTATACACATAGTGCCAATCACCTTCGCGAAACGCATTATTAACCACTGGACTACCCAAAACATATTCCACTTGTTCTTTCGTCATATTCACACGAAGTTTATCCACATCTCTTTGGTTTAGGTAATTACCCTGAACGATGTCATATTTATAAACCCAGCTACTGCAGCCTGAAAGAACCCCAAAGGCCAATAAAACTAATAAAATTTGCTTCATGTAATTACTACTTCATAAGATTAAAAGGTTGTTGCTATTGGAATCATCCTTTAGCAAAAAGTTCCATCATACTAGCAGATAAAATTCTGTTAGGTAAGACGGAACTCGTGCTAAAACCCTAATAGGCCTTACATAGAGGCAGCTACGGCTTCTACTTTTTTCCAAACGCGCATAAAGTTACCCGACAAGATTTTCTTTATTTCTTGCTCTGAATAGCCTCGGTTTAACAAACCTTGTACTAAATGAGGGAAATAAGACACGTCTTTTAAATCTCTTGGCAATGAATCGCCCACGCCATCAAAGTCTGAGCCGATACCTACATAATCAATGCCTACAAGATTTTTAACATGATCAATGTGATCCAAAACAGTTTCTAATGATGCAAACGGATATGGGGTTGCTGTGCGGTGCGCTTCTGCGATTTCATTCGCTTTTGGGTCACCCCACTTAACGCCAGCCGCCTCAAATTTCTTAGATAGGTCATCTTGCCAATCACGAGTTTCTTGAGAAACAAAACTAGAACCAAAGTTGATTTGAATAACGCCACCATTTTTAGCTAGGGCCTTAATCATTTTGTCGTCCATGTTACGTTCAAATCCTGGCGTGAATTTTCGTAATGATGAATGAGAAGCTATCGCAGGCGCTTTAGTTATCTCCATTGCTTGATAAAAAGCAGCGTCTGAAACGTGCGAAATATCAACCATGACACCCAATTTATTCATTTCAACGACAAGCTCTTTGCCAAACGGGCTTAAACCTTTCCAGTTACGACGAAGATCATATGACGAATCTGAAATGTGATTTGAAAGAGAGTGTGCAAGTGTGATGTAACGGATACCGCGGTCATAAAACATTTTTAAATTATCAAGACTACCGGCAACAGGACTGCCGTTTTCCATGCCCATTGGTAATGAAATAAGACCTTTTTTAAAATGTTCTTCAACATCAGAAGTCGAATACGCCACGGCAAACTTATCAGGTGCTCTATTGGCAATTGCTTCTACGGAGTCTATAAGTTGGTGAGCTAATTGAACGCCATAGTCTTTACCTGGCGCCTCAAGCGTTGCAGGTAAGTAAATAGACATAAATGGCGCGTTAAGGCCGCCTTTTTTTGCTCTTGGGTAATCGAAGTCGCCTTTTTCTGTAGCGACCGTTACGTCTTCCCAGCGTTTATTTATACGAAAAGGAACATCAATATGACTATCTACAATTATTGTATTTTGAGCGATATCTTTTGCTTTTTTCGATACTTCAATAGCATGAGCAGATTGTGCAGAGCATAAAGCAGATAAAGCTAAAGCTGCGGTTAATGCAGAAAGAGTGAACGACTTCATAGGGATCCCTTTTGTTTTTATTGGTTCATTTCTAGCTTTCATTTAAACACTTTTAAAAACGATATGGAACAACCTTACTTAATCAAAGCGAATACCATCTACATAGTTGAAAAAGAAATAATCGGTAATGTCAGAACTTGCTCCAACAACAGGAATAATTAGGTTATTTTCATCTTTTAGTTCTAATTGTAAGCAGATTTTTCCATTTCTAATTTTGAGCTTAGGTGTAATAAACCAAGTTTTACTATGAGTAACCTGCTGCATTTCATTATCAAAGTCATAAGCTTCAATTCGATTTAATATGAACTCACTAATAATGATGTTTGCTCGACTCTGAAACGTCGCGCCTTTTATCTTTCCCTTTACAGGTCTAAGTTTAATTTTAGGCTTGTCTGCCCCAGAATATATTGAGGTTTCTAGCTTGTCATAAATAAGGTTTATTTCTTTTTCAACTTGAAGGTAGTATTGCAGGCGGACAAAAAATGGGTCAAGTAAGTCAGTGGGAGACTCGATCGCTCTTCTTTCAGCTTCTTTTTCATAAGCCTTCTCATGCGGAACTTCGGTAATGTTGTATACCACTTTTGTTATAACAACGGGATCAGTTGACTGACAACCAACCACAGTTAATAACAATATAGCCATCACAACTTTGCGCATAATATCGCCTAACTAAAGCACTGTATGTTTAGCGCCAGGAGGGATCACCGTATCTAATACAAAATAAGGTATAAAGCCTGACGCGGTTGAAATTATCCACTTATTATCAAAATCAACGACTCTAGCATTAATTAACAAACCCGTTTGTTGATACATCACTGTGCCTGTGAGGACATGAGTGATTGATTCGCTTGATGTAAGCTTGTTGGCATCACGAGAAAACACAAAGTCTCCTTGTGGCGTAATGGACACGGTATTCTTTACTTTATAATCTGCTACCGTAAAGCCATTTTGAAACAAGTGCGTGGTAAAGTGCTCCGAAACAATATTCCCAACTGGCGTGATCGTAGCTAAATCGTTAGTGAAATCGACAAATGATGTGACGCCCACTATGACATGCTTTGCATCTTTTGAAACATTACTTATTAAACTCGCTGATATTTGCTCAATATACTCGCTTAATAAAACAGAGTGTTGATTGCCTGTTAATGTGTGGTTGGCAATGTAAGCACTTTCAGACCCCATAGTAGATGCAGACGAGTAATTAGATCTTTGTCTCTCAGCGAAGTTGTCAGGTTTATTAGTGCGAATAGTTGGAGTCTCAGTAGTTTCAGTCGTTGTGTCAGCATCATATCCGTTTATACTTTTAGGACAGTCAATAATTTGCCCTCTTGGGTTCATGCAAACATTTTCTTCTTTAACCTGCACAATTGGCTTTGGTTGCTCAGTAAGTGAACATGCCGATAGTAAAGCTAACCCGCTAACATAAAGTAGCACTCTAACATTTGATTTTTTCGATATCATAACGACTCACCTAACAAGATGTTGTTTAATCTACGTTTCGCTCAGAAGATACAACTGGTATACCATCATTAAAGCCGCTCGAAGTTAATTGGTTAACGACATTATTAGGCAAAAAACCTTGTGCCGATGCGACAACCGCTTTTGAATCAATTCCAACAACACGAGCATTAATCAAATAACCAGTAAGTTGCTTTGTTAACGTTCCAGCAACGGCATATTTGATTGGTAAGTCACCTTCTAACTCTAAGTAGTCTTTACTAAAAATGAAATCGCCGTCTGGCGTGACGCGCACAAAATCTGTAGTTTTGAAATCTATAACAGGAATACCAAATTTGTGAACCTCATGGATAAAGCTCTCAGATATTTGCTTGCCTAATATGTCAGAGTACTGAAAGTCACTATCTAACATCACGAAACTCGTTACGGCTATAGGCGTACTCGAATTTACGTATTTCATATTAGACACTAAGTCTTGCATTAATCCACGAACGTAAAAGTTGATATTTTTATCACGTCCACCACGATTAGGTTGTTGCTTGCCCATTTCATTCATTTTTCCCAATAAATGACTGCGGTAGTCATTCTGGAACTTTAAACTCGCATCATTTGCCGTCATTACATTTTCGTTATCTAATCTTGGCTTTGGAGCTAATGAAGCCTCTTCGGATTCGCTCACTAATGCGTTTGCAGTCTTAACGTCAGTGCTATCTTCATTAGCGGCCTGCTCAACTTTAATATCATCATTGTAAGACTCTTCTACAGACCAGTCAGAAATAGACGAACAAGCGGTAATATTAGTCGCTATTATAAGAGGGATTAATTTTTTCATGATTTGCTCCTAGTATTCGCCACGGTATAGTTTTTCATTTTTCAGCTTCACTTTTTCGTGACTCCACATTGCATTCATTGGTATGTAATCGGTTGCTGCCGCAACTACCGTTTTATTTGATAAGTCGATTATTCTGGCATTTACCACTAATTCATTTTCTTGCTGAACGTAATGACCAACTAATAGGTAATCGGCGGTAATATTATTTTCTAAACTATTTACATCTCGGCTCATAAATCTATCGGCTTGATCAGAAATAATAACCTGCTTTTGTACTTTAAATTCGGTGACCTTGAGTCCAGCCTGTGTCAAAAAAGTAACAAAGCTTTCTTGAATTTGAACTCCAAATGGCGAAATAGAGTCATTCTTTTCTTCCGAAAGGGTGTTAGCTGGCAAAAAGGTGCCGACTAAAATAGGCTGACCAATATTGAAATGGTTTGTAGTATTCAACAATTGTCTAGCGAGTTGTTCAACATGGCCATGAAAAGACGCGCCTGCACGCTCAGGCTGATATTGCTCATAACCCTTTTCTACCGGCGGGTTTTGCAACTCAGCTAAACGTTCAATAGTTGTGCAACCTGACAAAAGCAAGGTTAAGACGAGTAAAAACTGTTTCATATTTTTAAACCAAAAATAAAGATCTTATTAATTTAAAGCAATATGAATGCCAGTTTAACTTAGGTGAGAGAAAACCCAATAGGTAAAGGTCTGCCGAGGGCAATGGCGTCCTCTACAGGACTAAACCAAACAAGTTAACAGACTTTAACGAGAGTTAACAACCATTAATAAAGCAAATAAATACAGCAACTTAAATGCATGACCAAATTAATTACTTTTAATCAGCTTTAACCTATTTATACTTACAACATAGCACAGACATAGCACAACCTATTCAACAAGGAAGTATGAATGAGCACTCAAAACACGTTTAAGTTTACTCGCTCTGCAATAAAGGGCCGCCCCTTACCAGTTAAAAGAAGTCGTTGGTATGATGAAACACAAGCAGGACTCATACTAGATGTAATGCCATCAGGCAAAATGACATTTAGAGTTTACAAATGGTTTAAGCAAAGTCCTATTAATGTCACCATTGGTCCCTACCCTTCAACAACGATAGAACAAGCACGAAAAGAAACGGCAAAGATAATAGCTCAGATTGTATCTGGCGATAATCCTAATGAGCAAAAAAAAGAAACTCGAAAAAAGTCATTAACCTTCGAGCATTTGTTTACTCAATACATGGATGACTTTAAAGCGAATATTAAAAATGGCTCTAGAAGACAAAGCTCATTTGATGATCACGATAAAACATGGCGAAATCATATCGTAAATATTCTCGGAAAAAAGCAAATCCATACTTTGATGCAGGCAGATGCAAAGTCGTTTCTAAACTCTATTAAACAAAAGAAATCCTATGCTATTTACAATAAAGTTGTAACCTTGCTAAAAGCACTCCTTAATTTTGGCTTACGACAAGAGTTGGTTGAAGTTAATGTATTTGCAAATACTAAGAAAATGTCAGACGTTAAGCGTGAGCGATTTCTTCAAAAGAGTGAGATAAAGCCTCTTTTTGATGCATTAGAGCAGGAGCCTGAACACGTACAAGACATAATTAAAACATTGCTATTTACTGGACAAAGAAAAAGTTGCGTATTTTCTATGGAATGGAGGGAACTCAATTTGGAAGCAGGCACATGGACAATTCCAACGTCCAAAATGAAAGCTAAAAAACCTCATACAGTGGCGCTGTCTATTCAAGTAATCGAAATACTAAATCGCCGTTTTCATAATAGAGATACTATTACCTCTTTTGTATTTCCAAGCGCCATAAGTAAATCTGGTCATGTTACAGAAAAGTCAGGTGAAGGCAGCTTTTGGAGGAGAGTGACAAGAAATGCAGGCCTCTGGTCAGAAGACAAATCAAAAAGACTTACTATGCACGACCTAAGAAGGACATTAGGCTCATGGCAAGCAATTCAAGGTGTTGATATAAATTCAATCTCTAAGTCTTTAGGCCACTCTGATATAAGAGTCACTAGCGATATTTACGCCCATTTGAATGTTGAAAATGTTCGTAACAATATAGACAATACCATATCGGCGATGACAGACAGCCAAATGAGTAAAAATGAAAATGATTTAGACACTCTACTCATGGAGAAAATTAAACGGCTGTCATTTGATGAAAAAGTTAAAATACTAGAATCTTTAGGATAACAAGACATGGAAAGTTTTAATAAACTTCTTAGTTGGGCAGAAGTAAATGGTGACGACCTAACTCAAAGAATGCAGATTTTATCCAACGAAGTTGGCAAACAAGCCGTTGAGACTGAGCATGATCTTGCTAAAGTTTTTAAACAAACCATGAGTGATCTTCCTGGAGGCTACTCAAACGTTTTAACACTTCTTGAAGATTCATCATTTGAAATCGTTGACAGCGTATATAACTTTTTTGAGGCTTTTTACAATCATATTCCAAAAAGAAAGTTCACTGCAAAGTTTGAGCGCAAGTTAGATCAAGGGGATAGCTTTGCTCTTTGGCTTTTAATAATCTCGGCGTTGCAATCTCTAAAGAGAAAAAAACCAAATCAGAGTAGCAATATTCCAAAGCTACCTTTTCGCGATTTCTACTTGTTTCGTAAGGTCTTCGAAAACACTTGTGGCCCAATTGTTCAAAACTTAGGCCGAGCCATACTCTGCATTCATAAAGGACAAACACAAACGGCAAAGTCTTGTATTCAGTTATCAATAAATTTAATTATTAGAAAGATTCAGCCTAGCTACCTTCGAAATGCCACTTTAAAGCAGGAAGGTGTTTCAGAAAGAGCGAGCTTATCTGGGTCCAAAGGTCAGCAAAAACGATGGGCGGGGAAAAACAAAGTACAAAAATTTGCCATAGACTTAAAAAGCAAGCACAATTTTCCTAACGACAACCAAGCTGCAATTGCACTGACTCCTGAAATATTTAAGTATGGTCACAACAATGGGCACCGATTTACAAGTGAGTTCCAAGCTACAAAACTAATTTATCGTTGGTTTCGGGAAGACTCAAATAAGTCAATTCAATAGCTTTGTACAAATAAGTGCTTTCAAATGTGAAATGGTAATAGACTTGAATGAATAAAATACTTTTCAAAGAGAAAATAAATAGCTTTATTTTTACAAGTGTAATAAAGGTGATTGTTTGGGGAATAGAATTATTAATAAAAAGAGCCGATCACCTGAGGCGCACGGCAATAAACAAAGTTTATATCAAATCAATTGATATATTCCCAAATAATACTTTGTCACAAAACCACCAAATTCACTCAGAAGTAATGAATAAAATATCTTCCGAGAGGCCATTGGACCCAGAGATGCTTTCGGACGACGCAAAAATCCTCCACAAATACGCCGTTTCTAACAACGAAATAAAAACCGACTTGTCGAGATATTATCTAGCCATTGCCTTTGCTTATTCTCAATACAGTAAGATTTTCTCTACTTTTTCAGAAAAAGAAGAGTACTACTTAGCCAAAGCCAAAGCTTTTGATTCTAGCGCCGACGTGATAAATGAAAAAGAACTATACAGACTGATTAAACAATACAAAAAGAAGACTAAGCTCTCTAACAACCAATTAAGTGAAGCTACTAGAGATAAAATATCAAATGAAAGTCATAAAATTATAGGAGTGATTAATATCTCCATTTCCGAAGTTATATCTCTTATCTCTTTAACATCTGTATTATTTTTAATTAGTGGGTATTTCTATGTAGAAGCCATACTTAATCAATATGGAATTGATAGTTCAGACTTTTACAATACTTCTGATTATATATCGGCCAGTCTCACATACGCTAAAAAGGCATTACTTTACTCTGTATTCTTTCTCTTCTTTTTTATTTTTTTAGGTTACCGAACTTTAAAAAGACGAGTTACTAGGGAGCAATTTGATCTTCCTCCAGAAAATAGATCACACGCGCAAGATCCTGTTTTTTGGGGAATCTCTAGCGTAATATTTACCAATACGTGTGTAATAATAGCTTTTGGATTTCTATCCTTGGAGATTCCATTTCAGCTTGTTGCTACTAATATCCTTTTTGTGATACTAGCATTTTTAGAAAAAATCCCTTTCAGAATTTTTAAAAGTCCTTTCAAAGTACTTACAGTTTTACTATTTGTTTTATTCTATTTTTACAATTTGTATTCGGGTATTCAAGACAACTTAAATGCTTTGAATCCTAAAGTTTATGTACCTAGATATAAAGTAACCTTCCACTCTAAAGAGCTTGAGCAACTAGACCTTAAGTTTTTAGCTATTAATTCAAGTCACCTTTTCATGCTTCATAATAATAATAAGGACCTAATAATCTTGAAGCCTTCTGACATCAAGCAATTAACTCCAAATACACTAGCCAAATAGTTTTTATTGCTCAAATAACAGATTAAAAAACTCGTGTTTTTTATTTAAACACTTTTTTAAAAAAAATTTGTAAGTGGAAATGCTCTATTAACGCAAGTTAAGCTAATAAAAAGTTAAACTATTAAGGTTGCCATTGGCTTAACTTTATACCTAATAGCTGCTATTGAGCATTTAATCACTGTTAGTCGTAACTAAGTAACAGTTACTAGCGATTACACCTCAATAAAATCTATTCATAGTGATTCCAACTTAACAACAAGTAGGAATAAACATGAATCCACAACTAATAAACCCATTAAAAGTTTCTGAAATCATCGGTGTTTCAATCGGTACTCTGGCAGTTTGGCGATCGACTGGTCGTTACGCTTTACCATTCATAAAAATTGGCTCTAAAGTGATGTATCGCTTGTCTGACGTAAACGCATTTATCGAACAGAGAATGTTTGCTCATACAGGGGAGTTTTAAAATGAATTTATCATTCAATGAAAAAGTTGTTTTGAAGGAACTCAATGGCCGTAACATTATTCAGTGCTTAGCAAACTGTAAAGAATTAGGAAGTTTCTTCCCTGCGGCTTTAGGTGGCGTTCGAATTACCAAAGGGTTAATTGGAGGTTTAGAAGCTAAAGGTTTATTACTAGCCCAGCTTTGCTTTGAATCACATATAAGGCAGGTCAGCTTTAAACTGTCAGATTTAGGAGTTCAAACTGCCCAAAAGGTTACTTCCAATGGCTAGAGTAAACAAAGACTCTAAAACCTATCTAAAGTTTGCCTTTTGCGAAGTTTATTCAAAGTATCTTCCTGAGATTAACACCCAAGAAGATCTCGAGTTTATCTATAACAAAACAAAAACATTTCCATTAGATTTAATTTCAACTTTGCTTTATAGAGCTTTTAAAGAAGACAATTACGTTAAACGGAACCGTTACATAACAAAACACTCGCGAATAATTACAGAACTATTTCCAAAAGGCCTACGAAACTTTTCGCTTCATAGCGAAAGCGGGATCGAATCAATAGCAAAATGGGCGAACAGACAAGCGAACTTACATGCGAACCTTTTCGCTCCAGTTCGCATAGAAGCATTAACGCTAGAAGCGCACCCGTTAACGCCTCCAAGCGACTCAAAGCATAAAAATAAGTGCGTAGATTTCCCTAACGAATCAATTCGCTCAGGTTCGCTTCAATCCGCTTTTAATTCGCTTGAGAAACTATGCGAACATATGGGCGTTTCGCCTCCGAAGTTGCATCCTAAAAAGGTTACTTTACAAGGTGCTATAAAACGATTAACTGATGAGTCTTGGTGGAAAAGTAAAATTCGTTCGCTTGTAAACCAAACTTATGATCAAGCTTTTAGAATATTAGGCTGTGTTCAAAAGCATGGGCAAATGTACCTAAGTGACCGTTCATTTAATGCAAGACAACACCAAATCTATAAAAACCAACAACTCATGGAACAAATAGCGGTTACTAATAATTTAGGGCAAACCTTTACGCTTGCCGAGTTATCTAGTAAGAATGTATCTAACCCTGCCGTTAGAAAGGCTGAGTTAATGGTTCGCGCCAGAGGCTTTGAGGAGTATGCTAACGATATGGGCCACACAGGTTTATTTATAACTATGACTTGCCCTTCTATGTATCACGCAGCATATGCAAAGAGTGGTCAACTAAACCAAAAGTATAAAGGGTTTACACCCTATGATGGTCAACAATATTTAAATAGAACATTCGCAAGAACTAGAGCAAAGTTGGCTAGATTAGGAATCACCTATTATGGATTACGTGTTGTTGAGCCACAGCACGACGGTACACCACACTGGCACTTGTTATTGTTTGTTAAAGAGAAAGACGTAAATTCGCTCAAGTCATGTTTTCAGCATTACTCGCTTGAAGAGTGTGGAGATGAAAAAGGAGCTAAAGAAAACAGAGTCGACTTTAAAGTTATTGATAAAGACAAAGGCTCTGCAACTGGTTATATAGCCAAATACATATCAAAAAATATAGACGGTAAAGGACTCGACAAAGGCGTTTACGGCGAAGATCCAAAATGTGCCGCAAAACGAGTTGAAGCTTGGGCCTCTACTTGGAAGATTAGACAGTTCCAACAAATAGGCGGAGCGTCTGTAACTGTCTGGAGAGAGTTGCGAAGGCTTAAAGAGTCTAATTCACCTAATCCGTTTTTTGAATCGGTTAGAGTGGCAGCAGATACTAGTAATTGGTGTGAATTCAACAAGCTACTTGATTCTATTAATCAAAATAAGAAAGATCATGCGATAAAGCCCTACTATGACTATTCGGTTGACCTTGAAACTGGAGAACTAAGTTTAAGTCATTATGACCGCACTTTAACAGAAAAGCTTAAGGGCGTGGTTTTCAGAGAACAAAAGATCATAAGTCGCCCGCTAAGTTGGGTTACAAAGTTTATTCCTCAAATTTAATCCGCACCATATAAACCGCTGAGTTGGCGCTTATCTTCAAATCACAATAAAGCTTAAAATCAACTTTAACTGCACTTTAAACACACTTTAAAAAACTTAATCTTTTTAAGTCACTTCCTATTAGTTCACATTTATCTAAATCGACTACGAAAACGCGTCTTTTAGCTTTTGTTTTTCGCTCTTACTTGGAGTACTGTAAATAACTGTACTATCGAATTTTTATATTTTGAAAGGTAATACAGTATTATTTTTGATTTCATTTTATAAGGAAAATAAAGTGTTTAATAAATTAAGAAATCTATTTAAGACGAGTGATTCGAGCAGTAAGTATCAAGCAGACAAAGATACGTCTATGCGATTACGCCCAAATCATTACCCCAAAGGGAATAACGGTGTGGTAGAAGGAATGGAATTCATTGCTACATTGAGCATAAGAACGCCACTCATTTACCTTGAAATGGATCGAACTGTTAAAAAAGTAATGACTGAAGTTCCGCCTCAGTATGGGGTATGGGTTCCAAAGCTGAATTCATCATTTGACTTTTTACAAGAGGGAGCAACTCGCGCCAGTGATATTGGCCCAACCTCTGGAGACGGAGGTAATTTCCTAGTTTTCTTGAAGAAAGCAAGGTACGTCATTGAAAATACAAAGAGTGATAAAGGGGATATTCAACTGACATTTGATATTCTAGAAGAGTTGAAAAACCTTTCTAAAAAAGCAAATGATGACTACATGGCAAAACTCTTTAAAAAGGATGAGGACGCTTTGATGTCTATCCTTACACAAGTCAGCGATTACACCTTCAAAGGTTTGACAATTCCCAATATAAAAATGATGTATGAGCAGGGATACGCAAACATTGAAGAAATTATAAAAACTGATGAAAAAACATTACTCGCATTGAGCGGTGTTGGCCCTGCGAAGTTGAAAACGATAAAACAAAGTAAACGTAGAAGGCTACAACTTACCCATTAGCTTTTAATTAATTACTCTCTCAATCTTTTTTAAGGGGTATAAAATTGATTTCTATGATAAAAAACTGGTATTGCGGAACTCCCAAAGCATACGAAAATGACCGTGATGACTCGCTTCAAATTATCGGCATGTACGTTGAGTACCATTGGACTGCAAAGATTGCTAGATTATTAGTTCAATTTTATTTGGCTCATTGGCAATGGATATGGAGTATGGCCGTCGCTTTATGCAGCCTTTCTATTGCATACTTTAGGTTTGTTGCGTAAACAAGGTTACACGATGATTTTCTCTCTTCATATACTCAAAAATCTACTTCTTGATTATTTTATCTAAATTGGTCACAGTATGTTTGTTAATTCAACTAGAGAGGGGGTTTTATGTTAACCAAACTTTTGATAACCCTCTTTCTGTGGCAGTTGTAAGTGAAGCTTACGCTGAATAAATAGGTTGAGGAATTTGATTAGAGAATTTGGCAACGACAAATCGGTAGTCGGTAAAGCCCACTACGCCGTAAGGCTAAGCCTAAGCAATATAAGTTATTTTTTCCAGAACGATCGAAGGTAAAGCCTAGCAAACAACTAGCAAAGCTAATTGGTTAACTGAGCCACAGACTTATATTGCGCTTCTCAACACTAACCGATTGATGGGAAAGTTCTACCGCTTGAGCTTATATTATTTCTAATCTACAAACCTCGAAGTAAAAACATTTTAAGCTCAATTTAAATACAAGCTTTTAAGAATTCTCCAAACTGACTAGCTAGATCACCATACTAAGCGATAGCGAATTATTTATTGTTCCTAAAACACTCATAAAAAAGACCGCAAACAAAGCTAGAATAATTTATTCATATATTCTCCATTTACAATATAAGAGGAGATTAAATGAAAGATTACCTACTGACCAATGCCATTAATGTTATTTGCAGACAATACGGAGGGAATTACGATGAGTTATTCTTTATTTGTAATCAGGTAACTAGTTTAAGATTAAACGATCAATACGAAAGTGTACAAGAGTGTATTGATCAACTTTTAGGCTTTATAGAGGTAGTAGAGTACATACAAAGTAATATATGAATTTTAAGTTTCATGTATCAGAGTTGCTAGCATTAACTTAAGTCATCCAAAGCTATGCATTATAACTCTACCTAAAAGTTGCTTTATAGTGTGTGTCAAAAGTGTTATTTAATTGCTATACCTCATGCGCGCTCCCTTCGAACGAAGAAAGCTTGCAGTCATAGTAAATCCTTTCTCTGTAGCAAGTGATAGAGGTGTATCAATACTGCCATCTGGTTGCTGAGCCCCGGTATTTACGTTGGCCCCATAAGCTACTAAAAGCTTTGCTATAGCAAGCATTTCGCTGTCAGACTGGTTATGCCAAGGACTCAATCTAATAGTTAGTGGTGTAGTTGCTTGATCGGTAAATACATTAGGATTGGCGCCGTTTTGTAAAAGTAGTTCGACAACATCATTAGTGTCTTGCCAAACTGCTTTTGTGAGAGGAGTTAGATTGTTTGTTCGCTCTGGCTTATTGACATTGGCACCTTTGTTAATAATTTCATCGATGATACTTATACTGGTTTTCGGAATAGCATGCGAAAGTAAAGTTTCGCCTCTTTTATCAAGTGAATTAATATGCGATTGTGGTATTTTATCTAACAATAGTTGGGTTACGTCATCAAGCCCTTTGAAAGCCGAGACCATGATAGGTGTACGTCGCAACATGCCTCTTTGTGTGAATGGAATACCATTGTTAATCAAAAAAATGGCTACTTCTGAATACTCCTTATAAATTAGGTTATGAAGAACCATTCCGTTATCATTTTTTGTGCTTGAGATATCAAGCCCGTTGTCTATTAGGAGCTTAATTATCTCTATCATCTTATTTTGACTAATGGTCTCAGTTCTTAAAGACATAAGTCTTAGTAATGACCAGTTTTTTTTATTTACGGCGTTCACGTCAGCACCATTCTTTATGGCCTTTTGAATACCAGTAATATCAGCCTTTTCTGCATATTCAAAAATACTTTCATTATCAAGTGCAAATGCATTAGTAACAAAGCCTGAGAAAAATATAAATAAAAATATACGAGTGAAACTTGCAAGCATGCGACACCTTTATATCGGATTAATTTTATGACAATAATATAGAGTGCCTTTAATTTCGTCAATAATTCAACAAAGGTTAGTTATATTTTAGGTTAGTGGTTAAATGCCTTTAGCGACAAGTTCATTGCGAATTCACTCATATTTCCAACTAAGCTCTAGGTACATGTTGCTTCTAGATATAGCACAGACATAGCACAACAGAAAACATATCCTACAAAGCCCTTTAAATAGGGCTTTCCAGCATAAACTGGCGTCCCCTACAGGACTCGAACCTGTATTTAAGGCTTAGGAGGCCCTTGTTCTATCCGGTTGAACTAAGAGGACTTTTTATAACTAAGCGACTTGTGGAGTTTTCTTGTCTTCGGGT
>Ga0209603_1001178_pt1 | contig 27915 bp, 9 predicted proteins | sample COGITO_mtgs_1206_FD_184812 | JGI IMG/M metagenome (GOLD analysis project Ga0209603, IMG submission 184812) | Pelagic marine microbial communities from North Sea - COGITO_mtgs_120607 (SPAdes) (version 2) | ecosystem: Environmental > Aquatic > Marine > Epipelagic ... | reverse complement strand
AAAAAAGCTAATACATATAAAAATATAATCCATATCTGTTACGTTCCAAAAAAATCTGTGAGTTGAAAATAAAATGTATATAAGTACATTCAAAATAATTATAATAAAAATGTTACTCTCAGTAACGTTTTTCATAATTTCGGTTACATCGGTTTCTGGGTGCGGCGTCGGTGAATATTCGAATGGCGGGCAATGCAAAAACTGCTATGCGGGCCAGTTTATGGAATTGGCCAATCATCAAAACACAGCATGCAAAGAATGTCCCGTTGGTTTTTCAAGTGGTAGTTCAAAAGCGAGTGAATGTGATCAATGCGACAGTGGTCAATACTCTGGAACTGTAGGTGCCAGTGCATGCATCGACTGTCCGCTCGGTCAATATCAAGAAGAATCTCAACAATCGTCTTGCAAAAATTGCCCAGATGGCTATTCTCAAGCTTCAACAACCGAATGTGGTATCTGCTTCCCAGGCACCTATCAAAACGAAGAGTCTATTTGCGAAGACTGCCCCGCTGGCTACTATCAACCGATTGCAGGATCGTTAGAATGTAACGAATGTACCCCTGGAACTTTCGCTGGATTTGCAAGTGACGGGCAACGGTCGTGCAACAACTGTCCCCAAGGATATTTCCAAGAAAATCCAGGTCAAACAAGCTGTAAACTTTGTACAGGATTGACCTACTCTCCCGTTCGCGCAAGCGAATGCTTTGCCTGTGGTTTACTAAGTCCTTGTTGTACAGGCTGGGCGCCAAACGACGAAGGCATCTGCGAACAATGTTCCCCTGGTTTTTTTGTAGATCTAACGAATCCAGGAGATTCGTCCTACACCGATGGGACAAGTTGCCAGGAATGCCCTTCGGGGCATGTCTCGGTCCAAATAGAAACGATAACTGGCTACGATTCCTGTGAAGAATGTCCCGCAGGTGCATTTCCTGCACAGGATACGTGTGTGCAATGTCCAACTGGCTTTTACGGTGCAAACGGTTTCTGTTTGGACTGTATAGAAGGTAAACATTCACCATCAATCGGTTCCCCATTTTGCCAAGACTGTCCTGCTGGTCGATTTACGGCTGTAAATAATACCCAGGATTGCACTGCATGTCCAGCTGGCGAATCTACAAATAACATTGCTGGCAGTACGGCCTGTACAGCTTGTGCTGCAGGACTAAGATCTACAATCGGTGCAGCCGAATGTACTGTGACCTGTCCAGCAGGTGGCCAGGACGCCTCCGCAATCTGTAACACCTGCTCAGTCGGTAACGAATGGAGCGGCACGGCCTGTGTCGCCTGCGCTACAGGTCAATTTAAGTTTGACACAACAAGTTGTATTGACTGTCCTTCAACTCAAGTGAGTAATGCGGCGCGTGACGGCTGTGAAGATTGTCCTTCGCCCCAACAAGCGTTGGCAGGTGTGTGTACGGACTGCCCTGCTGGTTATAAATACGCCACCGATCAATGTTTGACCTGCATTGGCGGTAAATATCAAGATCAACCTGGATTAACCTCTTGCAAAGAGTGTGCAGAAGGAAATTATCAAAACCAGCTTAGCCAAACCGACTGCACCGACTGTCCTCGAGGTTTTTTTAACGTCGGGCTGTCAAATTTGGACTGTGAAACATGTCCCGAAGGCTGGGTGAGTGGAATCGAATCAAACTTTTGCACCGAATGTCCATCTGGTACAGGTCCGTCAGCAACGTTAGACGTTTGTGTATCATGTCCAGCTGGCAAAGAAGTCAGTCTTCAAAGTCCGTTCGTGTGCAACAATTGTCCAGTTGGCAAGAGCAACAATGTAGCAGGTGCTGCCTGCGATTGGTGTGTTGCAAATACCTACCAAGACCAAACTGGTCAAACAACCTGTAAAACTTGCACGGGTGCTGGTTTCCAAACAAACATCGACGGCATCGGTAGTAGTTCTTGTGACCAAACGGACGAACCTCGCTGTGCGAAAGGAGAATATTTTGCCACAATTATTTCCGAATGCGCGAATTGTCCAGTCGGTAAATTTGGTTTGGGTGGACAGGCGACGGAATGTAGTGATTGTCCCGCAGGATTTATCTCAATAGAAGCTTCATCGGACTGTACTTTATGTACAAACGGCCAAGGCGTCATAGACGGAATATGCAGAGATTGTTTTCCTGGAAAATACCAAATAAATGGTGTTTGTACCGATTGTCCTGCTGGTTTCAAGCAGGGTAACCTTGCCCAAACACAGTGCAACCAATGTCTCCAATTTGAAGAATCACAGCCGAATTCAGTGACTTGCTCTCCGTGTACGGCGAGCCAACATACAATTGTCGAAAATGGTCGTTGTTCTACCTGTTCGAGTGGTAAAGTTTATTTAGGAGGTACTAATCTGGCCAGCGATTGTACTGTTTGTCCACCAGGACAAGAACCTTCGGGCACTTCTGCATGCATCCCCTGCCGTGCTCATTATTTTAACATTGATCCTGGAACTTATTGCGATGCTTGTCCATTAGGTTGGTCACAAAAAGACACTGGACAGACATTCTGTGCTCAATGTGGTGATTCTTGCAACGGAATCTGTCCCGAAGGTTCCATAACAATCGGGTCCCTGTGTTTTCAATGTGGTCCTGGCACAACCTCATTGGGTGGGCGGGAAACAATTTGTTCAAACTGTGGTATCGGCAAAAGTCAGGCGTATTCTGGACGAAAATCCTGTGACTCCTGTGAACCGGGCAAGTATGCCTCTGAACCAAGGCAAGCGCAGTGTAAATTATGTACAGCCGGACAATATATGTCTGAGAGTGGCCAGGGTGCCTGTAACGACTGCATACAGGGGACTTACACCGACAAAGCTGGTCAAACACAATGTCTTATTTGTGCCATGGGTAAATTTGCCGAAGACAACGATGCTGGTCGACAGGGCGACTGCAAAGAGTGCCCAGCTGGATGGTTTGGCCTTCCAACCGGTCTCTGTGACCCTTGCCCAGAAAGTACATACCAAGACCAAACTGGCCAGGCAACCTGCAAAAGTTGCACTGTCGACAGTGGTGGCAACGCTTTGCAAAAGCCTTTATCTGCACCGTCCTCAACCGACGTTAGCGATTGTTTCGACGGTGACGGCCTCATTACTTATGTTTTTGGCATGAAAGATGACGCAAAAGAAGTTCAAGTGGAAACTTCCAAATGTGAAATAAGACCAAACATGGTTTTGCTCTGTCCAAGTTGTTCTTGTAATGATAATTCACGCGATGGGTTTTGGGCAGGACCCACATGCAACGAATGTCGCCACGGTTTTGCGGGGGGTCGCACTGGAAAATGTTTACTGAAATGTCCAGGATATGATGGAATTCATGATTCAACTATGTGCAGTGGTAATGGTAAATGTTGGTACGGTAAATATGGCAGTGGTCAGTGCTTATGTGGTGGGAAAAGTATATTGGACGCCTCATCAGATAATATCGTAGTCGATGTCAAAACTTGCCCTGCTGGACAAAAATGTAACGGGTATGGTGATGATATTCTTTTAGAAACGGAATATATCCCGTTTTATTACCTTTTAGAATATCGTCAATATTCTGTCTTTGTTTTGCAATTGAACACCTACACCCCTTTTCGAGGGCATATGTGGTTTGGAAGATTTTCTCCTCAAACAATTTATGAAAATGTCTGTTCAACATGTGTGACACCATACGATTCTACAGAATATACTCAAATTGGTTATTTTAATGAGAACACGTATGGTCTTTTCCCACCTGAATCACAAGTATTGAACGGTTTTCACGGCGAGAATTGTCAACACGAGTGTGCAACCTGTGTCAACTATGGTAAATGTTTGAATACCCCCCATCCGTACTACTACAGTTACACTCTTAACAGTCACGAAAGCGAAGTTTTTACAGAAGTCTTTGTACCACAAACACAATGCATTTGTACCTCAGATATCTATGACCCAGATGCAATGTGTTGCCCTCACGGCTTTGAACCTTTTGTATATTATGGAAAGCGTCAAGTGACGCCGTATTACCAATATACAGCATTACCACTGATCACGGATCTACAAAACAAACGACTTGATTACTGGACCAACAAAGATTTATGGTTACAAAACATATATCCAAATTATTCTCAATTGAACGATTCTACACAGATACTTGTCTCCAATATTAACAATATTTATGCGGGTGATAAAGGGACAATTGGAATTGAATATGCTTCAAATGGGCCGTATACCAAACATACGTTTTATGGTACTGAAAAGGAATTGTGTAGAGCATGTCCTGGGTTATTTGGTAAAGGCGTCGTCTCTCGTTCGACGCCTATCACAACGGAGCAGGAAGCGGAAGATTTTTGGTGGGATACCTCGGCAAAAGGTGAAAAATGTAACGGACTTGGTGTTTGTGATTTCTACCGCCAAGATGATGAAGAAAACGTTCTTTTCATGGGTGAATTTAGAAAATCCAATGACATTATGTTCAAAGAATCGAAAAAATTCAGTGATTGCACCGCTGCCACTTCGGTATTGACACCTGAAGTGTCAAGCATAGACGAATGTGCGGTACAATCCAGAGTACAATACGATTCGGCCAAATATGTGATATACTCCGAAAGTTATAAGATAGATGTATATGCGGATGGTGCGGTTTTTGACGCGTTGAATGAGTGGGACGTCACAAACGGACCCGAAAATAGCATAAACAGTTTGAAAAATGATGCAACTGCCGTTGGTTACGTGACGAATGTAGACAGTGCGGGCGTTACTCATTACTATGATTTTGCTATGTCGTTGCCTGGATCATTACCTAATCCAGATGCAAACGGTGGGTATGACTTTCATCCCAAAACGGAAGGGGAATGTCGCTATCCCACAGATTCTTTGCCGTGTGTCTTTTTACCAAATTCGGCCTATACCGTTTACGAATTAGATGTGACTGGTCAAGGGACAGATCGTTTGTCAGATGCCACTCATGATAGATTTGATACCTGTTTTACATATACCAATGTGGGAGAACAAAAATATAGGATTGGGAATTACGTGACTGAAACATATGCGAATGGCCAAGATCCATTTCTTGGTGACGACTGTCCAAGAGGACATTTTTGCACTGAAAACTCTTTTCAAGACAATGTGGTTGGGTTTAAAGAAGCTTGTCCACCAGGCTATTATCAGCCGAGTGAAGGAATTGCCAGGACAAACAGTTTAGTACGATGCAGCAATGAATACAGTGCTACTAACGAAGTTTTGGCGGCATGTGATCCAAATGCCGCCACCATAGATCCTACAGATTTTGTTGATAAAGTTTGTGTGAGATGTCCTCGCCACACGTATTCGGCAGCTGGGTCGTATGAATGTACAGAATGCCCACAAGGCACGATCAAAAAGCTTAGTGGGGCTGCAGATGTCAATACGATTGTTTTGAACGTTCCACCGCCGCAAGATGTTTCTCCTGTGCCTTGGTGGTATATACCAGATGAAACGGGCGATGAACAGACGGATTGTGCACAGATAGCACCTGGGTTTATACATCTTCCAGAACTCAATGTTCATATGGATTATAGTATGCCGCAATTTATGTCCATTCTCTCTTGCCCCTATGGGTATTCCTCAGATCCGGGGACATATATTATCAGTGGACATGAAGACGTTATTGCTGCAGCGTATAAATCCAAAATTAGTGGGACTTCGGCAATATTACCTCCGTTTGTTTTGTACGAAGAAGACAGTACGTTACCATACGACACATTGCAGAAAAATTTAGCCAATGATTATTGTTTTCCATGTCCGTCGAGTTCCGTTTCGAGTGCGGGATTGATGCAGTGTACGACTTGTTTTAGCAATTCTGTGAAAATGTATTTGAAAAATGCGCTGGATAAAGTGCTACAAAACAGTATGGTGAGCCTTGATTCGTATGTATTGCCGTCAGGGGCAGACAAACCCGAATTTTATGGTTGGGACCATTTTGAAAATATGCAGATGGATGAGGTTGCTGGTAATCCAGCATTAAATCCCGTTAATAGTAACCTATGGGTTTCGTCTGGTCGGTATGGTGGGACATCTGTTTCTTGGAGAAATGATTACAATACGGTTTCCGGAAGAGGGTCCGTTTGCAATACAAATTTTTTTAATCAATTGGGTGGTACTACAACAAGTATATCGGGGGAGAATTTTAATACCCAGTTGGCACAAAGTTGCAGAACAGACTGCGAGGGGGATGGGAACTGTAATTTTTTAGCAGTTTTTCCTGAAACTGTTTACAGTTCTGCGACTTATCATAAACTGGTAGCTGCGAAAAGATCGTGTGGTAAACCTTCTGCACATGGTGGTAATAATATTAATCTCGGTACAGCCTATTCACTTCAGCAATGTGCAAATAAATGTCAAAATAGAGCAGGCTGCAAGTTTTTCAATTATGACCCCACTGGTTATCCAGCGGCTGATCTGGTACACACGTATGATAAGAAACACCTTTATGCGGAGTGTTCGAGTGATGATGCTTGGTTAGGGAACTTCGACACTGAATTTGAGTGTTTTGAGGCGTGTCTTTCCAAACCCGGTTGTCTCGCTTTCGTTTATGGGAATCATGGCGGGGCAAAGGAAGGGAACTGTTATGATGAATTTATACAAAATACTCCTGGCAATTTAGATTGTAGATATCCATATTCTCTTGAAGAGGATACATATGATTTCTACATCATGATTAGAGCACCGACAAATACACAATACGACTGCTATATGGTACAGACTGATACGAGCGAGTGCACATCTCCAGGAATGACTACGTACGGACCTGGCCAAGCCAGTTTTTACGAATTAGTACCGTGGGTCAGCATGCCAAAGGGAAGTTGTTGCAAGTATAGCAGTTTCACAACGGGTAACACATGGAGTTACAAGAGCGACTATCTTGCTGGATTTCCGAATAATATTCGATGGGGGGCATATGGGAGGGGTTTTAATAAAAACATCGAGTTTTTTCAGGTTAGGACACAAGATACGAGTATCACGCTTACACAAGCAGATGCCATTTTACTCTGCAATTATTTGTATCCTGACAAATTGGGGTGGGATTTCATGGGGTATTCGAGAGAAGCAAAGACACTTGCAGACGGATTTACTATTGTGCGGTGCGCGCAACACAAACCTGTGTATTTTACGCAAAATTCTGGGTTGTGTAATGTCGACACGGCGGCAAGGACAGAAAGCCCAATTACGTCGAAGGTAGAGTGTACGTCTGGGGCAACGATTATTGATGGAGCGGCGCCAAACAGTATGCAAGACATATATCAAGGTGGATTACCGTACGGTTGTTACAGGATTGGCACTCGAAGTTATGTTTTTAATTCGTACGAAAATGACAATCCTTGCACAAATAGTCAGCTTTGTCTTTGCAAATACAGGAACACAATGCCTCCTTTTACTCATTGGGATACGTCTGATTACTATTCGTTCGAGAGGACCGAGAACGTTGGAAAATGGGCAGAATCATCTTATCCGTTTTGTACAAGTTGTGGACCAGGAGAGAAGACAAAATTAGACGGGACGTGCGAAGGATGTCCGTTAGGGCGGTATACGAGTACAGCGTCAGAAGCATCTCAGCAAACATGCAAAGCATGTGAAGCGGGGCAATATTCGACAGGAGAAAGAGGAACATACTGTGTGAAATGTGAAGTTGGTAAAAGCCTTCTAAGCACGGCTGGAACAGGGTGTATTGATTGTAATCCTGGTCAATTTGCAAGTAATCTCGGTAGTACGAGTTGTCTAACATGTGAAACAGGTAGAGTTTCTCCGTCGACTGGGTTAGCTGGTTGCATTGACTGTGCCACAGGGAAATTCCAACCGAATACTGGTCAAACATCGTGTTCGAGCTGCCTACAAGGTCAGTTTCAAAATGAATTTGGAAAGGAGGCGTGTATTTCCTGTGAGCCAGGACTGTTTCAACCTCTGACAGCACAAGGGTTATGCAAACAGTGTCCTTCAGGATATTTCCAAGGCGCAAACGGACAAACTTCGTGCACGGCGTGTGCGGTCGGTTTTGCAATCAGTTTAAGCGGTAGCACTGGTCCTACTTGCGATGCGTGTGATGTAGGCAAATTTGCTGAAAACGAAGGCAGTGGGTCTTGTACGGCGTGTTTACCAGGGCATAGTTGTTCTGCCAGCTGGCAGACAGCTTGTGGGCCAGGGACGTTTGCTGATGGTGTTTTAGGACGTGAAACCTGCGAAACCTGCCCTCCTGGAAAAGCTTCTGAAAACACTGCGAACTCAGTTTGTATCACATGCCCAAACGGGAAGGCGATAAATGCTGCACAAACCGAATGCATTGATTGTAAGGGTAGAAATTACAACCAGGTATTCCCAAGTCCGTTGGTCAGCGGCAATTCTGGAATGAATTCGGGGTCAATATCTGTACCTGCTTCTGTTATAGATGCTGATGCAGGCGTGCCGAACATTCAAAGAGGAACGGCCGTCGGTGTACCGAATTCAGATTCTTTCTTCCCCAATAAAATAACGAGTTTCAAATCGGTCGAAATTACGATGATCGAAACGACGTCATTATGTTTTAAAGCGGTGACGTGTATAAATCAATGTAGCGTCGAATATGCAGTTGCCGGCAGTTGGAGCCTGTTAAACGAGTGGGATAGGTTTACAACTGGAACGAGCAAATGCACACCAATTTTTTCGAAAGGGCAAGTTGTGGATCTAAGATTACAATTTTTTGGAGATAATTTAAATGATCCAGATCTGACCATGCAGATTGAAGCAGAAAATAACTTTGACTTTTTAATCGATTTAGATCAAAGCGCAGAATGTAGAAGTTTGGTTTTAACATAAAAATATATTTAATTCAATTATTATTTTACTTGCTCCGCAACACCTCGCCACTTTTTATGTGTATTGTTTTTAAGAATTCTGTGCACTGACTGCGTACTCTTATATCCCATCTCCTTGGCTGCAGCTACAACAGATGGGTATTCTTTTTGGGCATCTTTCTTGCCAATTTCCCAAATAATGCAAGGACGGCTGGATGATCTTTGCTTATTCTCTTCAGGTGTCAGGAATTGCAAATTATTGGCATAGTGATTTTCTGGGTTAAAATCAATGTGGTCCACATCCAGTGTAGCAAATGTCCAAACTATGCCTGTCTTGGCTTTCTGTTCGGCAATGTATTCATTCATTTGTTTTCTGTGGAATACCAAGGCAACGATACGATAAAATAAAAGATTTTGCTTCATCAAAATAAACTGAGGGCGATTCTGGCCTCGGAAGTCTCGAATCTTTGCATTTTGAGTGGATTTCGTCACAGTTTTGAACCTTGACATGTCGCTGACGAAGTATTCCTTTTGTTCAGATATCGGTACTTTCAAAGTTAGATGATCGGCTGCCGTGACGGGTTTCCAAATTTCACCTTCAAGATCGGGCACGTCGAACCAGGAAAATTGAGCCAAGCAATCCTGATCTTCATAATTGAGCCTGCGGAACGAAAATCCTGAAAAAAACACCGGAATATTCCGGTGTTTTTTCCTGGCGGAGCCGAGGGCCAAGGCCCAAGCGAAGCGGTGAAGAAAATATAGGTTTTTCAGATTTTAGATTTAGCTGAAAATAGTTCTGAAAAAAGTTCAGTCAAAAATTCTTAACTTTTTTTTCCGATTTTGATTCTGGCAAAAACCTATATTTGTAACGAAAATTCTGAAAAAAACACCGGAATATTCCGGTGTTTTTTCTAAAATATGTGAAGAAAATATAGGTTTTTCATATTTCAGATTTGGCTGAAAAAAGTTCAGTCAAAAATTCTGGCGGAGCCGAGGGCCGCCGGCCCGAAACTTTTTTTTCCGATTTTGATTCTGGCAAAAACCTATATTTGAGTTTGCGAGCCTGCGAAACGAAAATTCAGCCTGCGAGATTCGAAGGTTCTTTGGAATTTGTTTTTTTCAATCAAAGTATTTAAAGAAATGAACACGGAATATGATGTATGAGCGCGCTTCGCGAAAATCTATGTCAGTTTCAATGTTGATAGATAAAGAAGATGGAACACAAACAAACTATACCATAAAAGCCAGAAAACCAAGCATTTGGATTCCTTCTGAAAATGTAAAAACTTGTAAATCGTGCGACGTACCATTCACATTATTCACACGAAAGCATCATTGTAGAAATTGTGGACATGTTTTTTGCAATTCATGTACAACAGAAAGAAGAAATATTAATAAACAGTCAAAACGGGTTTGTACGGATTGTGTGGTTGAAATAGACCAACAAGAACAAAATAAAATATTAATATTGACTTGTTTGCATTTACCAGTGAGTTTTGCACACTTATATATTTTGCGTCTTGTCGGTAAACGGTGGAATTACGCTGTAAATTACATTCTTGGTATATACAGAGGAATTCAATACAAAATTCCTGGTGATCCATACACTTTAAAAGAAATGATCTTTTTACAGACACACTGGCATGAATTTAATGATCATTCTATGTTGATTGTCCATGCGATTTCGGCGTTTCATCAATTCGGGCAGACACTCAACCTCGTGCAATATTTACGCAAACCAACTCCTTGCAGGTTATTATTATGCAGTAGAACATGTTCACCACAATTATCAATTAGCGGAATCATTCAATTGCGCCACGTCTTGTACAAAGTCGAAATTCAGCGCTGGATCGTCCAAACATGGCAGCAGATGGACATTACAACACATTTACACATGATGTTTTGGTGGGTTCATATTTCTTTAGAATGCCCACGTTTGTTTCGTGAAGGTCTTGTAGTATTGGCGGCGCAAAAAATAGAATTATTTTACGCATTAGTGTTTGAATGTGAATTAGTCAAAAACAAAAAAAATATAAATCTTTTGGTCGAAATGAAAAAAAAATTATTTAATATGGTTTCAAAAGATTGGGTTGCCGATCTCCAAAATTCTATGGCATTTACTAAAAAACTGAAAAAATTATCCGTCATGTTCAAACCCGCTTCTTATACGGGTATGCCTCCCATACGACTTCCATGGTGTCCAACTCTGTTAGTTTGTGGATTGGACGTGATCAAACAATTTAATAGTTCTTGTAAACCAACTGTTATCATAATTACATTGACAACTGGGAAGAAGATCAAATGTTTGTTAAAAAACGAAGATGTCCGAACTGATAGGCTGGCTATGACGTTCGGGTATTTTATCAACAAACTTTGTACTCCAATCGTTCAAACGTACACCGTTTTTCCAATTACTTGTGGTTTCGGGTGTATCACTATGATTCCCGATGTGGAAACACTGTACGCTATCAACGAAAACACAACTGTTTTAAATTACATTCTTTCCAATAATGGAAATGAAAACATCAAAACGGTTCGAAGTAGGTTTATAATTTCATGTGCAGGGGCATGTCTGCTCGCATTTATTCTTGGTCTGAGAGATAGACATTTGCAGAATATATTAGTACAAAGGAACGGCGTGTTAGCCCATGTAGATTTCGGGTACATTTTAGGTAGAGACCCTAAATTTCTGAACACGAAGATGAGAATTACTACTGGAATGATTGATGCTATGGGCGGTTTTCACTCATGCGGATATCAAAGGTTTGTTGAATTGATTCGTGACTCTTACTCCAAAATCCGTTTACATTCTGCGCTATTTTTTCATCTCTTGTCATCGGAATCTTACATATTTAAAGATAAGAAACGGCCAATCGAATTAATCAAAAAACACTGTCAGAGTGTATTTTTCCCTGGCCTTTTCAATGAAAATGCTGAGTTATTGATAGAAAACATTGTCGAACAATCATCTACTGAAAATTTCTACACAAAAATGTGCGACACTTTACATAGAATGGGCCAACATTTTTGAGTAATAGAAATCTATTTTGTGTATAAAGTATAGTATTTTTTTTTTTACAATGAGGTATAACGTCTGTTTTGTTGGAAATATTTATGCTGGAAAAAGTTCTATAATTCGACGGAGAATAAATGGCGATTTTAATGATAACTCACACGCTACTATTGCGTGTGATTTTAATGAGCTACAGATTGGTGATTTCAATACTGCCATTTGGGATACGGCAGGCGAAGAACGATTTCTCGCACTATCGAGATCATATTTTGCTCGCGGTCATGTGTTTGTTTTGGTTCATGATTTGTTAAATTCAAAACTTCATGATCTGAAAAAATGGTACAATATTATACATGACGAATGTGTAGCCCGGCACGCGCCTGTAATTATTATAGTTTCGAATAAGTGTGACGGCGATGTTCCATTTATTGAAAGCGAAACAGAATCGTGGATACGTAATAACGAGTTAGAGCACATTTACACAAGCGCAAAAACAGGTGAAGGAATTGACAAATTATTTTTTAAGATCGGGAATGCAATTGAAGTCCATCAAAGTGATTGGTTGAGCCCGTCATTGCCGTCGTTGGTAGTGAATCCACCTTTAAAAAAATCAGAGGGTTGTAGTTGCTGAAATGTACGAATACATTCATTTTAGCCGAGGGCTAAGGCCCGAAAAAAAAAAAATATTATATTATTGTTTTGTTGTTAATTTTAATTTTTCTACTGTGGATCCGCCAAATCAATCCATGTTGTCACTGGATCATTCACACGACCATAAAAAGCATCGCACGGATTGTGTATGCTTTTTGCGTCATCTGAGCTGTATTTGTTCAAGGCTAGCGCTTTGGAATCAAACCCGTAACAAAGACACGTAGGTTGTGCGTTGCTTTCACTCCATGCAAAGCCAGCCTCCCCTCTGCTTTCACACAGTTGTTTACAAGCCAGCTTGGAATTTGCTGATAGTTTTGTCCAACATCTGCTCCAAACGCCCGCTCCGATGATTATTCCACCAGTTTCCGTATCAGTCACCGAACTGAAATCTATATTTTTAACTGGGATGTTATAATCATAATTATATTGAATCATTGGGTACGTGGCCTGTCTCGATGCCACAACTTCACAGTCTGCGGCAGTATCACTCGCATCTTTGCCTTGATAGACAAGAGACATTTTTCTAAATTGCACATATTCTGCAGTTTCTTCATCAAGAGGGTACATCGTGGCAGCTCCAACGGCACTTTTGAAAGATTGTAGTGAAAACCACGTCTTTCTATTCCGATTCGTCCATCTGATAATACCGACACAGTCTTCTTCAGCGTCGCATGCCGTTTGTGAACTAACCATATCCATAAGAGGCTCGTCTGCTCCAGTGTCTACAGATAACGGGTTGAACGTGTATCCTGTGGTAGGATCAATCATCCGTTGATAATTGACGCCATATTTCGGAATGATAAATATATTATCATTTCCATTTTCATATTGATTTGCTTTGTAAAGCACTGTCTTCACTGCAGTGACACTTGAAACATAAATTACAAACATTCGATATTCACCAGCACTGTCAATAATAGTATGTTCTGTGCTGGATTCATCTTGTCGTAGTGTCACTTTTAATCTTTCTGTATCCCATATCATGTTTAGATGTATTTTATTACCGTTTAACAAATATTGAATGGAACCACCAGAAGCACCATGATGATATTGACCGTGAAATTCAAATAACGGCGCTTCAGTAAATGTATCGACATTTCTCAAAACCCTTTTATCATCTTCATGCCTCGCAAGCACACAGTCACTAAATTTACACTTGAACATCAATTTCACTGCTTCCATGTTAAACGGTTGAGTTGCGGGCGTCGGGTCTAATTGAATCGGTATGTACCGACTCCCCGATTTCCGTAATCCAATACATTTGCCAGCGTCGCTCAAATGTGTCTCGTATACGGCCAAATCAGGTGCGTAATCACTATTTATTTGTTCGCAGTATGCTTTGGCGTAATCATACCCAGGAAATCCAATTTGTAATCCGCCATCATCCAAAAATTCAGAAGCCCCTACAAAAGCTCCAGTCGTTTCAATGTAATTGTCGCAATTACCGTAGTAAGATTTTAAAGCGGCCGTATATGTGGACACATGCATGGCTGCCAGTCTATTATTATAAATATCTCTCGTGAAAATAGTTGAGTTCATGGTAATTGCTTTTGTGCCGCATCCGCCATTATTTGAACAGGGTATTTCTTTCCCTTCTTCCAAAGTAAATGGACATTTAAATTGGCAGGCGTCACCCACACGGCCTGGATTACATGCACAAGTACCGTCACGCATGCAGGCTTCAGGATGTCCCGAACAGATGGTATTCAAATTTTCACCGTCGTAACCAGGGCAGGTTAATTCGCACCCATCTCCACGAAACGGCGACTGTTGCCAATCTTCTGGATAATTGGTCGTGTCTTCATTCGCCATAAGTATTGACGGGGCAGCTTCGCACTGGCACGCGCATAGTGCGGAACATCTCCCTCTACCGGAACATGGCATTTTAGTGTATGCCAGCATCCCTGGGCATGCTTCATCGGCAGAATCTGTGCAGTGGCTACCATAGTATTTGTAAAAGTCATATGTTTGCCTTTTCATGTGGTACGTCGGTTCTGGGTGTCTCGAAACAAACAAATTAAACAATGCTTCCCATCCTGTTTTCCCGGGAGCAACGTCTTCTACGCTAAAATCGTTATTTGTATTGTACATCCATTCTTCCAAGTGTACGACCAAATAAAACGACAACACTTTGGATTTTTCCAACCAAGTAATTTCAATTTGATCTGAATCCTGCAAACGCAATTGAATTTCAATCATTTCTTCGTTCCATAATTGAACCGTCACCTCGATTATACCTGTTTGGAATTGCAATTCTTCTGTATGTGGATATGTCGTGCCTGCTAACACAAATTCCCGCATGTGTCCTGAGACAATCATATCTCTGCTGTAATCTTCGCCCTCTGTTTGAACAATCAATACAGTTTCACCCTCTTCTGCCATAGCAGTGGCCATATCCGTTGAAAAAAGATTCCCATCATTCGTTCTTATAATGCTAAGAAATTCATCTGTCGGATTACTCGCAATTCCTGGTTCAATCATTTGCACGTCATTTCTGTCGTGATTTGTGTACAATATTGATTTTTTGTACAACATATCTGCTTGGTTCCACCTGGCCTGCTGCATGTATAATGTCTCCAGTTTGTTCATCGCATCGTCCAAATACCCTGGAAAATCTTCAAATCTCAGTTTAGGTTGTGTACGCCATTGAATAGTATTAAAAAATCTTTGATATGGGTCGGTCGCCGTCACGTCGATATTGAGCCATTCTTCCAAATATAGAAAGACACTGTCTGGTTCTCTTGTATATTCTGTCAAAACCTGCCCGCTAATTTTGAATTGCCATTGGTTGGTATTGTTTCCAAACTCGTTAGTATTATTGAACACTTGAAGTGCACACGTCAGAGTTGAAGCGGATTGACCAGGCACGCGTGCCAAAATTGAATTGGGGATGGCTGGGTACACGGCCGTCTCGTAAAAACCATCTTCTTTGGTAAAAGCAACTACATCAGAACCGATATAAGTGTACAGCCGATTGGTATCGTCATTTGGCGAAGCAATCATATTGACCAATGTACCCGAGTATGGTGCTTTCTCATATTTGATCCATCGAGGCCTTGTACCGTCCAACGTAAATGGAAGAGAAAACATGGTGTATTCGGGCTGACCATTGGCATCATCGCCTTCATGTGATAGTACAAACAACTCGTTATAAAAGAACCATATGGGTGCATCTCTTTGTTTTATCGGCTTGCTGCCCGATGTTGAAATGGGAATCCATTCAACAATAATGATTTTTGTGTCTGTCTCCACCTCTGTGGTTTGGTCGACATTAACCCAGTCCTGTTGTGCGACTGAGATTTTGTACAATGTTTGAGACAGAGCTGCTGATACAAAATCATAATTATTCGTCCCGCCGAAAGCATAAACGGTATTTACACTGGCTTTGGCAAAGGTCATCCCTTCTCTGGGCGGCAATTCGCCCCTCGCCAAAACGAGAAGTGGCGTACCATCCCACGTTGCAAACATTTGCCCCTGACTGAAACACAATTGCAAATCTTCGGACATTTGTACAGGTGTACAGGCTCCCCAAGCTGGAATGTCTGACACTTTTAATAGCGAATACGAATTAGGAGACATTCTGACACCGTTGTTTGTAATTTGTTGATCATTGTTCATGTAATCAACGCCATTTATCCACGGTTTATAATCATACGGAATATCTGAATTTTCCTTTGGTTCCATATAGTAACCGTTTTCTGTGCAAATGGTTGGAAAAATTTTTAACACGTTCACAACTGACTGTTGTTGTCCAAAACTCAGTGGTAGGATGGGCGAAGCCATCTGGTGACTCGCCCCAGTTAAATCATAAGAATCTAAAACAGCTTCTTCCAACATAACAATATCATCAGCATACAAAAAAACAGTGGGGTCCAGCCACTCCATACCGTCAAACATTGTACTGTTATATTGTGGCGTTGCGCCGGTTTCTAACACTTTTTTGACGTTATAACGCATAAAAGGTGGTAACGTTCTGCACAAACCATAGTATGAATCACAAAGACCATATTGTGAGGACATGGCCTCACCATAGGTTCCATTATTGCAGTTTCCACACGGTACCGCACAATTTGCACCCGAACCGATGGCGCATTGGCACACTCCAGTAGCTGAAGGACTCGGACCTGTCAACCACACAGGTTTGTAATCGAACGGTATCGAAATTTTTTCAACAACAATGTCATTGCGAAATTCCAAAGCCGTTTCTTGGGCGGTATAGTCGGCGCTTATTAATGAAAAATCTTCTGCAAAACAACGCCCATTCTTGCCGCTACATGCAACCTCAATGCCATTTTCTGCGCCACTTGGACAAGTTAGCTCGCAAAAAGTGCCAGCGACACCTATATTATCTTCAACGTTGCAATCGCACGAAGTTCTTGAGCAGACGCCTTCAATCGTACCTGAAGCCAATTCTCCACACCATGTTCTCCACTGTGATCGATTAAATTCGTCGCCCAACATTTCTCTACAATTATTTGAACAGGCCGAGTACAATTGCGGGATTTTTATTTTATCTTCGTCGTGGTATGCATTTTGTAAGGCACAAAAATTTGTAATGACAAGTCTTTCCACATTTTCCGAACATTCTTTATCCTTTTGTGGATCACCTGTTATATTTAATTTTAAAAATTCCTTTCTTTTGTCGCAAATACTCGGATCTGCAACTGATGAAGATAATTGTGTTTCAACGTAATTTAAACAGTCCTGGTCGCAAAAATCTTTGTAAACACCCATACGGTCGAGGCATTGTTTAAACCATCCCTGTGTTACGTCAGCACAAGTACCACTAACATCGGTTCGAAATGTATTGGACGAACTACAGAGTGTATCAAAATCATCGACAGACGATGCATCGAGTACCGGATAATAATCACTCAATGGTAATTTGTCAAAAGATTTGTGGTAATAACAATAAGAAGTCCAGTTTAATGACTTGCCACACTCAAGCGAGGCGGGAGTTTTATATTTGAGAAATTGTCCGCACATTCCCATGTCCTTTCCATTGTATAACGGGGTACAGTCACGATCGTGACAGACATGCGTTTCGTATCCAGGCAACATATGAAATGTTGCCGCCAAATCGTTGCAAACTGTTGTCACGTCAGGTTTGTATGTGGAATTTTCAAAGGTAAAATCGGCAGGATCTGGTTTGATAACAATACTGTTTTGTTTCACATGTGCGAATGTGACTGGCGTGACGCTATCAGTGTCCATAACGAATGATTGAATGTGGTGACCGTGCAAAGATTTCAGCGTATGTGTGCCGTGGACACACGAATCGTCCTCGTGGCAACGCTTGGAATATAAATAGCAGTGATTGTCCGCTTTTGTGTGTGAATATTGTAAACAATTGTCGTGACCGTCACACGTCGAGTGGCATTCTCCCTCGGTCAGTGACGGAACATTGTGAAAAGAATGTGCCATACGACCTAAATGTGAGATTGTGCGAGAAAGACTGGTGTGTTCGACATGAGTTGTTATTGATTGACCACCTGCAAAAGCTGTTGCTTGCCACACTTGCAAATGTTCCGTACTCCCAAAACTTGTTGTTTGTGTTTCGTTGACATATCTCGCTTCGATATACCACTGAATCCATCCCCCCGTTGATTCAATTTCTTCCAATTCGCCTTCCATACTTAACTCAGTGTCACTTATCGTCATCTCAACCACTGTTTTCTCTTCCACCGATAATAATCGAATCGTTGCCGAACCAATACCAGTTAACCATATCCATCCCGATACACGAATATTATCTTGTACTGGATCAAAGAAATGCTGCATTCCCATGGTATCGTCGGCACCAGAATTGGCATCGACGTAAGCTGGAGTTTTTTGAAAAGTCACCATCTGTTCTTGATCAAAAAGTTTCGTTTGTGGATGCTCACCAAAAGAGAGATAAGCCCGCAGGGCGGGCGGGTTCACGTCCCACTGTTCTAATTCCACAAGAACGTTGTCCAAAAGGGTCTCGACAAGATTCACAGTGACCTCTGTAATCAACACAGTACCAAACATTTCAAAAAGGCAATTTTCTGTAACAACAACATCTGTTTCATTGAGCACTGGGTATACTGACGTGCTCGACGGACATTTGACAACGAGTAATGCGTTTTCAGAACTGTTAAACACTGTAAAGGAAACACCACACGGGAAGACACTGCATTCGAGCGTGGCTCTTTCAAACAATACCACAGAGCCATTGACCCAGTGAGCTTCCGACACCTGATAGTTTTCTGTACCAATTTGTATTGTTGACGCACCCCACTCAGAAGAAAGAGCAGAGGCTTGTTTGATGTCCATATCTGTACTGACAGTATCTGCACAATACTCCAGCCAATTAATTTCACGGTACTTTGCATGCATTTCAAGGATTGGTTCACGAATTGTTTTATAATCACTGACTTCGTTTGCACCATACGAACAAGTGTAAACGAAGTCAGGCGTGTCCACAGAGCTACATGTGGTAGCTCCGCCGCAGTAAACACCGCCCTGAGCGTTTGAATCACAAACTGGACGAGCGTTGAAATTTTTACACTCGACATAATTACAATTCGGAGTTGAACAAGGCGTACATTCGTCTAATGACCCACACGGATTGTCAATATCACAAAAATCTGGCACATCTGGAACTGCTGGTATAGCGGGGGACGTCGAAGCCCGAATGCAAGTTTCTTGGAAATGTTGTTCAATTTCATGATGTGTCCATTGCTTTGTCCCCCATTTTCTATCTGTCGGATGTTCTTTTAACGTACACCCATTATTGGCGTACGGTGATGGCAAAATAGACTCCATGGAAACATATGGCGTAAACACGTTCTCTTCGTCATCCAGTAAACACTCCAAAGTCCATGGGACCATTTCTTCTGGATTTGACCCTGCTTCGAGTACAGAACAATCAATACCTGTTGCACGATACACATCGGTCTGCATGGAATTGGCCTCGGTTTCAGTTGCCCACAAAGAAATATAATCGCCGCACTTCAATCGCCACGGGTTATACCAACCAGCTGTTTCCGATTGGTACCATGAAGAATCAGAAACAACACTTGACAAATGTTTTTCACAAAAAGTAGATGTTTTTGAATCAAACGTAATCCAAGGACAATCATTTGGTTCTGAAATACGATCAGACAAAAACCCACTAAGGTATTCTTTAACCAATACTGATCGCCCCATAACAGTCAATGACCCAGTTAATTTGATATCGCCAGGCACACTGTCTTCAACTAACCAAGGGTTGTCTTTATTTGAGTGCATCCAACAGCTAAAAAACAAATCAACAGAGGCATCCATACCATCCAAACTACTGGTCACCATCTGGTCGCGGATATTATTCATTCCTTTTGAACATTCTGCCTCAATATTCGGTACGTTTTTACATGATTCATCACTATCAAAACAGAGAGATTCCAACGAGGTCTCTTGTATAGCATCGGGACACGTTTTTGCTCTACAATACGTCTTTGTACTACAGACACCATTCGAATCTAATTCACATGGACCAGTACAGTCACTTCCCTCTGCACAAAATTCGTCGGTAATTTGCATGTAAACCAGTGTTTGATCGTAAATGCATTGCGGCGTTTGCAAACATTTTGAAGACAATGTTTGACTATAACACAAACTGACACTGGCTTCAAATTCATCTTGATCTGGATAAGATGTAAGTGAACAGGAAGTAGTTGCTTGAGGGGTCAGCGCTTCCATAGCACGGTCACACCAAGTTTTACCATCAATATCTTCCTCAATAAAATATATTTCTGCCGCGTCACGGTAATCGACATTAAATCCACAATTAGCTGTATTTAATTCATTTGGATACCATCCATTTAAAACTTGCACGCAAAAATCACCCCAATCAACACTATAAATCATGTCAATGCAACTGCCGCCATCCACAGAAGTGCATTGTGTGTAACCAGGACTCCCAGAGGACGCAGCAAAAAACTGTGGCACAAGGCTATCCCAAGGCGGTTTTGTCCAGGCACGCTAAGACACTGTGAATCGTCAGTACAACTAACGACAACACCATCCGTATTCAATGCGATTTCGACGTCGCATTCACCACGATCGGCACAAACTGCACTATTGTATGTTGGACAGTGGAAATTACAGTGTTTGCCGTGATATTTGGCTGCAGGTGCGGGCGGGACTACAAAACCTTGTGAAATGAGACGAGTGCGGGTCTCCGCAGTATACGTATCGTAAGGAAGACATTCACATCGAAAATTGTTGGTAAATGGGTTAAACCACATTTCTAAAGAATCACGAATACAACGTCCGTGTCCAGAACAAGCGGCACGGCCACCAACACCACAATCAATCTGGCAGAAATCACCCGTTGTACCGTCACCGCAAGAACAAGTACCCTCTGCCGAGCATCTTCCCGCATCTGAGCAGACGTGACAGCGACCATTTGTTTCGAATCCTTCACTGTTTGCCGTACATACTTTGTATGCTTCTGTTTCGCCGCGCAATGTTAGATCTATACCGTCAAAAACTATAGTATTTGCACTGGCAGCTGAGCCAATAAAACCATCAGCAGCACAGTAAGATGTACAGCGAGTTGTAATATCGTCCAAATCTTTAGGATACCAATTAGGGAGACAGGCCGAACACCCTACAGTTGGATCCAATGTGTCGAAAGTTTGATTGACACCGTTTAAATCACAGGTACAAATGTTATTGGAACCGTCATAATCGTAATTACAGTCGCCTTTGAAAGAACATTCGTTATCTCGCGAACAAACTGTTGAACAGAATTCAGCAGTTGTGTTTGCAACTCCTACTTTGGGGAAATAGTTGGCCTCGCATTGCGAACATTGGCCAATTCCTGCCAAATTAACTACGTCGTAATTGGCCAAACATTCGCATTCAACCGTTTCGATGACGTCCACGGTATTTAAAAAACAAGCACCATGACCGTTACATCCAATACTGACGCCTAAATCGTCGTTTTGGCCGTGAGGGTCACAATAGAGATTACATCGGGATCCAAACCAATTGTCTTTGCATCTGGCGCAATTAGTACCACCATAATGACGTTCTTCACCGTCAATAACACCATCCATACAGTTGCATATTTTTGGCGATCGTGGGTCTGTAGCAAATAATGTGTTTTCGGGAAGACCGTCGTAGTCTAAATTACATGTACCATGTCCTGAACAAATAAATTCGTTAACACAACTACACTCGAAATTACCCCAAGGATTTGTGCAGGTGCATTTAGCTGTTGTATCGGTGTCTTGTGAACAAAGTCCATGTCCAGAACAAGGTTCGCTGATGACATCTCTACCAGGACATCTGATCATGCAATCCTCTCCCGTATAATGTGCATCACATATGCACTGTAATCCCGACGAAGCAAGGATTTCACAGGTGCCGTGTCCACTACAAGGCAGAGTGTTATTGCTTTTGCAACTTTGTTCACAGTTTTTACCAAAAAAACCGTCGAAACAGAAACATTGAAGTGAACTACCGACAGATTTACATTCGCCGCGATCACTTGGACAGCCGCCCTCGCATGTCATTCCACACTGGTCAGATACGCTTCCTCTTCCGTTGAAATATCCAGAATCACATACACATTGACCAGAATTGTCGCAACTCCCGTGGGAATTACATAAGGAACACGTTCCACCGCCAGCTTTAATTCTTTCACATTCTCCTGGGTCGCTTGCCGTGCCGTTTGGTAGGCATAAATTATTGCATTTACCACCGTAATAGTCGTCGAGACATACACCTTTGCATTGTGTGGGATCACTCGCGTGAGACCGTGTGTAACAATCATCGCAAAGGATACCGACAAATTTTGTGTGTGAAGGACAGAAGCATTCGAATCTGGTATCGGAGGCACCGTTTCCACCCATTACACACAGACCGTTGTTGTCACACATGCATTCGTTGCAAGTGTCGCCAGCCCAAATACCTTTGGTGTTATCGCAGTTACAAACTTCATTATCCTGGTTCCAAACGCCATCGTTCACACAAGGACTGAGAATAGTATTTATTTTTGCTACAAAAAAATCTACTGACATAGCAAGCAACACAATCAAAGCTGCACTCACCAAAAGACAGAAAGAATAGACTGATAATTTTTGGTTTTGAAGTTTCATTTTGAATAATTATTTCTGTGTTCTTTTATACTATTATTTTTAACCCAATATTTATATAATTCCAGAATTTTCCTTACAGTTTCTGGAATCATACAAACGTGGTTGGAAAGAAAATTTTGGTGCAAAAGAAAATTAATTTTTAGTTTACAATGTATTCACCACGCCACTTTTTATGTGTATTGTTTTTAAGAATGTTGAACACAGAATTTTGATTCTTATATCCCATTGCCTTGGTTGCAGCCGTAAGCGATGGGTACTCTTTTTGGGCATCTTTCTTGCCAATTTCCCAAATAATGCAAGGACGGCTGTGTGATCTTGCCTTATTCTCTTGAGGTATCAGGAATTGCAAATTATTGGCACGGTGATTTTTTGGCTTAAAATCAATGTGGTCCACCTCCAGTGTAGCAAATGTCAAAACTATGCCTGTGTTGGCTTTCTGTTCGGCAATGTACTCATTCATTTGCTCTCTGTGGAATACCAAGGCCACAATACGATGAAAGTAAAGATGCTTCTTCATCAAACTAATCCGAGGGCGTTTCTTCCCTTGGTAATTGGTAATCTTTGCGTTTTGAGTGGATCTCGTCACAGTTTTGAATCTTGCCATGTTGCTGACGAAGTATTCATATACTTCAGATATCGGTGCGTCCAAAGTTAGATGATCGGCTGCCGTGACGGGTTTCCAAATTTCACCTTCAAGATCGGGCAAGTCGTACCAGGAGAATTGCGCCAAGCAATCCTGACCATTGTAGTTGATCTTGACCAAACTATTTCTGGTGGGCATATCTTCATGTTTAATAGAATTTGTAATGTCAACTGGTTCAAGCTTGTAATCGATCATTGCTTGTTTGCGATGGGGATAATTTATGACAACAGGATTGCCTTCGGAATCGTGAAGGGGCTTGCCTTCCAAATCAAAAAAGGTCATGGTGCAGGGGGCTGATTGATTCATGGCGTTCTTCGCTCTTTGTTCGTCCGACAGAGTCGTTTTTCCATTGTGTTCGGCTTTTGTCATAATCATTCCGTTTGAAACATCATTGTTCGAGGGGTTGTTGTCAATATGGTCTACTGAAAAGTCATGTTTGAAATTTTGGAGGCGCATACCAGCAGTGCCGATCTTTGCCAGTTGGGTTAACTGACCCCAAGCCAGACTGCCTAATTTCAAGGATTGTGTACAGAATTGTTTGCCATCATCGTCCCTAAGTACAACGATCGACCGACCTTGGTGGTTATCTCTCGCTGTTGGAGTTGTATGGCATTTAAAACTCGCATACATCCGAATAAACATACATTTTAAACTGGCAAAGGTTAGATCGAATCCATGTCCAACTCGTTTGTAGATTATGCCGTCTTTTCTGATCGCATTGGCTTTTTCTGGTTCACATTCTTCTGGATGGCAAAGGTCACAACCCTGGCAAAGTCCACTACACGATGCTGCAGTAAAGAATAAAAAAACCAAATCTCCAATATCCGTGACGGTCCGTGACGAAGTTCTCTGACGTTTCTTGACACTCGCCCCCGAATCCTGTAACGGTCTTTTACACATTTCATTGGTTATTATATACAAAATCTAATATTTTCCAAAATATGTGATATAAATATAGGTTTTTCAGATTTTAGATTTAGCTGGAAAAAGTTTGACAAAAATTCTAAACTTTTTTTTCCGATTTTGATTCTGGCAAAAACCTATATTTGTAACGAAAATACTGAAAAAAACACCGGAATATTCCGGTGTTTTTTCCTAAAAATGTGAAGAAAATATAGGTTTTTCAGATTTTAGATTTAGCTGTGAGCAGAGACAAAAATATTGAGAGTTAGGTGTATACAATAAAAATACTTTTAAAACTTTATGTAAATTATTTAAAGATATATTTTGGCAGAAAACAATACTCCATCGTCATTAATATTCCAATGTATTTTTTTATTTTTCAATCTTTGCATTGTTTTGTTGTCTGTCAAAATTGAAATTTTTTTATCAGAATTGATAGCTATCCAATCACCTTGACATTTGGAAGGATTTGTTAATTCTCCTGAAAAAACATAAAACTCTTTATTGTCATGTTTTGCAAATCTAAAATCGGGAAGAATAGTATTGTTTATAATTTTAAAATTTTCTTTTGTTTCTGACATTTCGATGTCTGGTAAACATGCGGTATTTATATTGAAACCAGACATGAAAAAAATGGATTCAAAACCAAGCAGGGGCAATTGGCCACTTCGCTCAAATCATAACGAAAAAATTCGAGGAGTTCTACCATTTTTTTCGGGATTATACCAAATCGTTGCCCGTGTTATTGTATCAACAAACGCAAGAATTAGCCAAATGTCAAATCTGGTTGCGGCCACCAAAATGTGCAGAACAGTGCCGCACCAACGATACAAATTATAAAGACAGAGCATTAACACTTCATCACCATTCCATTTTTTTTCTTGCAAATGTTCCCGTTCAAATTGCCTCCCGAACGATTCTTGCATTAGCACGTTAAATACCTGATAGCATATCAACAGAGAGACATAGAGCACCCACCTATCCCAACTTTCAATAATAACAGATCCCACTGTAAACGGAGGTCCGAAGCTGGTATAGAATGAATCCATAACACCCTCAATGTACGCCACAAAAAAACAAGCGATTGTAAGAAGGACTGCGAAAAACATAGTGACATGACGAATATCTACTTGTGATACTTGTGATTCAACAGATGATTTTGACATGGTAGAGACACGACCAAAAGCCATCATTTTATTTAAACATATCAAGCATTAAATACAATGAAAAGAATACCAATGCATATAATAAAGTTGTTATAATTATGTATAAATATGTTGTGTTCATAAACAGAATTATGAAAGGCGGGAATATATTTTTGGCACTTTCTTTATTTTCTTTATTTGGAGGTTTTTTTTTATTTGTGAGCAGCGTACAACAAATGTCAAATAGTAACTATGTCGCACCGAATGTACCAATGGGTTGGCTTATGGGGATTTTTTTAATAGTATTTGCATCGATAATTTTTGTAACATGGGTTATGTACATAATTTCAACAATTTGTTATCAATATAGAACAAAGAAAAAGAAATGGTCTGTCGTTCAAATCATCACACTTGGTGCCGTTTTAATAGCTGCGTTTCTATTTTCGGTCATGGGTATATATCTGATATATCAATATCCATATAGATTAACCGAGTGTGACTGTACAAGGTCGCAGTGGGGTGCAAACTGCTCACCTTGTACCTGTGGCGAGCAGGGAACGTGCGACTGGGGAAGATTTGGTACTGGTTTATGTGTGTGTAACGATAGGTATGGTGGTGTCAACTGCAATCAATGCAATGAACGTTACAAACCTGAACCAGATGGAGACTTGCCCTCATGCAACATTTGTCGAACTGGTTACACGGGTGAAAACTGCGAAACCTGTGCAAAAGGTTATGCAGGAGAAGATTGCTCGGTTTGCGATACAGGGTGGAAACCCTGGACAGACAGTAGCGTTTTATTTCCTAACACTCTTGCCGACGATGACAGGCACCTATGCGACGAATGTTTGCCTAATCACTTTGGTTATTACTGCACACGATGCCCCTACGGGAACGATGTGCCGCTTAAAACTCTCAATTTCAATGACGAGATTCTCCCGGGTCAGTTTGCAAAAACATCAGATAACAAATATGGTGAAATATTGAAGGTACAAATATTGGTTGGATCAACCTGGACGACAGCAAGTTATGATCCAACAGATCCGGACGTATTAACAACTACACGTGTACAGATGGCACTCGAACCCAACAATCGGTTACAATATAAGTTGTTGGAAGAGATTAGTAGTATTCAGTGCAATAACCGTGGTACTTGTGAAGACGATACGAGCAAATTTTTGGCAGCTGTTAAAGTTGATGATAAATACGAATGGGAACGGACATGTACCAATTCAAATCAGCAGTTTTGTTCTCAACATTCTGATTGTGTGATTTCGGAAAATTGTCGCGGAGTTTGCCGCGGAGTTGACATGCCAGTTGACGCACAATGGTTTGCGGAATTTGATGGACTTATCTGTGAAAACGACGGTGATTGCTTTGGCACTACTTATGCTGGTAGATGTCAAACCAAAGTTTGCTGCGACGAATCCTATCACGGTTCAGGTGATTGTGATTGTAAGGCAGAATATTTTGGTGAGCTTATCCCTGGCGAGGCAACCCTGCAACATTATGAAATGAGTCCAGCCTGCGATTTTTGTCCCGGATATGACTGGATTACAGAGAAACCAAATACTATCTGTTCGGGTGGAAAAGGCACTTGTCAGGCATCGTATGCTCGGATCAATGAAGCAGGCAAGGGCGGTGAGTACCTTAAAATGAGATGCACATGCGGTGAGCAGGTCTACATTGATCCGATTACGAAGATTGTTTTTCCAAGTAAAATCATTGCTTGGTCTGGGGATCTTTGTGAATGCGGTGATTGGGACTTTGACGCCAAATGTGATATTTGTAGCGATGGTTTCTGGGGACCAGACTGCCTGACATGTCCTGGTGGATCAGGGAAGAATCAATGCTCGCGCAAGGGGGTATGCGACGCGGGCGTAGAAGGAAATGGCGATTGTTTATGCACAGTGACTGAAAAAACGGCGTGGATGCTTGGCCCGTTCCAGCCAAGATATCCTGGCGAACCCGAATACACAAATGCGGCGGGCAGTAGTATGACATGCACAGAGTGCTCACCAATGTACTTCGGGAATGAATGCCGACAGTGTAATGGTATGGCCAAATCTGACGGAGGGGGCCGCTTCCCGTTACATTTGTTTGAAGACATCTTTCAACCCGCATCAAGTCTTCATCTGGGGGTTTCTTCCGCAGATCCTGTTCCGATTTGTAATCGTGGGTATTGTTATCTGGCGTGCTCCAGAGGTGGGCATTGTGACTGGGGAAAAAAAGGCAGTGGTAAATGCACGTGCTGGAGCAATCAACTAACTGCGGAAGCTACATGGAACCCGTTGGACAACGTCTGCCTTGGGGTGAACAGAGGCACAGACATGTCGATCAGTGGCGTTGAGCTGTGTCCTTCGTTTGGCTGGTGTTATGACGAAGGAGGCGAGACCGACAGTTCGAGGTTCACACAGGACATGTGCGGTTCAGACGATAGTGAATGGGATCCTGTTGACAGAGAAGGACTCACCTTCAATAGAAATCCCTACATACAGGATCCAAATGCATGGACGCCCTACGATGATTGGAAAAGCAATGATTATCAAAGCGATTGTGACATCGGGGATTGTAGGAAGTGGCAGCCTATTAGTTTTGTTCCCGATAATGCTCAACGCTCCTGCACTGCAAGTGTCAATAGATTATAATAATAAAAAGATTTTTTTATATACAGAAATTCTCTAC
>Ga0209603_1001172_pt1 | contig 28017 bp, 29 predicted proteins | sample COGITO_mtgs_1206_FD_184812 | JGI IMG/M metagenome (GOLD analysis project Ga0209603, IMG submission 184812) | Pelagic marine microbial communities from North Sea - COGITO_mtgs_120607 (SPAdes) (version 2) | ecosystem: Environmental > Aquatic > Marine > Epipelagic ... | reverse complement strand
AGAGTTGTTTTTGATCCTCGCTGCTCAATTCAACGCTAATGTGCTTTCCAAAATGAGGGGAGCCTTTGCGAATGTCTACTACTATGTCCAGAACGCTACCCTTGAGTACAGAAACCAGTTTGGATTGGGCAAAAGGGGGTATTTGATAATGGAGGCCCCTGATGGCTCCATAATAAGATTTTACTAAGTTGTCTTGACAAAAGTTGATGGAATGACCCACGGCTTCTTCTAGGAAATCCTTTCTGAAAGTTTCCATAAACCAGCCTCTCTGATCCTGAAACTTTTTGGGTTCTATCAATAAAACTTCTGGAAGGGCGGTTGAGGTCATGAGCATCTACTGTTTATTTTTGATAACGATCCAAAAGGTATTGACCATAATCAGTTTTTGACAATTGTTGGGCCATTTCTACAATTTGTTCGTGGCTGATCCATCCTTTTTCATAGGCTATCTCTTCCAAGCAAGCGACTTTGAGTCCTTGCCTTTTTTCGATGGTATGGATGAATTGACCTGCTTCTAGTAGGGACTCGTGGGTGCCAGTGTCCAACCAAGCAAAACCTCTGCCTAGTATTTTAACCTGTAGTTTGTCATTGTCTAAAAAGGCCTGATTGACGGAAGTTATTTCTAATTCCCCTCGAGCGCTAGACTTTACGTTCTTGGCGATTTTCACGACCTCATTGGGGTAGAAATATAAGCCTACGACCGCCTTATCACTTTTGGGATGTTCGGGTTTTTCTTCAATAGACAGGGCTTTTCCAGCAGCGTCGAAATCGATGACGCCATAGCGCTGGGGGTCTTTTACGGTATAGCCAAAAACAGTGGCCATTTTAGATTGGTTTACCGCTTCTTGCATCAGAGTATTGAGTCCCTCCCCATAAAAAATATTATCACCCAATACCAAGCAAACAGCATCTTGACCGATAAAGTCCTCTCCAATAAGGAAAGCCTCTGCCAACCCATTGGGAGCTTTTTGCTCTGCATATTGGATTTGGATTCCGAATTGACTACCGTCTTCTAGAAGTCTTTGATAGGCTAGTAAATCGTCAGGAGTACTGATGAGTAATACCTCCCTGATCCCCGCCAACATCAAAACGGACAGCGGATAATAGACCATGGGTTTGTCATAGATAGGCAGCAACTGTTTGGAAACCCCTTTAGTGACTGGATGGAGCCGTGTGCCAGAGCCACCTGCTAGTATGATCCCTTTCATTTTTCTATTCCTGGATTGAATGGCATTCCGCAAATTTAGAACAAAGATGTAACAGTCTAAAAATCAATTACACTAAAGTTTTTAACAATTTTTTTTAACTATAAATTCTCATGTTTCGATGATTGATCTTGGAATGAGTTAATTTATATGAATTATATTTGAATAAATTTTAATTAATGAATTCAAAAATTATCCCTTACGGCAAACATAATGTTACACAAGATGACATAAATGCTGTCGTAGAGGTTTTGAAATCTGATTACTTAACACAAGGACCAAAAATTCTTGAATTTGAAAAAGAATTTGCAAAATATGTAGGAAGTAAGTATGCTGTTGCTGTTTCAAATGGAACCGCTGCACTTCACATGTGTAATCTTGCTTTAGGAGTAAAAAAAGGAGATAAAGTAATAACTACTCCTATTACGTTCGCTGCGTCTGCAAATTCAGTTTTATATTGCGACGGAGAAGTAATATTTTCTGATATTGATCCTGATACATATTTACTTGACATTAATAAAGTAAGAGAACTACTTGAAAAATCCCCTAAGGGTACATATAAAGGAATTATTCCTGTTGATTTTGCCGGTAGAGCAGTTAACCTGGAAGAATTTAGAAAATTAGCTAATGAATTTGGATTGTGGATTATAGAAGATTCTTGTCATGCTCCAGGAGGGTTTTTTAAAGATTCCTTAGGTAAAGTACAAAATTGTGGAAATGGTCAATTTGCAGATTTAGCAATTTTCTCTTTTCATCCAGTAAAACATATTGCCACTGGAGAAGGAGGAATGATTACTACAAATAGAGAAGATTTGTATAAAAAATTAATAACTCTAAGAACGCATGGAATTACAAAAAATAAAAATGAATTTTTGAATTCTATAAGTTTAGCAACTGGAAATTTTGATCAAAGTTTAAACTACCCAGGATGGTACATGGAAATGCAAGCTTTGGGTTTTAATTATAGATTAACTGATTTTCAAGCTGCTCTTGGGCTAAGTCAATTAACTAGAGCAAATGAAGGACTCTCAAGAAGAGAAAATATTGCATTAAATTACTTTAACGCATTTAAAGATAAAAGTTACATTAAAGGTCAATCTGGATATTTGGACGGTCATGCATATCATCTATATGTTATTGAAGTTGAAAAAAGATTAGAGCTTTATAACTTTTTAAAAGAGAATAATATTTTTGCTCAAATCCATTACATACCCTGTCATTTAATGCCTTATTATAAAAATAAAGGATGGAAAGACGGTGACTTTCCTATTTCTGAAAATTACTACAAACACTGTATTAGTTTACCCATCTTTCCAAAGCTAAAATCTAATGATCAAAAGTATATAATTAAAACAATAACCGAATTTTTTAAAAATGAGATACTGTAAAAAATGTTTATTCCCTGAAACAAAACCTGATTTATTCTTTAACGAAGAAGGAATTTGTTCAGCATGTATTTCTTCAAATGAAAAAAATACAGGAATTGATTGGAAGAAAAGAGAAAAAGAATTTTTTGAAATTATTAATAAATACAAAAAACAATCAAAAAAAATTGGATATGATTGTTTAATTCCTGTTAGCGGTGGAAAAGACAGTACATATCAAGCTTATTTTATGAAAGAAGTTTGTGGTCTTAATCCACTCTGTGTTTGTTTCGAAACAACAAGTATTACTGAGTTAGGACAGCAAAATCTTGATAACATATCAAAAATGGGGATTGATGTAATTTATTTTAAAAAAAATTACACTGCATACAAAACCATGGTTATTGAGGGATTTAAAAGGGTTGGTGATGAAATGTGGCCAAATCACATAGGAATTTTTACCATTCCAGTTAACATAGCTGTAAAGTTTAAGATCCCGCTCATAATCTGGGGAGAGAATCCACAACAGGAATATGGAGGGCCATTAGAAGCTGTAGAAAACAACCATCTTAATAGGAAATGGCTTGAAGAGTTTGGAGGACTAATAGGAAATCGTATTCAAGACATGATTGGAATAAATGGGCTTACTGAAAAAGATCTTACTCCTTATTTTTATCCTTCAGATGAAGAAATTAATGACGTTGGTGTTATCGGACTGTTTCTTGGACACTATTTCTTCTGGGATGCCAGAAAACAATTAGAAATTGTTAAAAAATATGGATTTTCAGTTAAAGAAAATGGTCCAATTGAAGGTACTTATACAAATTATGAAAATCTTGATGAAAAAATGCATGGCCTGCATGATTATTTAAAGTATGTTAAATATGGATTTGGACGTGCAACTGATCATGCTTGTATTGATATAAGAAATAACCGAATTTCAAGAAATGAAGGCCTTAAGCTTGTTAAAGAATTTGACGGAAAATACCCACACTATTCTATTGAGGAATTTGTCAAATACTCAGGCATGACAAAAGAAGAAATTGATAAGATTATTGATTCTTTCACAAATTCTATGTTGTTTGAAAAAGACCAAGATGGAAATTATAAAAGAGACTCACACGGAAATCTAATCAGAATATTTGATTTTCAATAAAAACATGTAATGGTAGTAATTATTGATTACGGAATGGGAAACGTTTCTTCAGTTGAAAAAGCATTAGATTTTTTAAATATTAAAAATGTAATATCAAATGATGAAAATATAATAAAAAATTCAAGTGCAATTTTGCTTCCTGGAGTAGGATCATTTTCCCAAGGGATGAATAATTTAGTAAAGCTTAACCTAGTTGATTTATTAACTGATGAAGTTGTAAATAAGAAAAAACCCTTTTTAGGAATTTGTCTTGGAATGCACCTTATTTTTGAAAAAGGTAATGAGCCATATGAATGTGATGGATTGGGATGGGTAAAAGGCGAAGTAAAAAAATTAGATTTAGATGGCCTTAAAATTCCACATATGGGGTGGAACGATATTGAAGTGCAAAACAATAAATATTATAGTAAAAACAATAATTTTGATTTTTACTTCATTCACAGTTATCATGTTTTACCAACTTTTAAATCAGAAATAGCGGCAACTGTAAATTATGGAATTGACATAGTTGCCAGTATCCAGAAGGGCAATATATTCGCCACTCAGTTCCATCCTGAAAAAAGTCAACAGTCAGGATTATGTTTATTAAAAGAATTTTTTGAAACTATATGCTGAAAAATAGAATTATTCCTATTTTAACCTTTAATGGATTAGGATTAGTAAAGACAAAAGGTTTTAAAAACCCAAGAATGGTAGGTAATCCAGTGCAAACAGCAAGGGTATTCAACAATAGAGGTGTAGATGAATTAATATTCTTAGACATATATGCTACCAAGCAGAGGCAGAAGATTAATTTGAGTTTAGTTAAAGAGGTTATTAAAGAGTGTTATATGCCTGTTTCTATTGGGGGAGGAATACAAACTATTAATGAAATAAATGATCTATTAAAAATAGGAGCAGATAAAGTTGTTATTAAATCTAAAGCCTTGACTGATAAAAAATTCCTTAAAGAGGCTGTGAATTTTTTTGGGAGCCAATGCATCTGTATTTCTGTTGACGTCCTTTTTATTAATAATAATTATTTAATTTATAATGATTTAGGTCTTAAAATACCTTTAGAGGAATTTATTACAGAGATGAATTCAATCAATGTTGGTGAATTTTTAGTAAATAGTGTTGATAATGACGGGGTTATGAATGGCTTTGACATTGATTTAATAAATAAAGTTGAAAAAATGACTACTATACCTATCGTTGCAGCAGGTGGAGGTGGGAAACCAGAACATTATTCAACGCTATTCAACAAAACAAAAATAAATGCTGTAGCATCTGCTAGTATTTTTCATTTTACTCAATATACTCCATTAGATATAAAAAATGAACTAAAGAAATTTAATTTCCCTGTTAGAACATAATAAATGAAAAGAATTGCAATTATCCCTGCAAGAGGCGGAAGCAAAAGGATTCCTAGAAAAAACATAAAACTTTTTATTGGAAAGCCAATTATTGCTTATTCTATAGAAGCAGCATTAAAGTCAAATCTATTTGATAAAGTGATAGTTTCGACTGATGATAAAGAAATTGCAGAAATAGCTTTAAAATTCGGTGCAAAAGTTCCTTTTCTTCGTTCTCAAAATACATCTAACGATTTTTCATCTACTTTTGATGTAATTGAAGAAGTATCTAAAGATCTTAAGACATTAAACGAAGTGTTTGATTACACATGTTGTATATACCCATGTGCTCCTTTTACTTCAATAGAAAATCTTCTTTTAAGTTATAATCTATTAATAAAAAATAAATTTGACTCCGTTTTCCCAATATTACCATTTAGTGTTCCTATTCAAAGAGCTTTGACCTATAAAGAAAATAAAATTGATTTTTTAAAAAATGAGTATAGCTTATCGCGTTCACAAGATTTGGAAAAAAGTTATCATGATGCAGGACAGTTTTATTGGATAAACACACAAGTTTGTTTAGATAAAAAGAAAATAGTTACTGATAATTCAGGTGGAATTATTATCTCTGAATTAGAAGGACAAGATATTGATAACGAGATAGATTGGAAATTAGCTGAATTAAAATATGAATTATTACAAAGTACTAAATAATCAAATTCATACTATCGGTGACTATTCTATAGTGCCTATTCGCTATCAAGATAGATTTGAGATAATGAAATGGAGAAATGAGCAAATATATCACCTTAGGCAAAAAGATTTTTTGACTGAGGATTGTCAAGAAAAATATTTTACAAAAGTTATTCAAAACTTATTCAAAACAGAATATCCTGATCAATTATTGTTCTCTTTTTTAAAGAACAACAATTGTATTGGATATGGGGGCTTAGTTAAAATTAATTGGATAGATAAGAACGCAGAGATTTCATTTTTGATGAATACAAACCTAGAGAAAAATCACTTTGAAGAGTATTGGTTATTATTCTTAGAGTTAATTGAACAAGTCGGATTTAGTGATATTTTTTTAAATAAAATCTATACTTATGCATTTGATCTAAGGCCTCAATTATATCCTATTCTTTTAAAAGCCAATTATTCTGAAGAATCAAGATTAAAGGCTCACTGCTTTTTTCAAGAAAAATTTATTGATGTTTTAATTCATTCTAAATTCAATGATAAAGTTTAGAGAAGCAAATTTAGACGATATTAATACTTATTTTATCTGGGTCAATGATCCTTTAGTAAGATCTTTTTCATTTATCACTAATAATGTAACTTTAAGTGAACATAAAAAATGGTTTAAAAGTAAGATTAAAGATGAAAATTGTTTAATGTTATTGTTTACAGTTTCCAATAACCCTATTGGTCAGGTAAGGTTTAAGAAAGAAAATGGTAATCATGCTGTAATTAATATTTCTGTTTCTAACGAATTTAGAGGGAAAGGGTATGGTTCAGAAATTTTAAAGATGGCAACTACACATTTTTTTAATATAAATCCAGAAGTTATCATAAATGCATATATTAAAACCTCTAATATAAGTTCAGTAAAATCCTTTGAAAAAGCGTCTTTTAAAAGATCTACAATATTAAACTATAAAGGCTTTGAAGGTTTCAATTATAAATTAGAAAATGAAAATAAATAATTACCAAATTAACAAAAACTCACCGGTATTTATAATAGCTGAGCTATCTGCTAATCATAACGGAAGTATTAAGACAGCTATAGAAACTATAAAAGCTGCAAAAAGAGCAGGAGCTAATTGTATAAAGTTTCAAACGTATACTTCCAATACAATGACTATTGATTCTGACAAGGAAGATTTTATAATAAAAGGAACTATTTGGGAAGGGAAAAATTTATATGAATTATATCAAGAAGCATATACTCCTTGGGAATGGCATAGAGAACTATTCCAAGTAGCTAAAGAAGAAGGGTTAATTTGTTTTTCTTCTCCATTCGATAAAACGGCAGTTGATTTTTTAGAAACTCTTGATGTACCTGCCTATAAAATCGCTTCTTTTGAAATAACAGATATTCCATTAATTGAGTATGTAGCCTCAAAAGGGAAACCAATTATCATTTCTACCGGAATTGCAAGTATTGAAGATATTGAACTAGCAATTGATGCATGTAAAAGATTTGGGAATTCAAATATTGCTTTGTTAAAATGCACTTCAAGTTATCCGGCACCAATTGAGGAAGCAAATATTTGCATGATTAAAGATTTAGCTAAACGTTTTAATGTAATAAGTGGTTTGTCCGACCATACTATAGGTTCAACTGTTCCTATTGTCGCAACAGCATTAGGAGCTAAAATTATAGAAAAACATTTCATAATTGACCGCACTATTGGTGGGCCTGATGCATCTTTTTCGATGAATGAAGAGGAGTTTACGAAAATGGTTAAAGCTATCAGAGAAGCAGAAAACGCCATTGGTAAAGTAGATTACAAGCTAACTGAAAAACAAAAAAAAGGCAGAAACTTTTCAAGATCTTTATATGTTGTTGAAGACATAAAAAAAGGAGAAATAATTACTGATAAAAACGTAAGAAGTATTAGACCTGGTTTTGGATTACATCCAAAATTTCTTCCAGAATTATTAGGGAAAAAATTTAATCAAAATATTCAAAAAGGCACCCGAATGTCTTTAGACTATATAAAAAATTAAGTATATGATAGCGATAATATTAGCGGCTGGTTATGGAAATAGAATGAGGCCCTTAACAGATTATGAGCATAAAACCTTATTAAAAATTAATGGAATTACAATATTAGATAATATTATTGATTCCTTAATTACTAATTCAATAAAGAAAGTAGTAGTTGTTACTGGATATAGATCAGAAGAGTTGAAAAAATATTTATTAGAAAATTATAATAATGTTAATTTTCAATTTGTTCATAATGAGAATTTTAAAACCACCAATAATATTTTTTCTTTATCATTAGCATTCAAAAATATTCAAATTGATTCAGATATTATATTAATAGAATCAGATTTGATTTATGATCATAAAATAATATCAGATCTCATAAATGATTCTAATAAAAACATTGCATTAGTATCTAAATATCGTTCTGGAATGGACGGTACAGTTGTTAAACTTGGATCAAACAATAAAATCACTGAAGTAATTCCCCCACATCTTCAGGATTCCAATTTTACATTCTCAGATAAATATAAGACTTTAAATATTTATAAATTTTCTCAAGATTTTACAAAAAATATTTTTTCTAAACTTTTAAATTACTATTCAGAAGTTATTGATGACAATTGTTACTATGAGTTAGTCTTGGGGATTTTAATATACATGCAAAAAGAAGATATTTATTCTTTATTAGTTGAAAATAAAGATTGGATTGAAGTAGACGACACTAATGATATAAGAATAGCTGAATTTAAATTTGCTAAAAAGGAAAAAAAAGATATTCTAGCTAATGCATGGGGGGGCTATTGGAATTATAATATAACAGATTTTTCATTTATAAGAAATATGTATTTTCCAACACCATCAATGATTGCGGATATCAAAAATAATATTGAAGAATTAATTTGGAATTACGGATCATCAAATAAAATTTTTGATAAAAAATTATCCTATTACTTATTAAAAGATGAAACTAAATTATGTGCTTTAAACGGTGCATCACAAATCTATCCTTTTATTAATAACAAATATTCTGATACCAAAGTGTTAATGCCAACTCCCACATTTGGGGAATATGAAAAAATATTTGAAAATAAAGAATATTACACAGATGATGGTTTATTTAATTTTGACGAAATTTCTAATAAAATTGACAATAATGATATTGTTGTTTTCGTAAATCCAAATAACCCAACTGGAACTTTTGTGGAATCACAACTTATTATTCAATTAATTAAAAAATATCCAAATAAATTATTCATTATTGATGAATCATTTATCGATTTTTCAAATACGAAATCTATATCTGAAACCCCCGAGAGCGAATTACTCGATAATTTTATGATTATTAAAAGTATGAGTAAAAGTCACGGATTTCCGGGAGTAAGGATAGGGTACGCTTATTCAAATAATTTAAATCTGATCTCTGATATTAAAAAATCACTTCCTGTTTGGAATTTTAATTCTATAGCTGAGTATTTTTTGGAGATTATGTTAAAATATAGAAATGATTTTAAAATATCTATTGATAAAACAATTCATGATCGTCAGGAATTCATTAAACAGATGAAATTACAGAATTGGGTTATGTGTGTTTTTGATAGTGGTGCTGATTTTATTTTAGTTGAAACTACTAATGAAATTTTAGAATTAATCAATATAATATTAGAAAAGGAATCTATTTATATTAGAGATGTTAGTAATAAGTTTAGTGACAATAGGACTTACTTTAGATTTGCAGTAAGAACTCCAGAAGAAAATCTTAATATGATTGAAACTATTAATAAATACTTAAACAGGTAATGTATAAGGACACATGGCCTAGGATGAATGAAAATATTAATCTTTCAATTCCTATTTCTGAAAGAAAAAATGTTTATTCTGAAGTTAATAGCGTAATTCATTTTTTAAATAAAATAGTTCCATCTAATTATTTTTTTAGCTGTGGTACAGTTCTTGGTTTAATCAGAGAAAAAAAACTATTAGACTGGGACACTGATATTGACATTGATGTTTTAGAACCAACACAATTGATTATAGATAGCATAATTAAAAACATGGAAGCTCTTGGTTATGGCTATGAAAGAAAATTAATAGCTAATAAAAGATATTCCCAAATTGTATTCGTTAAAGCCCCCTATCATTCAATAGATTTTTGTTTTTGGTATAAAGATGGAAACAATTTCATTAATGATTTACCAGAGACAAATATTTATAAAAGACTTCATCCTAAAAAACTATATACTAAGTTCAAGGTCTTAACAATTAAAAATGTTGCGTTTCAAGTTCCTTATGACACAAACTCATATATTGAATATATTTATGGATCTGATTGGAAAATACCAAAAAAATATAAAAATTGGTTGAAAAACTCAAACGATTTATCGCTGGACACAAACTTATTAAATTTATTAAATAAGCTTATTTGGAAATTAAATAGATATTTTGGAAGAGTAAAGAATTATTATTTACGAAGAGTACATGAAATTTAATTTTGATTCCAAGTGGATTTTTGATATATAAAATATGTGTTTATCTAATCGCACCACTAACAAAATAAACTAATGGAAAATAAAGAATTTATAAAGGAGAATGTAAATTATTTTGAACGTAATTTTAATTCAAAATCAGCAAATATAATATTATTTGAATCATTTTATGAAAATAAGAATTTAATTTATGGCATAACAAAGGTTGGTCTAACTTTATCATCAATACTAAATTTAAAACCAATATGTATATTACCTCCTAATACTAAGAATCATAATTTTATTAAATCTTTGTGTAAGAATGTTATTTATTCTAAATCATTAGCAATAAAATCATTAACTAAAAACTTTATATTCTTAACTATAACATTTTTAACAATTAATAGAAAAAAATTACTTGAGCTGACAGTAGATGGCATTAACATTGGAAAATATATATACGATGCAATTCTAATACACAATAAAATAATAACTATTGAAAGTATTAATTTTAAATACAGAATTAACATTGTAAAACAAATTGTATTTTACTTTATTTTCAAAGAAATCTTTTTAAAAAATAACATTAAATTTTTAGTCCTTGGAGATAATACATATACGCATGGATTCCTATTCGAACTTTCAAAAAAATTTAATGTCCAATGTATAACTCCGGTAGATTTAAATTCATTTAAATTATCTAAATACACATCTAAAGAACATTATGATGAGCATTGTTTCTCTATTACAAACAAATATTTAGAAAAAATTAGAAATAAAGAAGAAGCTTTGGAAATTGCTAATGCCTACTTAAAGAAAAGATTTACAGGTTCTATTGAACAACATGATGTTTTAAATGCATTTAAAAATAAGATAGCTAAAACAAAAAAACAGCTTTATACTGACTATAATTTAGATGAGAGAAAAAAAATAGTAGCTATAGTTCCACAAATTTTTTGCGATGCTCCTCATGCCTATCCCAATACAATATATTCGGACTATTATGAATGGTTCGTTGAAACTGTAAAGATATTATCTCAAAACAAACACATTAATATCATTGTAAAGGAACATCCCTCTGCACACTTATATTACGAAAAAGGGAAAATAGAACAAATTTTAAAAGAATCTAATTTCGACATTACTTTAATTAATCCAAATGAAAATCAGTATTCTTTACTTCAAGCTACAGATATTGTTGTTACTTGTGGTGGAACTGTTGGTTTAGAATTCGCTTGTCTAGGTAAACCTGTTGTTTTAGCTGCAAATCCTCCATATTCAAATCTAGATTTCACAATGAACAATATATCCAAAGAAGATTATGAGAAAAATCTGTTAAATTGTCATTTGATTGAAAAATTGAATAAAGCACAAATAGAAAACGCACTTTTAACCGCCTATCTCTCATATTGCAAAAATGATGTTGATTTATCCAAAATTGAAATAGGATCAGAAATTATTTTACTTGGGAAAAAATATAGTGAAGAAAAACTCTACAATTGCATAAATAAATACCAAAAAGTAAGTATTGAACAACAATACATTTACTCTTACCTTAAATCTTTCATTAATAATCCTAATAGATTAGGCATAAAATTATAAGCCGACATCTTATTTTTTAGTTTGTTTTTTATGAAATTGATTTCGTTTTTTGCTTAAACAGGGTTTTTTCTAGTCATTAAACAATCAAATCTAAATGGGTTTTGCGCAAAGCCAGGCATTTGATGTTCATGAAATTGTGTGTGAAATTGATTTTCTAAACCAATTTTCTCAAACCACGATTTTTCGAAATAAAGTATGTCAAGTCCTTTGTACTTTAATTCATATTCTTTTGGGGATAACAAACCTCTTCGCATTATTTCTGATTCTTTTTTCAAAGATAAATCAGGTATGCCTTTAACTAAAACTTTTTTAGCTGCACCATTAATCATTATTTTTAATACATCCGATGCATACGCATGTGAATGAAAATAATGAAAAACATGATTAGCTATCGCTACCGATACAGGTGGATCTATTTTACATTTTGAAGCTTCCTTATGTTCAAAATAGCTTTCTCTTAAAGGCATGCTAGACTTGGCAACTTTAATGAGTTCCTCTGAATAATCAATACCACTTACTTCATGACCTGATTCATATAATGTATAAAGAAATGCTCCAGCGCCACAGCCAACCTCAAATATTGAATCTTCTTTATTAATATTATAGCGTTCTAAAACCAATTTTATATATTTTTTCCAATCAGACTCTGACATCATGCCAAGTGGAGAATCAAAACCATCTATTGAAATTAATTTTTCGAGAATAGTTGCTTTATTTGTACCCTTAAGTTTACGGTTATTCCACACTCTATGCCAATTATTGATGTATTCGCTTTTCATTATTTTATTGCACTAAAAATTTCTTATTGATATCTTATATCTTTTGCATACATATTTAATTTATGTCTATTCAGGTATGTTCTTTATTTCTTTTATTTATCTTTTTTTTATAAAATTTTTAGCTGTATTTAATGCGATATTGATACACTGATCCATATCTAAATATGAATACAATCCTAATCTTCCAATAAATTCTACATTTGGATTCTTTATAGACTTATATTTTTGATACAATTCTTTATTTAAGCCTTTTAAGTCTTTAACCGGATAGTATCTCATATTATTATTCTCCTCAAAAGAGCATGGCTCCTCATAAGTAATAGTAGTGAAATTATCATTTACCCCATGTTCAGGGAGATTTTTCCATTCAGTCATTCTTGTAAATTTACCGTTATTAGTGAAATTAACAGTGACTGCTGGTAAGAGTTTAGGACTAGGAAAATCAATATTGTGAAATTTGATTGATCTATAATCTAACTTTCCGTATTTAAAATTATAATACTCATCTATTGGCATTGAGTTAAAAACAAAATCATAATCTTTTTCCATACTTCTTTCAAATGAAGTATTTCTAATAACGCTAATACTTTGGTGATCAAGTAAATTAGTTATAAAATGTGAATAACCGTGTTTGGGAATTAATTGAAACTCGTCATTTGGAAAATAATATTCATTATCATCATTTCTAATAGGGACTCTATTAATGATATCTGGACTTAATTCCTCCAATTTAATTCCCCACATTTTTTCAGAATATGGCCTAAAAAAAGTATTTACAATGTTATTTTCACCTACAATTTTCTTGGTTTCATTATTAACAGGTAGAGTAACATACCTCCCGTCTTTGAGTATTGCCTTAACCTTATGCTTATATTCTATCCACTCTGAGTACTTTTTAATAAAATCAACTACTTTTTTATTATTAGTATGAAAAAGATGAGGTCCATATTTATGCACCCTAATTCCTCTTGAGTTTGTGTAGTCAAAAACATTACCACCTACTTCATCTCTTTTTTCAATGATTGTTATTGAATATTTGCCTGTTTCAGCCAAAATTCTTGAAATAACCGAGCCAGATAACCCAGACCCTACAACTAAAATTTCATTCATTTTTTTGTTATTATTTTGTACAAAGAATTGCCGATTTTTTTAAATCTAGAATCATCTATATCCCTAGCAGTTATTAAGAAATAATTATTTTTTAGATAAGCGTTTTCAAAATCAATATCTTGAGTGGAATCTAAAAAAATGAAATCTTCAGGGTAATTAAGATCAAATTTAGTGGGAGTATATTCAAATAAATACCTTATCGACGGGATTAAATCGTTGTACACATAAACTATCTTTTGACTTGGAAATTCATAATTTATTAAATCATTATTTATATTATTTTTTCTCCAATTTCCGTTTAAAATGGCACTAAAAAGCAAGGAATATATTCCAGAAAGAAGTATTGGGAAAAATGGATAATTAGTAAAATTAATCTTTGTTTCGTTTTTAATAGAAATCCAATAAATTATAGGTAAAAATGTGTAAATAAAAACTCCTAAATTTCTTTCATCAAATGGAGAATAAGGATATATCCCAAAAAAAGAAATTAAAATAAAAGTTAAATTAATCAGTATTGATGATAATATTAAAAATTTTAAATTTTTTAAAAGATTTTTATCAAGGATAAAAATTGCAATTAAAAAAGCTAAAGAACATAAATGGATCCAGTTATTACCTTGAAAAAATAAAAAAAAGTTATCGCTTAAATAGGGTACATAATCAACCTTAGATAAACTTGGATTTTGATTTTTTAAAACCAAAAAAGATGAACTAATGACGCTTATCAAAAGAGGTGTGGAGAAAATAATAACTTTTTTAATTTTATTGATTGGATTTAAGGTCGAAGTATACACTTCTCTAAAAATTAATAACGTTACTACGCCAAATAATAAAATTGATGAATATCTTGAACTTATGAGGATTGAAGATAAAATAGAGATGGTTAAAAGTTTGTAACTATTCAGGTTTTTAAAATTAACTATTAAATAAATTGAAATAAGAATAGATAACGCTTCCATTGTGTATGCTCGTAATTCAATAGATCTAAATACTAGCTGAGGTATTGCAAAAAGTAAAAATCCATAAATCCATGGGTTTTTAAAATCATACACTTTTTTTGAAATTTCAATAGTCAAAAAAACAGATGATATAAAGAATAGGAAAGGAAGTAATCTAATCCAGATATAATTAGTAGATATTTTTAACCATAGAAATAGCAATATTGAAAATCCACCTGGATCAAGATTAAATTTATTGTTGTTTATTAAAACTTCATTAAGAGTTCCTGGCAAAGAATTTGGTTCGCTATAATGATTTAAACCTAATGAAATGAAGAATTGACCTGCTTCATCAAACCATAAAAATGGGTTCAATAAAGTAAAAAAGATAAAACCGATTAAAAGAATTAAAGAAGAAGAATAATATTTATTATTTATCATTTTAATTTTTTCTTAAGAAAATAAAGATCAAAAATCATGTTGAGGCCCATTTGAAATACTTTTAAAACATTAATAGAGTTTTCACCGCCTAATCTGTCTGGAAAAGATATTTTAATAGTTTTATGCTTTAATTGATTTTTTAAAATTACATATGTGAGAGCAATATTATGTATGTCAAAAGATTCATTAATTTGTGATAATGATTCTTTCAAAGTATTCCTATTAAATAATCTATAAGGTGTATTTGGGTCTTTTAGATTTATTGATGTCAAAAAAGAGGTTATAACCAATGAAATCTTAGAAGTAAATTTTCTTATTAAACCATCACCCCTTGTTTTTCTAATTCCCAAAATAAAATCATATTCCGCTCTATTTTCCCAAAAGTTTTCAAAAAATCTTGGTTCACACTGACCATCACTATCTATTTGAAGGATATAATCTGACTTAATATTATTTACCGAAAAATCATAACCTAGTCTAATACTTCTACCATGACCTGAATTATGTTTATTTAATGTTATTAGGTTATATTTTAACGATTTTAAAATATCTAAAGAATTATCTTTTGAGCCATCATTAATAATAATAAAGCAATAATTGATTTTTAATTTTTTAAACTCTGTGTCCCAATCATTTAATACTTTTTCGATATTAGTTGACTCATTATAAACAGGTATAACTACAGACAACTCAAAGATTTCGTGAGATAATATTACATTATTTATTGTTAAATCTATAGTTTGGTTCATTTTTAGTTTAATTTAAAAATTATTAGTTGAGTTAGTAAAATAGTATTTTATAAAGAAATTAATTTTATAAATACTAAAGGGTAATTAATAAAACTGTTTGAGTTTTCTTAATTTATATAAAAAAAATAGAAGAGGGTTAATTGAAATCTTATTTATTTTAAATGATCTGAGTTCTTCTTTACATACTATCCATTTACTTATCAAACCACTATTGCTAATTCCTCCTACAAGCATTTTTACTAGCTTTTTATTTAAATAAAAAGAAGAAACTTGATTTACTTCTAAAAATCTTAGACATAACTCAAAATCTCCTCCAATTTTAAAGCTATCATTATAGCCCCCTAATCGGTCATATATCGCTTTTCTACAATAAAATGTTGGATGAGCAGGCATCCATGCCTTTTTCATTAATCCTTTCTTATAGGGTTTAGAAATCCAATTCCTTATAATTTTTTTTTCTTCGTTAACATAATTCAAGTCACCATAGACAATATCTGCTTCGTTACTTAAAAAAGCATTTATAATTTCTTGAACTGAGTTTTCATTATAAAAAATATCATCTGAATTTAAAAATCCAACTATTTCTCCAGTAGCTAATCTCAAACCTTTGTTAAAAGCGTCATAGATACCATTATCTAATTCAGAAATAATTTTTGTAATATGAGGAAAATTATTGCAAATTTTTAAAGTTTTGTCATTAGACTTACCGTCTATAATAATGTGCTCAATATTTTTATAAGATTGCTCAGATACTGAATTTAAGGTATTAACCAATGTAGATTCTGAATTATAAGTAATAGTTATAATGGAAATTTTCATTTAAAGAGTTTAAAAAAAATTAAATATATTATTCTCCAAGTTTTAACCTTTGAGTGTTCAGTTAGTGTAGCGTTTATGAACTTTGGATTTATAAATAATTTTAAATTCAATTTCACTAACTCTTTATGAAAACTAATATGTTCACAAACTTCATTACCCAATTTATCTATCCCTTTATATCTTGCTCCAAAATCAAAACACTGCCTCTTGTAAATTGCAATACCTCCAAAAGCTGATTCAACTTGAATCCAATTATTATTCATTGGTATTTTTATCATTTTAGAATAAATATTCACATATTTATTTATTAAAGAATATGAAAAGGGTTTGAAAAAACTAAGTTGTTTATATGGATCTACGGGATTCCATAAATTATGCCTTAAAGCCCAAATATCATAGTAAGGTCCGTTTTGATTAGCTGCACACATATCCCAATCTAATCTATTGAAGCAACTATTAATCGAATCAAGATTCAACTCTTTATTTATATCATCGAGATCAGAGATAATAACATATGAAACGTCCTCATAATTTTTTTCTATTTCTTCAACATAAACATTTCTACAAAATGCCAACCTTTGTGTTCGAGATGGTAGCTTATCCGCTAATTTCCCAAGCGAAATAAATTTAAAGTTATCTATTTTAGTTGATAGTTTTGAAAGCTCCAAGATTGTTTGGTCTGAACTGTCAGATTCAATTATTAGAAATTCTAAAGATTTATATTTTGGGATTGAACTTTTTAATCTTTCTATGTCTTTTACAATTGTATTTTGACAGTTTTTAACAATGCCAACTACTAAAAAAGAACATTCATTATTTAGGATGCTCATAATAAACCTTCTTTAATTAGTATATTTTTAAATGAAGCGTAATAAGTATGAGTATTATATAAGCTTGACAATTTGATGGAAACATCTGATCCATTTGCCCACTGAGATGTTGGTAATTTTTCAAAATATTCAAAACCTTCAACTACTTTATCAATGTGGTGATCAAATATTTCAAATCCATTTAGTCCGTCGATTAACAAGTCATCTTTAGAGCCAATATTGTGAGTTAATAATAATTGCATCCCACAAGCAGCTGCCTCACATACAACTGTTCCCCAGTGCTCTAATTTACTTAATAAAACAAAAACTTTAGCATTATTCATCCTATCAGCAATCTCATAGGGCTGGAGAAATCCTTCAATAGATAATCCTTTAATTTGTTTTGATATTACTAAATCTCCACTCCCAATAATTCTAAGATTCCATTTCCCACCATTCGCCTTATACATTTTAAAAGCATTAACCAATAAATCAATTGATTTCCTTTTTGTTAGCTGACCGACATATAAAAATTCATCTTTCCTGTCCAAAATTAATTTTGTACTTTTAAATATACCCTCATAAGCTCCATATAATCCAATATGGATATTCTTTGGATTCATGCCTAAAAAACGCATTAATTTTTTTGCCTTAATTCCAGGAACTAAGGCGCCGTTAAACTTGTTTTTAAGTAATAATCTAAAATAAATACTCCCAAATACCTGTCTTAAAGAAAACCTTAAATCATTATCAACGGAAACATAAACTTTTGCATTATTATTCTTTCTAATATAATCTCCATATTTTAAAATTTCTTTATTATTCCACCCAGTGTGAATGAATAAGTTTTTGTTGTTGAATTTTTTTATGAGATAACTTGAATCAAAATCATCATTCAGCCAAGTAATTTCTTTATTTAGAGAAATTTCTAAATCTTTGAATGGCACTTTCGGTTTAGTTGCAATAATTTCAACTTCTGGAAAATTTTTAATTACCTCTCGTAAAATTAAACCGCAAACAGGAAATCCTTCCCAATAAATTAATGGTTTTAACTTTCCCATTTATTGTTTCTTAATTTTTCCAAATAATCAATAAGATCAACTTTAGGTTTCCAGCCTAGATTTGAAAGTTTTTTAATGTCTAAATCTGCAGTTAGCCTATTACCTTTCCTTTCGGGTAACATTTCTATTTCTCCTCCAAAAAATTCTGCAACTTCTAAGATCGTGTATGTCTTTGGGTTTCCTATACAATAGTTGTCCCCATTTCCATTCTTAGCTACGAGAAGTAGGCCACTGACAATATCAGATACATGAGTAAAATTTCTTAGTTGAATTCCAGGTTTTACAACAGATAATTTTAAATTGTTTCTCATTTTAGAGGTAAACAATGCAATTAAAGTAGCATATTTACCTTTTGAAATTTCTCTTGGTCCATAGGCATTATAGAAATAAACAATTGCATAATTTATATTAAACCATTTTCCATAATTCTTAATTAATTCTGTATTTGATGCTTTTGTCCAAGCATATGGAGAGTTGTCTTTTGTTAATCCATTATCTCCAAATTTAGTGCTACTACCGGCGTAAACTATTTTACACTTATTTTTTCTTACAAACTCAATAACAGCAAGAGTACCTTCAATATTACTTTTAACAACTAATTCAATATCCTCAAAACTTTGCTCAACTCTTGAATACTCACCTAGATGAAATATTAAATCTGGAATAAATTTAATTTTATCGCTTATCTGGCCAGAAGAACCTTTGATGTATGTTACATTGTCTATGTGATTATCTGTTGATCCTGTAAAATAGTTATCTAAACAATATACTTCATTATCAAAACTCAATACTTCACATAAATGGCTGCCAATAAATCCTGCTCCTCCAATTACTAATATTTTCATAATTATATCTTATTGGTAAACTCTTGATAAACAGACTTTATACCTGTATCTATATCTATCTTTGATTTCCAGCCATTTTTAATTAATTTATTTGAATCTAATAGTTTTCTTAGGGTGCCATCTGGCTTACTATGATCCCATTGAATAGCGCCTTGATGACCCACAATTGATTGGACTTTCAATGCAAGTTGCTCGATTGAAATTTCATAACCACTTCCAACATTATATAAATCGGATTCTAAATTGTTTAACATTGAAAATAGTATTGCCTCAGCTAAATCATTTACGTGTAAAAACTCTCTCAAAGGTTTTCCTGTGCCCCATAAAAATACATCTGAATGATTATTTAATTTAGCTTCATGAAACTTTCTAATTAATGCAGGTAAAACATGAGAATTATTTAAATCATAATTATCGTTTGGGCCATAGAGGTTAGTTGGCATTAAACTTACATAATTTTTCCCCTTATACTTATTAAGAGCCTCAATTGCCTTTACACCAGAAATTTTAGCTGTAGCATACCATTGATTAGTTTGCTCAAGAGTGCCTGTTAAAAGGTACTCCTCCTTTATTGGCTGAGGTGACATTTTAGGATAAATACAAGAGCTGCCAAGGAAAATAACCTTTTCTACGTTGTGATTTTCAGAAGCTGAAATTAGATTGTTTTGAATTAATAGATTATCCATTAAAAAATCATAACCATAAGTGTTATTTGCGAGAATGCCTCCGACTTTTGCAGCTGCAATTATTACTGCATGTGGTTTTTCTTTTTCAAAAAAATCAAATACATTTTTTTGATTTCTTAGATCGAGCTCTTTACTTGTTTTGAGAATCAAATTGTTGTAACCCTCAAATTTAAACAATCTTACACACGCAGAGCCGACCATTCCATTGTGACCTGCAATGTATATTTTGGAACTTTTATCTATCATTACTCAAAATAGTTATGTGTAGTGAAATTATTTTCTAGTAAAAATTGATCTTTAGTCATCAATTTTAAATCTGACTCCATCATATCATTAACTAAATCATCTAAACTTGTAGTAGCCTGCCAGCCCAACTTTTCTTTCGCTTTGGACGGATCACCAATCAATAGATCTACCTCGGTAGGTCTAAAATATCTTGGATCAACTTTAATTATTTCTTTACCTAATTCAATTTGATAATTTGGGTTGCTACATTCAGAAACTTTTCCAACTTCACTGACACCTTCACCAAAAAATTTAATTTTAATACCTAAATAATTAAACGCCATTAGGACAAACTCTCTTATTGAAGTGGTCTTACCTGTAGCTATAACCCAATCCTCAGCTATATCAGCTTGTAAAATCATCCACATCATTTTAACATAATCTTTAGCATGACCCCAATCTCTTTTAGCATCTAAATTTCCTAAATATAAGGTCTCTTGTAATCCAAGTCCGATTCGAGAAGCTGCTCTTGTTATTTTTCTTGTAACAAAAGTTTCTCCTCTTACAGGTGATTCATGGTTAAATAGAATACCATTACAAGCAAACATACCATAGGCCTCTCTATAATTGACAGTAATCCAATACGCATACATTTTTGAAACCGCATAAGGAGAACGTGGGTAAAAGGGGGTAGACTCTGATTGTGGAATTTCCTGTACCTTTCCATACAATTCAGAGGTAGAAGCTTGATATATTTTAGTTTTCTTTTCTAATCCTAATAATCTTACTGCCTCTAAAATTCTTAAAGTTCCTATTCCATCTGCATTAGCAGTATATTCCGGAATTTCGAATGAAACCTTAACATGGCTCATCGCTGCTAAATTATATATCTCGTCTGGCTGAATTTCTTTAATTAATCTTATGAGATTTGTGCTATCAGTCATATCTCCATAGTGAAGAATAAAGTTTTGGTTTTCAACATGGGGGTCTTGATAAATGTGATCCACCCTATCTGTATTAATTAAAGAAGATCTTCTTTTTAAACCATGAACAATATATCCTTTAGACAAAAGAAATTGAGAAAGATAAGAACCATCCTGACCTGTAACTCCAGTTATAAAAGCTTTTTTCATTTTTTTGTTAATTTAATGTATATGTTTGGAAGGAAAAGAGCACATGCTACCGATGCTAAAAACATCATTGATTTTAATGCACCAAAAAAATTAAAGTTAAAATAAAAATACTCCTTTAAAGGCATTCCATTTGGAATAAATAAGAATTTCGCTCTCTTAATAAATGAAAAGCTTGGATTATACCATTTAAAATTATTATGGTCACATTTACCTATGATTTTAGATGTAATATAAATATTGATATTCAATCTAATAGCTCTTAACCCATAATCAAAATCTCCCAAAGAGTGTTTATATTTTGGGGACAGAAACCCTACTTTATTAAAAATTTTACGAGATATTAACACGCAATTCCCATTCATAAAATCACACTTTTGAGGAAACCCATTTGGCTTAATTAATGGGTTATTAAACCTTTTTTTTCTTCCTCCATATGTTACACTTGAATTGTCTTTAGTCACTCCGACAATTATTGATTCATCTTTAAGAGATTTAAAATCTGACATTAATTCTGTAATTGCATTTTCAAATAAAAAAGTATCATCATTTAACCATAAATAAAAATCTGAATTGGATTTTGAAGCTTCAATCCAAGCTTTCGTCATACCTTCATTCCAGAAGATATTATCTCCTACATTAAAGATTCTAATATCTGGATATTTGCTTTTTATAATATCTAGTGTATTGTCAGGTGAATTTGAATCAGCAATAGTAACATTTAAACTAAAATCTTTTGGTAATTCAGATTCAAATAGATTTTTTAAAGCCCCTAAAGTTGTTTCAATTCTATTGTATGTTGTAAGAATTACTGAAATTGTCATTTAAAATTAGTTGAATTAATTGTAAAACTAGAAATTACGCTTTTTAATAGAATTTTTTAAAATCGGCATTTTATCTTCCCAAAATTTTAAGTCATATTTATTCCATGCATGACAACCAAATGGCAGTCTGTTTTTATTCAATTCAAAACATTTTTTAGGGTTAACTTCAAATGAAAATTCCAAGGCTTCATAAGAATTTGGTAATGAAAATTCCTGAACAAAAAACTTCGCGATAAAGGCCCAAAAATAATCTTCATTATCATTGTATAAAAATTTAAAAAAACTAAGTTTATTGAAACTCCCAAATTGAAATTTAGCCAATAACTTTATTATAATTAAGTATTTTAAACCAATTCTAAGAGAGGTGTTATAAAATTTATGATCACTAAAATATAATTGTTTTGATTCAAGTACTTCAATAAATTTTGAAACTCGTCTCAATGAAAAGCCACCATTTCCCATTGAATCCAAATTAAATATATTTTTAAAAGAATTAACCCAAGGAGCACCTACATAATCATATTTTTTATCAACCCATAAATTGAGATTGTTTGAGATTGCTAGAGCATCTAACTGGCAAATTAATAAATATTGATAATTATTAAATCTTTTATAAAAATTCAAGTCTATCAATAATTTGTTGTAGCCTTTTATAGATTTAAAAAAAACATTATTGAAAAAAATTATCTCAATTTTATAATTCTTGACAAGCTCATTAAAATCATCATCAAATTTAAACTTAATAGGAGCTATAATATAAATTTTATGTCCCTGCAAAATTGTCAAGTTATTGTTCAGACTCTTTTCCTCAAATTCCTCAAGAAAATTTCTATAAAATGGTATTAATACAGCGGTTTTTTTCAAAATAATTGCTAGTAGATTTTTGTCAATGAATTTTTTAGTTGTGATTGTATTTTAGAATATAAACAGCAAATTTAAGTGACTAAAGGTTCTTTTTTATGTTTTAAAAATTGATCCTTTATTTCATAAACAGTATCACAAATTTCTAAAGTTGATAGCCTATGAGCTATTATAATTATTGTTTTTTCTCCTTTAAGCCCGTAAATTGATTCCATGACTTTAGCTTCAGTATCTGTATCTAGAGAAGCTGTTGCTTCATCTAAAATTAATATATCTGGATTATTATATAATGCTCTTGCTATACCTATTCTTTGCCTTTGACCCCCTGAAAGTTGAACACCTCTATCTCCAACCTTTGTATTAAAACCAAGTTCTAAATTGTTCACAAATTTTTTAAGTTGAACAATTTCTAAAAGTGCTATAATTCTTTTCTCATTAATTTGATTTTCTGAAACTCCAAATGCTATATTGTTTTTAATTGAATCATCTGTTAAATAAATAGTTTGTGAAACATAGCCAATGATATTTCTCCATGATTGTTTTAATTGACAATCATTAACTTCATCTATCAATATTTCACCTGAGTTTTGTTTATGAAGGCCAATTAATAAATCCACAAAAGTACTCTTCCCTGATCCAGACTCACCAATAATTCCAATAGTTTCACCTTTTTTTATTTCTAAATTTACATGTTTTAAAATATCCGAATTTTTTTTGTACCCAAAACTGACATCTGCAAATTGGATTTTATTCTGAAATATGGAATTTTGTTGGGAGTCTAAAAATTCCAAAGGGCGACTATTTAATTTTATTTCATTAAAAATAATATCGACAGAATTTTTAAAAAATTTCATTGATTGTATAGCTGATATTATTCTATTTAGAGATGGAATCATTCTAAAAGTAGCTGCTACAAAAACACCCAAAATTATAATTAGAGATGATGAGTCTTTACCTTGAAATAATTGCAAAATAATAAAACTAACTAGCCCAATTATTGATATGAGTTCAAGATAAAATCTAGGAATTTGAGAAATTGTATTGTGGTTCGCATTTAATCTTGCTTTGAAATAATTTTGTTCTCCAAATCTGTTTATAAAAAACCTTGTTTTACCTAAAATCAATAAATCTTTTATCCCTCCTAAACCTTCTAATGCAGTTTTAGAAACTTTGGCATCTATTTCTTCTCTTAATTTACCCCATTGATTAAGCTTTTTCTTTGTGAACTTTAAAAATATTAATGATAAAAGTCCATAAAAGATACCAATAGATAGAGCCCCAAAAGGTTCAATATATATTAATGTGCACAAAATAGATAACACAAAACCTCCTTCTATAAAAATTGTAATAAGGGCAAGTAAAAAAGCTGAAAACCCACTAATTTCTATCTGAATATTCTTAACAAGTTCAGATGTATTTTTCTTTAAATGAAAGCTATAAGGTTGAGATAAATAAGAGGAAAATAACTCGTTAGTTATATAGGCAGTATAGTTTGTAAGAAATCTGTTTTGCTTGAATACCAAAAAAACTAAAAAAAGAGATTTAAAAAAATATACTAAAACTATTAAGATAAGAAAATTAAAAGCAAAGTCATTATCCGATAATTGAGGAAAAAAATCTTTAATATTAGAAATTAAAGAATTAGTCTCTAATGCTTGGGGATCTATTATAACATTTAATGCTGGCACTAATATTCCTAATCCAAATACTTCAAGAATCATTCCAAAAAACAGTAAAAAAGAAAGAAGAACTAGCCCTTTTCTTTGTCTTTTAGTTAATAAGAAATTTATTTTTTTTAAAACATCAATCATATTGAGTTTCTATTTGCTTTTTGTTTAACTAATAATTTAAAGAAAAATCATTTAAATTTTCTTGACTTTTATCTTTAGCTGAAATCTGAAAATCACTCTTGTCAATTTTCCAGTCAATCATTAAACCAGGATCATTAAAAGCAATTCCCTTTTCAGATTCCTTATTATAATAATTATCTACTTTATATGAAAAAACAGCCGTTTTACTTAGAACTACAAATCCATGGGCAAATCCTTTTGGAATAAATAATTGCTTTTTATTTTCTTCGTTTAGCTCAATTGCCACATGCTTCCCAAAAGTTGGAGAATTTTTTCTAATATCGACAGCAACATCAAGAACACTACCCTGAATTACTCGAACTAATTTAGCTTGTGCATATGGGAATTCTTGATAGTGAAGTCCTCTTAAAACACCATATGAAGATTTGGATTCATTGTCTTGACAAAAATTTATTTCAAACCCTAAGTAATCATTTAGCTCTTTTTCTATAAATGACTCGAAGAAATATCCGCGCTCATCTGAGAAAATATTAGGCTCAATTATTATTATATCTGGTATTTCTGCCTTGCTAAATTTCATATTTTTTTGCCTGGTTAGCTATCCTTAATAAATATTTACCATAAGCATTTTTTTGCAGTGGTTCTGATAATTCAAGTAACTGATCTTTTGAAATATAACCTTTTAGAAAAGCTATTTCCTCAAGACATGCGACCTTTTGACCTTGTCTATGCTCTACAGCTTGAATAAAATTAGATGCCTCTAACAGGCTTTCATGTGTGCCAGTATCTAGCCATGCGTAACCCCTACCTAATAACTCAACTCGAAGATTTTTTTCTTCTAAGTACTTCTGGTTTATAGAAGTAATTTCTAATTCTCCTCGATTACTTGGTTTTACATTTTTAGCAATTTCAATAACAGTATTTGGATAGAAATATAAGCCAACAACAGCATAATTACTTTTAGGGTTATTAGGTTTTTCCTCTATGCTTAAAGCTTTTCCATAATCATCAAAGTCAATAACTCCATATCTATGTGGTTCATTGACGTAATATCCAAATACAGTTGCTGTTTGTTTTTCAGTTACAATTTTTAATGATTTTTCTAAAATCTTAGTGAAGCCTTGACCATAAAATATATTGTCTCCCAATATTAGGCACACATCATCTTTTCCAATAAAATCTTCTCCAATTAAAAAGGCCTGAGCTAAGCCATCAGGAGATGGTTGTTCTTTGTAAAATAACTTAATTCCTAAATCACTTCCATTCCCTAATAGGCGCTCAAATAGAGGCAAATCAATTGGTGTTGAGATAATTAATATTTCTTTTATTCCAGCAAGCATAAGAACAGAAAGCGGATAATAAACCATTGGCTTATCGCTAATTGGAAGTAACTGCTTTGAAACTCCCTTAGTTAAAGGGAAAAGCCTAGTTCCTGAGCCTCCTGCTAATATTATTCCTTTCATTTTAAATTTTTAATAATACTTTATATCTTAAAATTACTAGACTTTAAAATTCTTATCTACATGCTTTAATATCAATTTTCTCAATGAACTCACAGTTTCCCATTCATGGTTTTCTTCCGAATTATAAGTGAAACCTTTCTTGACTTTCTTTGCGTTAAATTTGTTTATATATTCATCTATGTTCCATCTAGGTAAACTTGGTAAAATTGTAAAATATTTCCCTAAGTCGAAAGTGTAATGAGAATCCGAAGATGTGATCATTTCTTCGTGTAATTTTTCTCCAGGCCTAATTCCTACGACTTTGTGTTCTAAATCTGGGGCTATAGCTTTTGCAACATCTGTAATTTTATATGAAGGGATTTTAGGAATAAATATTTCACCCCCCCAAGCGTTAATTAGAGCGTGAAGAACCATATCTACTCCTTCATCAAGAGAAATATTAAATCTTGTCATTTCTCTGTTTGTTATAGGCAAAAATCCTTCTTCCCTTTTTTTTAGAAAAAATGGAATAACCGAACCATTTGATCCCATTACATTGCCATATCTAACGACCGAAAAACAAATTTTATTAGAACCACTAATGTTATTAGCCGCAACAAATAGTTTATCTGAAGTTAATTTAGTTGCCCCGTATAAATTGATTGGTGCACAAGCTTTATCTGTAGATAATGCTACTACGTTAGTTACTTCAGACTCTAAACAAGCATAAATTACATTTTCAGCTCCATTTACATTGGTTTTAATACACTCAGATGGATTATACTCAGCCAGATGAACATGTTTCATTGCTGCTGCATGAATTACATAATCAATTCCCTTCATAGCTCTAACTAATCTCTCTTTATCTCGAACATCTCCTATGAAAAATCTAATAGATTTATATGTTTTTTCAGGAAACTCTTGAGCCATAAGGAACTGCTTTTGTTCATCTCTTGAGAAAATTACTAAGCGTTTTACATCTGGATATTGTTGATAAATTCTTCTAGTTAAAGCTTGTCCTAATGAACCTGTCCCTCCAGTAATTAAAATTGATTTTCCATTCATATTATAACTTTTTAAGCAGCCAGCTAGATGACTGTATTTTATCTCCAAGACCTTCAATGAGTGCCACATTCATCTGCTCACAAACTGACCTCTCTGGAATGGTGTCGTTATTTTGATCCCCTCCATTAGCAAATCCAAGCTCAAACTCAGATCCAAACTGCTCAGCAATCATTTTAATAGTGGCGCAAACGGTTCTATCGGTATCAATAGAGAGTACAGCTTTATCTACTGCTTTAATGTTAGAAACGATAATCATACGCTCATTTTCATCCTGAAACTCTCTACTACCTTTTAACGCTCTTTGATGATCATTATTTACAATCACAAAAAGCTCGTCTACCATAGCTTTAGCATTATTAAAATACTCTAGATGCCCTTTATGAATGGGGTTAAAGTAACCTGAAACGATGATGGCTTTTTGCTTTTCCAAATTAAAAAAGATCATTAATGATTTTTACTACTGCTGGTAGGTGAGATTTTTTTTGTAAAACTAATACTCTTTTCATCCTTTTCCAATTGAATAGATACTTGATGAAAGAATACCTCTACCATCAAAAACTATAGTCTTTGAAAAGTC
>Ga0209603_1001170_pt1 | contig 28032 bp, 12 predicted proteins | sample COGITO_mtgs_1206_FD_184812 | JGI IMG/M metagenome (GOLD analysis project Ga0209603, IMG submission 184812) | Pelagic marine microbial communities from North Sea - COGITO_mtgs_120607 (SPAdes) (version 2) | ecosystem: Environmental > Aquatic > Marine > Epipelagic ... | reverse complement strand
ACGGATGAATGCTGCGAAAGCGTCTTGACAACCTGTACGCTGGAACGGTTGGGCGTGTAGCACAGCTGGATAATGCGTTGGCCTCCTAAGCCGAAGATCCCGGGTTCAAATCCTGGCACGTCCGCCACCAATTTTTAGTCCATGCCCTTATCTAGAGATCTTGGTCATGTTTTTTTTTGATGGTTGTTGGCTTTTTTCTAGACTTACTTTGACCTAGCTCAGAAACAAATGGATTCACTTCAGAGAAGTGAAGGCCAATATAGACACATCAGCAACGACGTTTTCTCGCCGTCTCAGTGAATTAGAGAAGTTTAGCCTCCTGTCTCTCCAACGGAACCCCCAGTCGTTCCAGTGATGGTGGTTTACAGTTTGTGACGGACGCAGCGCTTTATGCCATGCCACGATTTGAGGCATGTTTGAGAAATTCGGAAGTACGATACTCTGATAAGTGGTCAGAGATTACACAGATTATGAACCAGCGTTGGTTACTCATCACTGCTGTTGCTGTGATGGTTACTCTACCTTCTCTCGCCCAGGAAACAGGGCTCTCGGTTTCTTTTCTTTTTGCTTTCACTTCGTGTTCCCTAATTTGGGCCCAAGAGCTTGCAGTCATACAATGGAGATACCGAGAAGAAAATGTAGAATTCACTAATAGATTCAATTCGAAATTCTCATCATACCCCGGATTTTTACTAAGGTATACACATATAATTTTGGCATGTTTATCGGTTCTATACCTTGTTTTCACAATTGGATACATCCCCGATCTCACAGGCATAGCAATATTGTTATTGGTATTTAGTACACTTACACGCATTCTCGATCCCATTTTGGGCATCATGTCCTCAATTGAGTCGATTCCTTGGACTAGTTTGGTTGGCTACATTGTTGTGCTAATGTTTTCTATCTCCTCAGGTTTAGATCCAGAAAAGTTAGAAATCTACCAAGTTCCAGTTTACATGATACAGCCAATCCCATTAGCAATGGTAGCTTATATCACTCTAAACCTTAGGCTGGTCTACTACCAGAAGTTTTGTTTTCTCCATGAACAAAACCTTGAATCCCAATTACGTCTAATCCTCATCCCCTTGTTCTTTTTATCAGTTCACCAAATGATCAACATCTTAGACGCACTTGACCTTAGTTCAGTTTTCAACAGGTGATTTGATGAATGAACGAGTACGAGCCTACGCACTTGTTTTGGTACTTCTGCTCTCAACATGTGTTCCATTATGGACTGTTGCGGCTTCCACAAATTTCTCGACGACTATTTCTTTCCAAGAAAATGTATATGGGGATGAATCAGACGGAGGAAGTGTATTCTCACCAGCAAACCCCACCTTTCAACTCGCAGTTTCCAATCTCACAAATGCCACGATCATTAACACAGAATATGAATTATCAAATTCAACATCAGTCCAATTGTACAATTATACCACAAATGTGACGATACCATCCAACCATTCTTCCACCTTCGATTTGCGATACCGTACCAACACCACATCAGGCCTCGAGTCTTGGAAATCTTTGGAGATTGTTGTTGATGCTGATTCACCAGTCATCAGTTTGTCAAGCACAAACGGTTCACTAAATCGATACTCACAAAATCAATCTATTTTCGTCGTGTCTTCAAACCAGCCGTTAGAATTCCAGTGTGTAGATTCAAGTTCCGGAGTTCAATCTTTTTCTGGTTTGATTGGAAATACTTCGCTGGCCTCTATTAATAACTCAATTACGGTGACCAACCAGACATTCACAAATCAAGCAAACCAGTCTCAACAAATTGACTTGACTGCGTTTTGCTCAGACAATGTAGGTAACAACAAATCATCCACATTCACACTTATTTTGGATGACGAAAATCCACAACTTCTCACTACTGAATCTGGTACAAGGATTGGCAATTGTGTTTCTGAGGTTTGGAAGTTGTGGCCTTCTGCAACAGATAATCACTCCGCTGCGAGTGTGCAGATATGGTCTCAATTTTCTTGGTCAACGGCCCCCTCAAGTATCTCACCGGATAGCAATACTAGTGGTTCAAACATTACCCTTCGGGCTGTTGATAGTTCGGGATTCTCAAGTTCAAACCAAAGCTGGTTAGTCACTGTTGATTCTTCGTCACCAAATATGTCGACCACATTAAATTCCACGGAACTTTCCATATCAGCGTATGACAACTGTACCTCCACAAATGTGCAAGTCATGTGGGAAACAATCCTAGGACAAAGTTCAGGTTGGGCGACGTATCAGAACTCGACCCTAGTCATTCCTGTACCATTTAATGGTAGCATAGTTCGAGCGAAAATCAAGGCCATCGATCAGTTCGGTAATGAAAATCTGGTTACGTCCGGTTGGGTGAGTACAAACGGTTCACTACCAAGTAGCGTGGTTGTTTTGCAAAACGACCATCTTGGCAACATAAGTAACAATTCGGTTTCTTTGAGAATCACTCCCACTGGTTATCTTGCGAACAGTAGTTTTCAATTATATATTAACAGCCAACTGAATTACTCTAGTTACACAACCTCACAAGTCATTCTTAATCGTAGTCTTGCTCACGGGGATGATTTCACCCTTCTCATAAATACGAGCAACGGATATGGGGGATATACGAACCAAAACTTTGGATACACCGTTGACAATTCGAATGGGCATGTTCTTCCAATCACACTCTCGGGTCAATCGTTGAACACAACCTCGCTGCTGCTCGGACCGACTGGCCGTCTTACACCTGCAGCGGCATCTGATGACAATTCAGGTGTTGGTGGTGACTTTGTTTCTTGCACATGGGATGCATCCACTTGGTTCCAGTCGACAGCTGGATTCAATTACGCACCATCTACCTCATCAGGCTCAGTTCAAGCATTCGTGTTTGGGTGTCGCAGCGTTGACTATCTTGGTAATGAAGGCCCGATCACATGGGTCAACGGATCTGTTGACTTGGAGACTCCATCCCTCACGCTCCAACCTGCAGCCAGTGAGACGATCGGTCTCAACACATCCCTGGTCGTCAATGCTTCCGACTCGAATGGAATCGCTTCGACACAACTCAATTTGGAATGGTCGAACGGCTCTTCCACACTTTATTCCAACTTGTCCCTCGGTACCTCGAACTGGACCAGTACACTTGGCCAGTTGTTCACTGGACTTTCTGACGGAACGGTGACCGCTACGGTCGTCACCACGGACCAACTTGGCAATACGAACACGATTTCGAGCCGCAGTTGGACATTGAACACGTCCAGTCCATTCATCACCACTGCCCTCAGTGGAACCTACTACAACCAATTCATCACGAATGATTCGACTGGAATCACCTTGACTCTCCCGTCGGGAGGCTGGAGTGGGTTGTGGGTTGCTTACACCTTTGTCGACAGTTCTGGATCGACCATCTTGTCTGGCAATGTGTCGTCTTCGACCTTGCTGGAGCCAGCAGACTTGGTTGAGGGAACTGCATGGTTGAACACAACCACGGGTGACGCTCTTGGCCGTATCCAAGTGCAATCTTGGATCTACACCGTTGACAATTCGAATGGGCATGTTCTTCCAATCACACTCTCGGGTCAATCGTTGAACACAACCTCGCTGCTGCTCGGACCGACTGGCCGTCTTACACCTGCAGCGGCATCTGATGACAATTCAGGTGTTGGTGGTGACTTTGTTTCTTGCACATGGGATGCATCCACTTGGTTCCAGTCGACAGCTGGATTCAATTACGCACCATCTACCTCATCAGGCTCAGTTCAAGCATTCGTGTTTGGGTGTCGCAGCGTTGACTATCTTGGTAATGAAGGCCCGATCACATGGGTCAACGGATCTGTTGACTTGGAGACTCCATCCCTCACGCTCCAACCTGCAGCCAGTGAGACGATCGGTCTCAACACATCCCTGGTCGTCAATGCTTCCGACTCGAATGGAATCGCTTCGACACAACTCAATTTGGAATGGTCGAACGGCTCTTCCACACTTTATTCCAACTTGTCCCTCGGTACCTCGAACTGGACCAGTACACTTGGCCAGTTGTTCACTGGACTTTCTGACGGAACGGTGACCGCTACGGTCGTCACCACGGACCAACTTGGCAATACGAACACGATTTCGAGCCGCAGTTGGACATTGAACACGTCCAGTCCATTCATCACCACTGCCCTCAGTGGAACCTACTACAACCAATTCATCACGAATGATTCGACTGGAATCACCTTGACTCTCCCGTCGGGAGGCTGGAGTGGGTTGTGGGTTGCTTACACCTTTGTCGACAGTTCTGGATCGACCATCTTGTCTGGCAATGTGTCGTCTTCGACCTTGCTGGAGCCAGCAGACTTGGTTGAGGGAACTGCATGGTTGAACACAACCACGGGTGACGCTCTTGGCCGTATCCAAGTGCAATCTTGGATCTACACCGTTGACAATTCGAATGGGCAAAGCCCGGTTCTAAATTACCATGGTGCAAACACTACAGTACTGGGCGTCATTTGGATTGGTGGTTCCACATTCTTTACTGCTAGTTCAGTTAGTGATGATTCGAATGGGGTTGGCGGTGATTCTGCCTCATGTACATGGGACAATCAAACTTGGTTCACTGTGTCTGCATCGGAATCAATCTATCCCTCAATTACATACGGCACTTTACAGAATTTGACATTGGAGTGTCGGAATGTGGATCATCTAGGCAATGTAGGACCTCTCATCTCCGTAAGTGTAAAGTCTGATACAGTTCTTCCTACACAAGAATGGTCCCCCACAAGTGGATCATACATCAGTCCAAACTCCAGTATTGATGTCATCACAACAGATAATCTCGATGTGGAGAATCGCCTTCACATTGTGTGGACGAATGAAACAACAACGCTCCAATCCAACATAACGATGTACATGTCAACGAACTCGATCACTCTCAACCAAATTTGGGCAAACTTAGCCGACGGTGTCGTCCAATCTACATTATACTCGGTAGACGAAGTTGGAAATATGAATCAATCGTCAACTCGAACGTGGTATCTCAACACAACAATGCCTAGCACATTGGTACATCTGCAGGGTAATTTCGTCGGCACATATGTGCCCAGTCATAATTTTGCAATTCAATTAGTTCCTCCCACGGTTGGAAATAGCAATGGATGGGCAGTTTACACATTGGAGCATAGCAATGGTTCTACGATTTTGAGCGGCAATATAAGCAACTCAACTCAACTCTCTTTCTGTCAATCATGCTCGGTTCCTTACCTGCTGACTTATGGTGTACTTTACTTGAACATATCTTCATTTGATTACTTAAATCGGAGCCAATCGAATTCATGGGTCTTTACCGTTGATGATGGGGTTGGAACGATCCCATCTTACTCTCTAACAGGGCCTTCATTAAATCAAACGATGGGGTTAGTCCTCGGCCCCGAGGCTCGCATAAACTTCGCAACTTTGCAAGATGACGTGGGCGGGGTTGGTGTTTCACATGCTCGATGTAGTTTGAACGGCAATCCAGCGTTCAATGTATCATCTGGTTCATCGATAGACCCTAACTCCACTTCCGGCGCAATAAACTCATTTTCGTTAGGTTGTTCAGTTGTTGATTACTTGGGCTACATCGGAAGTGTTAGTTGGATAAATGGTTCTGTTGACGCTCAGACGCCGTGGGTTAATTTCTCGATAGTAAACAATGCAGTCGTCTCCCAAAACACGACCCTGTCGATTGTTTGCGTAGATACAAATGGTTGTAACATGGTAGATATTTATGCTAAATTCCAACAGGGCACCAACGTAACTTGGTTTGGGATGACCTTGTCTGGCCCATCTGCCAGTATACAACTTTCATCATTTTTGACGGTATCAGGTTCAGGTTATCTCGAAATTTATGTGGTGGCTGATGACGGGGTTGGAAATAACGTAAATTCATCACTCAATGGGCTTCTCTACTTGCATGATACTCCAACGTTGGATACGCAAATCTTGACGGTGCACTCAGGATCATATGTCCATCGAAATTTGAGCCTAAGTTTCATTCCTTCAACAGGGTGGGTTACGGGCCTCACAGTGAATCTAAGTATGACCCATTCCAACTCTACTGCAAGTTTGTTTTCCGGTCAGATTAATCAAACATCTTCAATACAAAACATAACCAGTTTGCCTGCGGGGGAGATGTGGGTGAATACCACCATTTGCGATGCAATGAATCGATGTAGTAATTCCACATCGCTTTTGTTGGTCGATGCATCAGGGCCGGGGCTAGTCAATCTTTCAGGAAATGGGATCCACTATCTTCCAAACGGTTCAGCTATCATGAGCGGAATCCGGTCTCTTTCAATCGCCGCAGGTAATGATTCAAGTTCTGGAACGGCTACAACTTACTGTAGCGGGGTAAATGGTTATGCTCAGTTTTCTACCCCCTCCTACTTGGTTGGCGTGCAATCAATAGTGACGGCAGGTGATTGGGAGGCGATTACATGCTACTCGATTGATCATGTGGGCAACATTGGGCAATCCACGCAACTCCTCGTCTTCATCGACAATGATTTGCCAATAATGTCTACTGATTATGGACAGATTGGTGGTGTAATCACTCCTGATAAATGGTTCAATGGATCTTGCAATGATGCTGTCTTAATTGATAGTTCAACTCTACGAATCTGGAATGGGAACAATTTAATCTACCAAAACAATGGAACTTCGGGTATACTCTTACGGTATGGGCTCATTCCTTCTTTTAATTCGAATATGAATCTCAGGGTAGACTTTTCATGTGTTGATGCTGCTGGCAATCAAAACATAACTCAACAACAATTCGAGTTTGTGTTTTCATTGAACAGCACTACGATACTGATCCAAGGAATAACTCATAATTCTAACATTTATGTTAAAAACTCAACCGTCCTATCCCTAAATAATGACCGATCCGACATATCCCACATGTACCGATATATCGTGAATGGAACAGGAGGTACTTGGTTATACACGAATCAAAGTTCCATCGCTATGAACCTCTCAATGGTACCGGACTCAAGTCTTCTACGGGTTCAGGTGCGAGTGTATCTCGTTGATTCGAATTTGTCCAACTCCTCATTAAGTCCAGTTGTAATCGTTGACAATAATGGCCCAGTTATTCAACTTCAGTCTAATTTACCATTGGCAAATGGATCAAAAATCGATCTCACAGCAGCGGATTCGGGAGTTGGCGTCTCCCATTTCGTTTGGTCTTGGGATAACGGAACGATACAGCAAAACACAGATTTGTCAGTGGTGATCATTCCAAACAGCCTGTCAAATCAATCTTGGCTTGAAATCAGAGCAGTGGATGCACTTGGACACTCAAGCGAAACCTTGGCAGTCACAATTCACCGTGATGTAACATTACCGATTATTACATTCAACAATTCACATGGATCGTTCTTTGGACCTAATTCCATGAACCAAGTTTTTTTGAGTGATGATACTGGAATTGCTGCGAGCTCGGTGATTCTTATTGCTACCTCTACTCAAAACCAGACATTATCCGTGAATGTCACAAACTTTGTTTTGAGTTCAACAACTGTTCCGATTTGGATTTGGAACTATTCATCAGTAGAATTGCGAGCAACAGTCCTATCAAATTCAGGGCATACTGTCACGAAATCACTATTTATACATCCTGATAACGCGGGCCCGAGCGTTTCGATAGATTTTGCAAATTCGAAAAATATATCTGCGTTCAACTCCAGTAATAACTCTGAAATTCTCCTCTCCATTCCTTCGGATTTATCCGATTTATGTATCAAAGCAGGGGTCAATGAATCCCAAGCAAGGACGAACAATTGTCTCAACGTAACTAACAGCATCTTCCAGGTAAATCGAGACCAAGGGCCATACGTTCTCCTGATGAATGGAAGTGATTTCGCAGGAAATACCCGTCAGACCGTCATGAACATGAATCATCATTCGGACCCTCCTGCTATCACGATTTCTTTTTCTTCGATATTGTTGCCTGGCTCAAATCATTCAATCGGTACAAATAATCAGTTTACACCACGGGTTGAGGTTCTATGGGATAACAACTCCCTTGTTACGAATCAGAGTTATTTTATCACGCCAGCGGGTTCGGGAGAGCATTATTTGACGATTCGAGTGACCAATGACCTTGGTCTAGTTGCCGAATTAAACAGAACGATCGTTCTTGATGGCGCCCATCCAACGCTGTCCATTGAAACAAACCTGTACGGTGGTGCCCATTTTGGTTCTAACTCGACTGTGTACATTAATGCGAGTGATGAATTGTCCCTTATCTCGAACCTGAGTATTTTTGTTAATTACAGCGGCGTCTCATGTGGTAAATACTATTCTCCCCTTATACAGAATTTCTCAGTTAGTGGAATCTTTTCCACTTTAATGTCCTCAACAGCATGCGCTAATTTACAAACAGCAGGGCAGGTCTTGACCATTGAGGCTTACTCTGAAGACTCGACTGGGAATTATTTCACTTTAACTAGAAATTATACTTATCATGGATCCGTTAGGGCTCCAGAATGGATCACCAGTAATACGGTTCATGGTCTTGATTTCGTGTGGTCTGGAATGCTCTCAAATCATACCTGTAGCGCCTCTCCTGGTTCAATTGCTCCGTCCTATAATCTACTATGGAGTGGGTCAGGTGGTTCGGTTCAAAATAACACAGCAACCAACATCAGTAGTAGCGGAATTTTTGTATGCACAGTCTTCGATATGTTTGGGAATAATGCCAGTACATCTCTAAACGTGTCCTATGATTCATCGTCGCCTGAATTTAACATCGTTTGGCCAGCATCGTCTTCACTGCAGTTTGTCAAATCGAACACTGGATATTTTTCAATCCAAGCATTTGATAATTCAACTGGGGTTCAATCAATCCAGTATTGTATTTCCATTACAACCTGCACGCCAAACCTCTCAACGAATGGCACGATATATTCCCCACCAGGGGCTGGTAGTCACTCACTTTACCTCGAGTTACAAAATGGGGTGGGGCTGGTAACCACTCATAATCTGACATTCATAGTGGACAACGCCTTACCTACCCTATCTGTAAGTGGGGAGGCAAACAGTTCGATTAACGGTTCTAGCATATTTATTGGCGGCATATCACCAGTACTTCGAATCGAGATGCAAGATTCAGATTGCATTCTAGGGGGCTTTGCAAAATGGGGTGGGAATTCAATCGCTTTAAGCGCCAATACATCCTTGGCAGTTCCTCAAAATAGTACTTGGGTCGAGATTCAAGCAGTTGATTGTGTGGGGCATGTTCGGACTAATAATTACTCCATTCAAAAGGTATATTCTGTCAATACTGGGTCTCTTCTGATTCAACAAAACCATCTCAATAGTACGGTTATGCTCGGAACTACGATTCTTCATGACGGAAGCTTACAAATGCTCCTGAATGTGACTCATCCAGTCCCTTTGATAGTGGAATGTGTGGCACAGTTAGGTGTTGTCTGTACGATTGATTCCTCCTCACAACCGATCCTTGTAACGATCAACACAACATCATCATTAGTCATAGTCCAACTTGCAATGTATGATGGGTTAGGAAATTATGCAACAAAAGAAATCTCTCTGACAGCTGATGTCGTCGGAGGATACTGCTCGGTTGTGTCCGGTGCTTACATTGAAACGGATGCCCTCGTTCTCCGAAGCAATCGAAATAGCACTTTCGTTTGCTTTGATGATATAGCTGGCATTCATTCCGTGTCATGGAAACAAGGCCAAACGATCACTCCATGGTCAAATGATGTCAATCAAACATGGGTCGCTCCCGCAATATCAGGTCCTCAGGTAGAATTAGTCATCAAAGACAGGGTTGGTAACATCCGTTCTACTCAATTCAATCTTACTTCTGATGACCAAGCCCCAGAGTTGACCATCACATCAGTGGGGACCGGAGTTTCTTTGGAAGAAGGAATGTCTCGATCAGACGGCCAAATACATGTATCTTGTTCAGATCTTATTCTCCAAAATTGCTCGATTATTATCACGGTAACTGACCAGGTTTCTGGGGAGCTATTGCTTACGATCTCTCAAAATAACGAGATAAATTTAACCATGCCACTCCCCAATACGAACACAACGGTACGTGTAGGAATCGGCACTTGGGACATCCTCCAGAACCAAGATTACGCATCTGTTTTGTTAACCATCGATGACCAATCTCCTTCATTCAATTTTTCCTCCTACTCAGCATCAAATGTCCTCCTCAGTGAATTCATTGCTTCCCATGATGGCTCTTTGCGGTTCATTGATCTTTCAGCGGACTACAATTTTACAATGTCCGGCAATCTTCATCTTAAATGTGTGGAACTTTCGAAAGAGTACCAAGTGCCGATAAAAACAGCTATTCTCCTAGCTGATTACGACTTAGTGGGTTGCGAAAACATAGTTGTCACAGCGAACATCTCAGATCATGTAGGGAACTCTTTCGGAAAGACACAGACATTTGCTCTTGATCAAAAATCCCCAATAGTAACATATTCCCTTGACAGCAATTGCTCAATCGATTTCGGAACAGTGATTGATTTGATGTCAAATTGCGAGGTGGACATCAACATCGATGATGACGAAGGAATAATGCTGCTTGGAAATTACGACTTGATTTTTATGTCAAGTGATAACACAACCAATATTACCCAAAATATAGGGGGCCTCAAAGACAGTTTCACCCTGGAAAATTTCCGTGGTAAGACCGTTATTGTTGGGGTTGTAGGCAGGGATAATGTAGGGAACATTGTTGCTTCCAACTTCTTAACCTTCTCAGTATCTGATGAAGTTAATCCAATTTGGGACGGAGTCATCTGTGAAGGCAATGTTGCATGCGATATGGCTACCGATGTGACCATGGCGCCAACTGGTGAGATTATTTCTATTCGTACTCCTCAATACAGGGCTGGAATTGCGTCCGTGAACCTAAGCTTTGCAAGCGCTAATGGTGAATTCTCGTTGACCACAACAAGTTTCTCTTCCTCAGATATTGAGGAAGGGACTTACCTCATGACGGTATCTATCACCGATGAGATTGGCAGAGTCTACACGACTCTTTCTTCACAGGTTACTTATGATACATCGGCACCTGTGATTGAAATTCTTGACATTGCTTCCACTGGGCTTCTCAATGAGGTGAGTATCCTCTCTTGTAGCACTTGTGAACTGGTTTGGAGGGTAAATGACTTGACAAACATCACCCTTTCAACAAACCACGGCACGGAAGAGTTCGATTCCGGACAATACGCTATGATTACTGATCTCTTAGGAAATAACGAAATCAACATCACCGCAATGGATTCTTTTGGTAGGTCGTCAACCATTTCGTACCAAACCCTTTCCATTCTAACGACACGTGTAGATTTGGTAAAGTCTCATATTGAATATGATAATATGCACGTGCAATGCATAGAAATCGAACCAATAAATAGCGTACGTCAAGTGAAGTGCTTGTGGGCCCGGAAATCGCCAAGCGTCTCAACAATCCCAGTCGCTTTCGATATAGAAATCGATCTCGAGGACCTTCGGGATGTGCAGTTGATCATCAAGAGGGAAGGAGCGAGTTCAGAAGTCATTGACATAAGTTCAGGTCGACTTGTTCTACCGAATATATATGCATATGACACGGATTTTGAGCTGGTTCTTTCAGATCAGTTCTCTCAAATAAATTCAATCCATGTGAGCTTGATAGAGCATACCTCTGCCTGGTCAGATTTGGTTATTCTTACATCGGATGTCGGCGAAGACCATTCATCCTCTGAACTCAGTATCATGCTCAGTCCATCGGTCACGGAAGGCAATTTCTACCTCTTTGAACGTGGTTTTGCTAGCATTGAAGAGTTTATTTCATGCTCTGTTAACTATGAGTTTAACCAATACGATGTGCAATCCCTGAATCTTCAATCAAATTCATGCGAAGTCATTCCCGGAGAATTCCTTTTCCTAGCTAACGGAAGTCTGAAATTTGCCATTAACATAAACCATTCTTTGATACGCAATCAATCTGAAAAATTACATCCTCACCAAGCACAATTGTTTAACCTCGACACTTTACAGGTGACTTTGAGTTACCAAGATTATATGGGTCTTTCACAAAAGTCTCAATCTAACGAACTCGAAATCAGGGCAGATTCAATTTACAGAATCGATGATAATGAACCAACATTCAACGAAAGTATGTCGAATTTGTGCCCATTATCGTTCAGTGATAGAATCGAAAAAACCTCAGATGGATTTTTACAAAGTCAGGACACTTCGCCCCTCTCAGAGTGTCACAACCTAATTACAGACAAAGATGGTGTGTATGAGATTGTATGGAGGATTACGTTCACTGCAGCAGAATCAAAGAGGGTTGTTGAAGTCCATTGCATGGGGACCTATTTCCCTCAAGAATGGGATATTGAATCAGCAATTCCTGATACCTGCCGTCGTCCCGACCAACAGTTCCCAGATGGAGTCTTTGACGTGAAAGTTGAACCCGTGATCGTTGACCATGCGATGTATAATCGGGACTCTGCAGAGTTCCAAAAATTGTCTTCTGGGGCATATGGACGGTTCATCACCGAAGATTGCGGGGATGCTTTTGTATGTGAAAGACTGTCCTTTTCTCTAGAGGCAGTCACCGTTTCTTCTGACCTTGACCCAGCAGAAGAGGTTCAAAACACAAAGAAATTGATTCAAACAGCTCAGGCAACCACCGATACAAGTTTGTTCAAATTCATGTTCGTGGTTGTTTTATGCGGGTTTGTCGGGGCCGGTGCAGCATTAGCACGCTTACTTCGTAACCGTCGTGATCAATATCTTTCAGATTTAAAAGAAAATTCAGAATCACAAGAGTCGACAGAGCAAAATTATGGTTACAACCTTGCTAAGTTGGATGCAATTGTTAAGAGAAACAACATTCGCGATGTTGTGGCCTTCATAGAATTTGCCAAGAGTTTTGACATTAATAACGACGCCTATCTATCAGGGTTAGAGTTGAGTGATGCTGCTGCAAAGTATACTGAAGTTGTGAAAGAGAACGTTGAAATCACATCTGAATCACCGGGAGCGGAAGAAGCTGATTCGGTCGATGGTGCAAAGTAATTATATCAGATGGTACTATGACTTTATTATGGAACTAAGCGAATTCGTGGTTGTTTTATGCGGGTTTGTCGGGGCCGGTGCAGCATTAGCACGCTTACTTCGTAACCGTCGTGATCAATATCTTTCAGATTTAATGGAAAATTCAGAATCACAAGAGTCGACAGAGCAAAATTATGGTTACAACCCTGCTAAGTTGGATGCAATTGTTAAGAGAAACAACATTCGCGATGTTGTGGCCTTCATAGAATTTGCCAAGAGTTTTGACATTAATAACGACGCCTATCTATCAGGGTTAGAGTTGAGTGATGCTGCTGCAAAGTATACTGAAGTTGTGAAAGAGAACGTTGAAATCACATCTGAATCACCGGGAACGGAAGAAGTTGATTCGGTCGATGGTGCAAAGTAATTATATCAGATGGTACTATGGCTTTAGTATGGAACTAAGCGAATACGGCTCAGTCGCAGGAGCCCTTGTTATCGGTTTGTTGATTGGATTCCTTCTTGGAAGAGCTGTATTAAACTCAGAGAAAAAATCTAAATTATCCCAAAAAATCCTTCCTAATGAACTTGAACGATGGCGACTTCATAGTAAATATGCAACACTCCTTATGGAAAAGAAACCAATGCAAAAGGCAAAAGAGATGTTGAATTTAGTTAGGGCTCAAATTCAAGAAAACGAGTCAGAAATTCAAGAAGTTGATGAAAAGGTCAATCAAGCAGCAGAAGAACTCACATTGCTTCGAAGTAAAATCCAAAATGCGAAATCCAAGGCTGAGTATCAGTTGACAATGGAGACTCAATTTTCAAACTGGCTCGCAAAGTGCATCGGATTGAGATCGGAAGCCCAGGACAACAACGATATGGCCATTTCCCTTGGTTACCAACAGCGATTCTTGAAATTTGTAGCGAAGGGTGAGATGAAGCCGACAATCGTGGGGATGATGGATAGTCAAGCTATTGTAACTGAAATGAAGCAGGCAACAAAGAAAAATTTCGGATTAATGGAAAAAGCGTTAGCCAGTATGGATGACGGGAATTCTGAACTTTACTCTGAATGGTTTAATGTCGAGTAATCGGCTTAGAGGTGATGTCTGGTGCGAAACACACTGACGACTCTGCAACTTCTTTCAAAATCTGAAATTCCTGAGATTAGGCGACATGAGATTGGTGATGAACTTCAACAAGCCATTCAAATCATTTCTTCAAATGAAGTTGGAGATAATGACTTTCTCACCAACTCAGATGTTAATCTTTCATCGCGAAATGAGGCAGTGATTGCTTTTGGGAGGGTGCTTGTGGATTTTTCAAATCTCCTTAGCGAGGTATCACTTAGTTCTTTGAGTCAAGTCATGCAGACAGATTACGAATATTTACTTGGAAACTCTCTTACAAATGTACGTCAGAATTTCTTGAATGATCAGTTGAAAGAGAGACTTCTCATTCTCTCAAATCAACTGTCAAAGATAGAAGCAAGCTTGGGTGGTTGACATGGGTCTTGCATGGTGGATAAAAAAGACATACGTTACTCCTAAAAGGTATTTTCACTTCTTTCCAAACAGAAATCTGACGCCTTCTGAGAATCCAAGTTTTGCTGAAATTGAGCAGTTGGAGCAAAGGCTCGCTGACTCTACCCTTAACAGTGCGGCAGAATTAGCCGCCCTCCTCGATGCCCAAGAGCGAAAAAAAGACCATATCTTCTCAAACATGTACGCCTTGCTTGATCAATGCAGGAGTAAAAACATCCGTGTCCCCCCAAGTGAAAAATTACTGCCAGATGAGGTCCTTGACCTTGCCCAGCGTATCGTGAACATTAGAGAGAAATTACTAGAGTAGAAGGGATTGTCTTGGACGATGAAAACGCCTTATCTCTCGACTCCGATGGTCCACTCGATGCTCTTAAAGCCCTGGGCGGATCGATAAAAAATTTTTACCTCGCATTCGCACTTGGTGATACAAAGACATTTGTGTTTCTTGCTTACCTTTACTCAATCATTTTCAGTGTTGGGTGGGTGATTTCGAGCCCCGTAAACAACCCTTTTCTTGGCCCATCACTTCTTTCAGTGTTCGTCATTGCCCTTGTTTCATTCGCTCTTGGTTCTCTGTTAAGGACATACTTGGTCAATATCGTAGCATCCAAAGTCACCATGGCTGCCTGTACGTCCCTGATTTGCATAGCGTTCATTCTTCACGCAATCTTTGGTCTTCTGACCGACCAGGCTCTTTCAAATGGGGTCGTCTATTTGGCTCTCATTCAGTTATCGTTGATAGTTGGAGTGCTCTCTGGAAACACAGAGAATTCCAGTTGGTTGGGCTCTGCTCTATTCATGAAGCACATCAATTCCAAGTTGGATCGGAAGGGTATTGAATACCTCTACTGGGACGATGAAGGTATCGCGCAACTCATCGCTCCAAGTTCGGTGAGGGTGAGATGGGATACAGGTCAAGGAGCGATTATGTGCTATTTCCAACAAAAATCAATACCTTTTCTCCATTTCACGCCTGTGCGACGGACAGGGCTTCGAATAAACTCTTCATACAGAGTTGTTGCTGAATTATTTGATGAAATGAACACTTCTTGGCATGAGATCATCAAGAAATACCGCACTTCAATTACCCACTCTGAAATTAGAACCTCATGGCTATGCCTTACCCTTTTGTCAATACCAAATGATCCGAATTCACTCACAATTCAACGGTCGAAAATACCAATTGGCACATTAAGTTTGAATGTTGGCTCAGTGGTCTACAATATTGATTGGAGGCACCCAATAATGAGTTGGGAAGATGCTCGGATTCAAGTTTTCGAATCCTCAAAAGAAACTCCAGTTTTGAACACAGTGCTTACCTCTCGGAGGAGAACATCCGATATGTTGGAGTTCGAGAATAATTTCGTAGGACTAAATGCTTCCACAAGGAAAAAGTTGCTTCAAGTCTATGCACAACGCTCATATTATTCATTGATGGTAGCCCTTTTTCATAATTTGTCAGGAAGGGAAGGAACGGTTGCTGAGCTGTGTCGCCACTCTGTCCAAGAATTCTCTCGATGGTTCACTAAGTTGATTCGCGACAATAATTTTTCCTCGGTTTCAGAATTGAGTGTATTTTCTCATGAGCAAGTGCTCGTTGATGCTCCGAGTTGTGACGATTGGGGTCAAAAATTATCACTTGGGTTGGAAAATCCATCTAATCTGTTTCTTGCGTCCCACGATAGACTCACCAACTATGCAGACGAATCAAACTGCAGTGATCAAATTCGATCATTGATACAAACCTCAATCAGTGACACTACATCTGAAATCATGAGAGGGAATCGAAAAACCCCAGGTATATACGGTGACCGATCAACAAACCCTTCCATTTTATCGGACTCTTCTTCACTCTCAATTGCTCATAAGGCAAGTGTCCTTTGTGGTGGGCTTAAATTACAATTCATTCACTACCTACTCAATGAAAAGGAGGGCATCCGATGACATTTGGAAACAGCCACAAACCTTCATTTGTGAATGGAGAAACAGACTTTTCCGCTAGTCTGCACGAACTCTCAAATGCCATTCAAATCCTTTCTCTACGGACAGCGGCTTCAGACGCTCTTGAATGTAGGCAGTTCAAAAAAGAACAATTAATCAATCTAGTCAACGGTAATTTCACTCCCTTAGAAGAAGTTAACCCCCTCCCGCAGGATTTGGCCATCAGCAGAAATATGAATTCCCTTTCCCATCTTGGGATGATATCGGCAAGAGGCATACATTGTGATTATTCTGAGGTGTATGAGCATGAGTTCAAATCTCTCCTCGATTTACATATAGAAGAAGAGAGTTGGTGCGTGAAGTGTGTGTCTCAAAAAGATAAACAAATCGATTTGAAAAATGGTAAAATCAATCAATTCTCCTGTTGGAGGCGGAGCCAAGATTCCGGCCATCTTGGCTTCCTGTTGCGCGGTAAGATTTTCTATGCCAATAATCAAGTTTCCATGCGGGTCGAGAAGATTGGTTGTTCAAAAAAATTAGTTGCTCAGAGCCTTGGTTCTCAGAAACTAAGGTTCGCGTCTATTGAACGAGAACAAGTTATACCAGGAACATCGATGATTTGCACTTTTACCGTCGACATGAAGCAGGATAAAAGTTCAGATGAATTATTGGAGGTGGAAGGTCTTCTCGGTCAGCAGTTGCTGTTCTCAAAGAATTTAAAATTCACACAGAACACGGCTGATAGCGATTACAGACTTCGATCTGAGAAAGTTCCAAGCTTCCTTGCCCGACTCATCAAATCCACCCATCAGAAATGGCATCTTGGAGGTCCATCGCAGCACACGCTTGGTGTTCTAAGTGTCATTTTAATCAATCATCAGAACCAGTTTGTGGAGACTTCAACCTTCACAACTCCCATCAAGAATATCTGTTTAAGCCAAAGACCCAAGATTGATTTTCAGGAGTATCAATACTCTGATATTAATGAATTCTCAAAACAACATCTTTGCATTGATGAGAATGTCTTACCTCTTGGATCGTATATGATTGTGTTCGTGCTCGATCCGCTTGTAGACTTTGGGGGTGTTGCAATTGACCAATGACCCTGTCCCCACAACCCCAATCGGCTCTGTTATCCTTTCAATCGCATCCCTTGGTTTAATCATCATCGGGGCCACTGGTATTTTTGATCTCAACCTAGCAAATGTAGGACGGCTAATGGTTTTTGGTTTTGGAGTATTCTTACTTTCCTTGTCGATTGAATTAAGGCATAAAATCAGTGAACTTCTTGATAGTAATCTCTCAGACCGGCCAGGAATGGAAACCCGTTACAGAGAAAATCGAGCGATTATTAATATCATGATGTGGTTAACTATTTGCTTATCCTTCATGCTTAGTTTACTCGCTCTTTCGTCTCGAAAGTTTGAGCAATTTACCCTTATGCTTGCCTGTTTCACCGTATTACTTGGCGTGGTTTTAGCACGGCATTTTAGTGGGGCAAAATTTACTGATGGATCTTCTCAGGCTATCAATTTGGAGCATAAAAACAGAGAGTATCAGCAGTTAAAGTACTGGCTGGATGGAGATTCATCTACAGTCATCTCAGCGGTTCAGTTGGATCGTATACAACGTCAGCGAGACCTCTTTGAACTTGAAACTCAGCGAATTATCGGCGACCCACTTATGTTCAATGCCACACTGTCCACTTTGGAAGAATTCCTTGAAGATACAGTTGATGAGCCAGATGATTTCATAGAGAAGCTGTGGAACAAAGAGTTCAAGTCTGTCCATACTGATTGGCTTACCGGTGCGGTTGAATATGTCAAGCATGGACGTATACGTCAAATGCGGGAACTTCTTGGTCGACTGTTAACTCTTCCTGCATTGATAAAATTGCTTCAAGCGATTAGCTCTCCTCAAGCAGTAGATTTGGATTGGGAGTGGCAAAGGAAGGCCAATATTTTTCGTAATTTATTGAAACAATGTGAGCGCAGTGTAAAGTTACTTCAGGGATATGGGTTTTCGAGCTACAGCCCGGATGAGCGTGTTGGCATCCTTTTTTCCAACAATCCACAATATGACGAGTTTGTTCTGTTTCTTGCCCATAACTCGTCGAGGTGGGACCAATACGAATTTTCTCCTTGGTGGCTTCTTAAAGCTCGTTTGTTAATCGATCTTGCGGCACCAGACGAGAAAAAATCAGACTCGAGGCATCTAAATTCACCACTGCATCGTCACATCTCGTCGGTCACCGAGGATTTCGAGGAATGGTGCTTTTGCGTTTCAGAATACCTGTCTGACAAAACAGCTATCAATTATGATTCAGCAATTGTTGACACAACAAAACAAATCTTGCAATTAAGAACGATGACCTTCGATCAAGATCTTATTCTTGTTTCATGGTGGGCATATCAACGGTTATCCTGAGGTGAGTCACATGGAACCAATTCCACTTTCCGACCCATACTTAAATTTCATAGAGCCAACATTTCGTAAAATCAAATCTGAGAAGATTTCGTTTCTTCTTTACTCACTCCTCGCAGAAGAGTCTTCAGTGAAGTATCGATCCATAGCGACCGAGTTACTCCAAACGATTGCCCCGTCGGAAAAAGACTCAGGTCGCTTTGACTGCGTGCATCCTGAATGGTTTGATGGTCACCTTGAGCTCGTTGACTCAACTTCATGCAACTTTTGCGCTTATTCACACTATTGCACTATGGGCAGGGATGCTAGGGAAAGGGTGGAAATCATTGCTTTAGAAAACACAGTCTTCCCTCCCCGAAACGCCTTGCTAAAGTGCTTTGATTTTTCTGATGAGGCTGATGAACATGTCCCAAATGATCCATTTGTTGGTTTTTCGCACAGTGCGGGGAAGAGTCGACGTTTGTATCTCATTGAATTTGAAAAATTCAATGATAAGTTCCCAAGCGAGAATTATTTCGATACTGAACTACAATATGCGGTAGGCTACGATCGATGCTCATCCCAACCACTTTGGCCAATTGACCAACTCTTCCTCGAAGAGTATGAAAAGCAAAACAAAATTTCATTGATCGAATTCGAGGAAATTCCTTTCACCAAACTCTCAAGAATGAAAGAAATTGATTCAGATTTGCTCGATGCAGTCACTTTGAAAAATGGTTGGATTGTTGAGGAAGACCCTCCCGATTTAAGGGATGAGATGCATTGTTTTTTCCAAGGAATTGCTGAATTTATACAATCGAATGAGCATTTCCAAGGCCTCAGATCAAAGGGCTGGGCTTCTATGTCACCAGGAGTTGAGCACCCATATCCCATCGGGGGATCAGGGTTCATGGTCATGGCATTACGATGGATGCAACTCAAACCAGATGATTTTCGTCGCCTGTTAGTGGAAAGATTTGCAGGGTTGCATTCAAACTTTGATTTAACTCGCATTTCAACTCGCAAACAATTTAGCTCCAAGGGTTCCACAAAGTACCTTCCTCGTGTTCCAGCGAACGTTCTTGTCCCCTTCGAGCTTTCAGTTAATATCCCTCTCGAATTACCAGCAGCAAGAATTATTGATGTGCACGAATATGATGGAAACGAAGTGCTTCTTCTCATCGATGGCCTTGGGCTTGATTTCCAGGAGGAATTGAGGAATGAACTCAAATAAAGACGTTATTTTCTCCATTCTGGAAGGGTGCGTTAAGCCTTCGACTGAACTAATATACTGCACAGAAAGCCGGTACGCAGCCTATCCAATTCCAGTCGGTAAGAGTATGGTCGCCGTGAGGCCTTTGTCCCATCTTGTTTCGTTACCACTTCAAACTCGTAGGCGGATTCACTCTCCTCTATACTCTGACCAAGCAAGGGATTATTCTGCCGACACTCCACTTCAAAACATGCTCAAAGCAGCAAAAAACATCATAAAAAATAAATTTGGGGAAGAAAGGTCGATCCGGTGGATGGATCGGAAATACGATCAAGCCAATTCAATCGTTACGTCAGATGGTATTCTCGGTCTGTTCCATGGCATGCATTCGTTGGTAAAGATCGATGAGGATAGCAACAGGGCAGCCTTCGAAATAGAAGCAGAACTTCAATTTGATTTCTTTGATGGATTTCACACCATTGCGAAACGTTCGACTAAATTTGGCGATGATGTTGAATACCTCGATCAATGGCAAGTGGACTCTCAGTATGAAGAACTGTTTGACCGGCTAAAGCGTTTGTATGAACTCCCTCATAGTTCAAAATTACATACATGGACAGATCTGTTCTTATGGACTGACCAAGATTATTCAACATTCCCAATTTCATTAGTTACAAAAGCCGTTCATGATGCCATCTCCTCATTCGGGCGCCTCAAACCAAACAGGGGAATCGCGCTTATGTTCATCACCATTTCTCCTGACGGTTCAAAGGGGATTAAGGAGACAATGGCTTCCCTGGAAAAAATCTCAATTCAACGATGTCAAGGCCCGGCTCGAATCATCTGGGCCCCCGGTCTGAATCAGCGGCAGTCTTCTTCTCAACACCCAATTAGTAGTGTTGATGAAATTATTGATTCAAAAATGGAAAAACACGCCTTACAGCGTCTTGAGAGTTTAGGTTTCCGACTGCCTCAATTATTTTCCCATGAACCAAACGAAATGCTTCATATCGGCCATCAAGACGCCACAAAGGACTCTTTCATCGTAATCTCAAGTGAATGTTGGACAGGGACATGGTCCGGTTCACTAGAAATTGAAGGCGAACACCTTATGTCATGAAACACACTAGGAATCGTATGGCCAAGCCGAGTGAATCGAGTCCAACAGAAATCAACTCAATCAATGTCCAAACCATCACCGGGGCGTCATTGCAATTTTTTGTCGAAAAATACCTTTCATCGGACATCCGTCCTATCGAAGTGAAGAAAACAACTGCTGCTAAACTCAAGCGCTCAAGCGAAAATATTCAGTTTGAATCTGCTCCACACGGATTACTACCGGGCAGTGGCTGCGAGTTCACTGTCAAATTTGATAAAGATGGTCACTACGTCTTCCAAAGAGTCATCCCAAAAGACATTGAGAACTACATGGTTTCAATCAGTCCTGAGCACACACAATCCTCCTTGAAATTTAAACTCAAGAGAAACGAATCTGAAATCCTGCTCGATTGTATCAATTTCACTCACCATTACCTTTTACAGATTCATTCTCGCACCCAAGGTGAAGATCTGTCAAAAAAGAATGCGGTTGTTCCTGACGAGCTTCATCAGATGATTCTTGCTCTGGAGGGATTCTTTTCCACCGGGCCTGAATCAGCGCTGCTTCCAACAATCAAACATCATTCACAAAATCTGAAGAAGTTTTTGCAAACTCTCTCGGAAAATTTCATAGCATCACTCCATACTTTGCAAAAGGACATCGCCAAAGCAAACCAGATTGAGCCTTTCAATCCACACACTCCTACATACTCTCCGATATTCTCCATTCCTTTCTTTAACGATGAAGACTGGAATGCTGGACAACTGACAGCAACTTATCGTCTTTATCTCGGAAACTTTGCTCCCAACCAATTTAACCAAGTTTACGTCAAGGCAATGTTGAAGTCACTTGTGAGGGACGTTCTTTCCCACGGTCCAGCCACTCTCGTCGATGAGTCTGTAGTAATGACGCGCACCCCCATACAAAAGGTCGCGCTTCATTATCCCCTCGATGGCATTCAGGAGGAATACGAGGTAGTCAATCTCAAGGTTACCCCGATTCTTGATGCATTGCGTGAGCAGAAAAGGCAGAATCAGTCAGGTGTCGATGAATCAATCGTAATTTGCGAGAGGATACAGGGGGTTTGTAAAAATCAAGTCACAACATCTTCTATTATCCAACACTCGCCAAAACAACTCGCCTCTGAAGTCTCGATGTTAACTCAAAAACACAAGCTCACCAAAATAATGGCACAGGAAATCGAGAATGAATTCCCGGCATTTTTCAATTCTAAAGATCAAACCTCTCAGACATGGGTTGACGGATCTTTTTCTTCGATTAAATCATTGAAAGGCAAGTTTGATGAATGTGAGGATTTACTAAAAACTTCAAGAGAGTATATCAGTGAAAAAGCTGTATTGAAAGATGTGGGCGTCGTTCGCCAAGATGGCCACGAGAGAATAAATTCATTTAGAGATAATCTCAAAGCACATCGCAATACACTCGAAACTCTTGAGGAGCTCGAAACTGAAGTTAAATCGACCTTTGAAGAGATTGAAGAATGGTTTGAAGAATTCAAGGATTCTTTTTCAGGCGAGAATAAGGAAGGTTCACTTTTATGGATTGGTTTAGGTCAAGCAGGTGGACAGATTTTACGCGAATGCATTACTTTTTGCCTTTCCAATCTCTCCGACGCACGATGTTCAGCCCTCCTAACCGCATTGGGCATAACCGGAGAGCATAAGAAAAACCTTTACTCGTTGATGAAAGAGGCAAATTCAGAAGACCTTCAGGAAAGGAGGAAAGCCGAATCCACAATCAAAAACATCTTTGATAAAAAGGTCCATCTATTGGCCATCAATTTGGGCGAGGAAGTGGATAAACTCGCAAAAAATGACGCTCCCGGATATTATTATTGGGGGAATGAATTCAAATCTGACAAAGCGTCAAATGTGACACGCTCGAGAAGAAATATCCTGAAATTAATCGATACCGGGGACGGTGCTGGTGGTGCAACGGGGATTGGTCGTGCCTTCGGATTCCGCTATGCTACGGATATTTCCGAGGCAATGAAAGATGTGGGTAAGAAAGGAAACCGCACACCTGAGCACATCGTAATCACCCACAGCCTCGCAGGTGGCAGCGGTAGCGGAATGGTGCTGCCGGTACTGGAGCGTGCACGCAAAACCTTCGGTGAGAAACCAGTGATTTGGGTGATCTCGGTGGGCGAAGGATCCTCCGAAAAGCGTTCAACGGCAAAGGTAAACACTCCATTCATCATAAGTGATATCCTTCAGGCCCACTATGATGGAATACACGCTATCCACGACCCGATTGAAATCAGTCACATTCGTAAATTTGAACGCCAAATTAAAGACGCCTCGACAGGAATGATTCGAGAATCAAAGAAACTTATACACGCACTTAGCACGAAACATTGTGAAAAACTCGATGAAAAATCAAATATGAAGGCTGAGGATGTTTTCGCTAAATTTAACGTACATTTCAATGGAGGTACTGAAGGGGTTCGTGGCACACAAATGATCGAAGAATTTATTGAGGCCGCCGCATCAATGAAAGAACTGAATGGAAGAGGTGTAGCGGAAAAAGGACTGAATTTAGGGAAACTACCCGGTGAAATGTTTAACGTGATGGACAGTGAAACCGCGAAGACGATGATCGGTACGACACAACTCGTCTTGGATGCTCTTGAGACGCTTCCAGAGGACGCTGAGCATGCCAAGTACTTCTCCAACTGGTGCACTGAGGAAGAAACAGGGGGTGTCCGTCCTGCTGTACAATTCTGGAATCAGTGGATAAAACTGGCGAGGGATCCACTAACCCTTCTCATTCGAGGCAGGGATGAAGTGAAACAATCACAAAGCGAAGAAGGTGATAAACGAAAAGAAGTTCTTCACTATGAGCCGGATTTGACTGGGGACCAATTAAAATCCGTGATACGACGCTTGCATTCAGAAAGAAAAATCAAATTAGGGTCCAAGATTCCTGAATTCAAAGTTACCAAACCGGGGCTTGAGTCACTGTACAGTTCGCTCGATAAGGCGATTACTGATGCAGAGGACTCGACAAAAAAGTTGAATCAACTTCGAGGAATTATCGAATCTTATGCTGGATCATTAGCCAAGTACAATTCTGCCATGAGTAAAATTCATCGGCACATTCTGTCGCTGAGCGGTTCCGGATCAGATGTAGGGGTTAAGTCAATCATTGTAAGCAATCGTCATTTAGAGATGGGTGTTGAAACATCCAACCAGATACATTCCAGCGGAGACGCATACACAGTGTTCAATTCAGTTATTTTCGATTTAATGCTAAATATCATCGGGCCAAGACTGCCGTCCGAGCCAGGCGTGTACATCAACAGTGACGTTGAAGAATTCGATCACAAAGATATGGTCAGCATCACCGAACCGCCTTTGGTTGTCGGCCTGTTGAATCAAAGAGATTCGGCAAGTCTTTCAGAAGCCGTTTCAGTAAAATCCACAGGTTCAACATATGAGGTCCCTGGGGCCTTCACCAGGATGATCAACTCGCTGGTCTCCTCTCTGCAAGTCAATCCTAAAGCTGCCTCGCCAGTAAAAAATATCGCGTTCATAACCCAGCGTCCAGGTCAAAAATACCAAGACCTTTTCACCGGAATGTTTGGAAGTCGATACAGATACATGCTGGATACAAACCCCTACGATGTGATTCATATGGCGGGGCCGGAACGAGCCGATTTGGATGTTTTTTGTCAAACAGTCGCTTCATTATGGGATGACTCACCGGACTTAGTCTACGATACAACTGCGAATGAGCGAGACCAATTGTCGCGTGCCTACGGAGTTTCAGGACTCCACATAGCCAATCTTTTGCGGTGGTATTCTCTCATTGACCTAAGTGTATTTTGTGATTTTATATCCAAAAATCATGGTGAAAGTAAAATGTACCAGAGTCAAATTGAGAAGAATGAAAAGACCCTTTGGTCTTCCAATCAAAACATGGAACGTCAATTTGATATTGGCATCATTAGAACGTCGAACAGTCTCCAAAAGTACAACAACATTGCTCCATCGTTGGTGAATGAAAACCTCCTTCAGCGTGTCTTGCCTAAGATGGGTGTGTTTACTGCAGAAATGCTTAGAGCGTTAGCACCTGCATATTTCACATCGTTCTTACCATTGGCAATCCTCAATGAAGGAGATGCCATTTTGCAAAAGGATATTGTGGATAATCTCCAACCTATTGGTGAGATCACAAAAGACGATATTGCGGAATTTGCAGCAAACCATTGGGAAGGAATTGTTGAAAATCACACATTACAACTGGATGGAGAATTGGATTTCGGTGACTCTGAAGATGAAGATGGAATGTACCAATACTATCAACAACTCTCGAATCAAATCAACCACGTACTGAACTCAATTGATTTGAAATTGTCGTTCAAACACGGGGCTGCATACCTCGCAATTCATCCTCGTGTCGAACGATATTTGTCAGTCCTGAGAGACGTACCTAGCGACACCAGTGACCGCTTCCTTCCATCTCGAAGCGCACCTGCAAGCTTAGCCCGGTATATCTATTCCAACTCCGAGGATGATCCTTTGGATAAAAATCCAAACATGAGTAAAAGAACGGGTATAGCTTCACCCACATTCGCTATGGGGTTGGATATTTTGAACCAGATGAGGATTTCAACCCTGCTTCCAGATGAAATGCGTCTGTCGTTTGTCCCCTTACTGAGAATTCTTTTGATGAGTTCACAGGATGCTGAAACGGTGCTCAACAACCTCGAACGCCAACTTGAGACCGCTGGGATTTCTAGAGAGCAGATCCGTCCTCATTTTGAACGAATCTTGAATCAAAATCGTTACGGCCCTCTCGACGGGTACTCTGATCCAACCTCGTATTGCAAACAAACTCAAACAACCATTCACCGTTTACATGATTTGCGCGAACTGTTAGAGTATTTGCAGGCCAACCTACCTGAGCGATGGACAAAAAATGATGTCGCTGGCATGACCTTTATCCAGAATAATGTGTTGTTTGCAGATGAAGAAAACGCACTCACTTACAGCAGCAAAGAAGAGGCAACTGAACTGCTTTCAGGCAAGGAACCTACCAAAGAACTTCGAGAATGGGCTCAAAATATTATCAATCTTGTGGTAAAACAAGAGTCGGTTGAGGGACTGGAAAGAGAGGAATTGCAAACATCAGTTTCGAATCAAAATCCAACTGTGATTAAAGCGAAACAACTCTTTTATGATATTTCGACGTACACATCCGAAAGTTTACAACAGGCTGAATATTTGGATAGAGATGATTCTTCTGGAAAAGAGCGCGGTCGAAGCGTTCACTTTGAAATGACAGGATTCAGTGATCGATTGTTGGGTCAGCCAGATGGTTTGTTAACGCTGGTGCATGACCGAAATCCACGACTCCCTATGAATGTCATAAAGGCAAACAGTCGAGAATCATTGAGCCATTTCATCTGCGGTGAGTCAGAATTTGGGAATCCAAAAGAATTCAGCACGGCTGCAGATTTTGGCCCAACCTCGTTCCTAACAATGGTGTTTACCAAAGCCCCAAGTGCAGATGTCGCCGATCAATTTCATGAATTGATGTTTAATCGAACAACTGGTTTTGGGAGTGACGATCCATTTTGGGCTTTCAAGAACAGTAAACTGCACCCGTATTTGTTGCTGTACAACACTCTGTGGTTGAGCGTCAATTCGATTGGCACATGGTCGCGTAGGAGCAACAGACTCTACTCTCGGCGTTTCCAGATTCCAAAGCGGATCATCGAAACCCACTTTTCTGTACCACGGAAGATCGATATCGATCGGAAGCGCATTGAGAATGAAAAAGCAGATTTCCCCGGAGATGTATTTATGCCCAAAACAGACCACTCTGCGTATGCTAATGCTGTCCGTCCTCGCGAAAACCGCCTTACTGGACACCGCAACATCATCAAACAAATAGCAATAATGGCACTGCGACATAACTTCGTCGAAAATGAAGAAGGCAGCGGTTATTGGAAGGGCATCCTAAGTGAGGGTGATTTCAAACAAATGGTGGAAATTGTCGACCACATTGATTATTTGCAAATCCACAGGGACCATTTAATCGCGCCAGTTGCTGAAGTTGGAAAAAGGAAAAAACGCCCTAAATGGGGTGATAAGTGGAGCAAGGGCCGAACTTCTAAGAATCCGGTTGAAAAGGAGACAATCGAAGACCGCGCCAAGGCATGGTTCCAAGCCTACAAAAACTGGTTGGATTTTACATCGGATGGGACTCCAGCTGCTCCGGAACCAACCCGACAAGGGGACGCTGAACTTTTCCATTCCTCCTTTTCGATTGATTCTAATGAGGCTTCCAAAGAACCTACCCTAAGCCACGAGGATCTTGCCGGCTCGGAACAGGGGCATGGTGATTCAGAGCAAGGCCTCTGATGGAGACGCAGCCCCCATGATGGTCCACTCACGAGAGGCTAGGTCTCCCTCGCAACGGCGACCAACAATTAACCACATCTCTGCATTGGGCAAGGTTCGGTCAAGATTCGACCGAACTTCGGTTAACTCTCGGTCAATCTTCGGTTGAACTTCGGTCGTAAAGGCGGCAAGGAGGCCGGTTACCTCTCCGATGAGTCCTGCCTTGGGTAAGGCATGAGTCGATTGGATGGTTGTTTCAAGTTGAATCTGGGTACTGGATTGTCTGGAGACTGGCACGTCCGCCAAACTGAACTTTGAACATCAATAGGTGATATGAACCAGTTTGTTGACTCGGTCAGACCCACTCATGATGGCATAGAAATCGTTACCACCGTTTGTTGAAGAGGAGGTGACGTA
>Ga0209603_1001169_pt1 | contig 28054 bp, 22 predicted proteins | sample COGITO_mtgs_1206_FD_184812 | JGI IMG/M metagenome (GOLD analysis project Ga0209603, IMG submission 184812) | Pelagic marine microbial communities from North Sea - COGITO_mtgs_120607 (SPAdes) (version 2) | ecosystem: Environmental > Aquatic > Marine > Epipelagic ... | reverse complement strand
AAACATGCCATTATTGAAAACAGTTACTTCTTTTACAACAGGTAGTATTGTAGAAGGTGCTGGTGCAACTGGGGCTGATTATGTTAATGGTCCTGCAGTGAATCACAAAATTTCATTCACAAAAGCTAATTCAATCGATGTTAACTCACTAGTACGCTATGGAGCTGCTCTTGAGCTTGGTGTTGATGAAGGGGGTACAGTAGGTATTGCTGCTTTAGACGATGTTGACGCTACAGGCGCACAGTCTAATATATCTTTAACTGTTGAAGGTCCTTCAACACTTACCATTGAAAACTTTAAAGATGGCACTTTGTCTTTCAAGAATGTTGGTGAAGTAATTGTAAATAACTTTGAAGGTCCATTTACTTTAAATGCTGGTGTCGTTAGTTTTAAAGCTGACAAAGCAATGTCTATTAACACTGCTTCTGCCACTGACTTAGAAGTTTTTGAAATCACTGGTATTACTGATCCAGATGATGCTACTGATAAAGAAGGTCCTGGGGTTTCTTTTGATTCAAATTCTAACATTAGAATCATCAAACTTAAAGGTAAAATTGATAGTGTTGTTTTGAACAACAACAGCGATTTGGAAGAAGCTCACACTACTGCTGAAGTTTCTGGTCAAATTCAAATCACTAACAATTCTAGTCTAATTGCTGTTAACACTAAAGATTCAAAAGCTTCTGGTGTTAAAATTAGTGGAAATAGTGATCTTGAAGCTGTTAATATCGAAACTCAGACAATTGACACAACTGAGGATACTGACACAAAAGTTGACGGTACTTATGAAGTTACAAATAATGCTTCGTTATTGAAGGCAACAATTTCTTCTAACAAAATCGCATCCTTAACTATCACAGGGAATGATGATATGACAGAAATTGATCTTACTGGAATGTCAACTCTTGGTGACACCACAACGGGTCGTTCAATCAGCATTTTTGCTAATGACCTAACTGCTACTAGAGCTACAGATTCTAATGATACTGTTGCATCTGGACTAGCTACTGATGAGGGTACTTTTTCTGAGTCTGCAGGTATGAAAACAGCTAAAGTTATAGCTGATAAGATGGTTGCTGATACTGCTGCCAACGTATACATATACTTTGATACTGTTGAAACTTTCCAAGGAGAAAATGGGGTTGCTGAAACAAATGACCACACGTTTTTAACAACTGCTGTTTCTGCAGGTGTTCCTACTTATTCTTCTCAGCCACAACAAACTGTTGTAGCTCATAGAGGTTCAAGTACTGCTGTTACGGGTAAAGCTGCTATCGCTGCTAAACGTTCGTTCTTGCTAACTGGCATGGACACAGGTTCCACACTCACTATCGGGGCTAATAATGCTGTAATACTTAATGCTGGTGTAGTAGACTCTGCAAATGATGCGGTTAATGTTAACGCAATTATTAATACATTATCACTTGCAAATGCTGATGCTGCTGGAGTTACAATAGCTGCGACTAAATATGCAAGTCCTGTAATTAGTATTATTTTCTCTGCTAACTCAGCAGATGATGAGAATTCTAAAACTGTAGCTATTAAAGGTACACTTCAAACTATGGTTTCAGATACTTTAACTCTTACTGTTGCTGGTGACAAAGCAGCTGTAATTTCAACTGCACACACTACAGCTGCAGCAGTTGCTGATGCATTGGCTCATGCTTGGGTTACTGCAAACTCTGATGCTAATTTGACGAATTGGTCTGTAGACTCATCAGCGGCAGGTACACTTACCTTCACTGCTCTGGATGCTGGGACATCACAAATTGGTGCAGCCCTTACATTCGCTCATTCCGTTGCTTCTCAGACTCAATCTAACTTGGGTTATGAGATTTACAACGCTTATGATGGCTCTCAGCAAGCCGTTGCTGGAAATGCCATTGCTGCAGATAACATTGCTAGAGGTGTAGGAATTGTTCTTACTGTAACCGCTGACACCGTGGGGACTTCTTTGAGTGAAATCGGAAATGTAGGAGACGCTTCTGGTGTATTAGCTGCTCGTGCGATTCAGGTTACTACTCCTGGTGCTGGTAGCGTTGCGGCTGTCGAGTTAGGTAACTCATATCGTAATAATACGACTTTGACTACCACAACTAATAAAGCAGACGCTACTAATGTTTATCCAGCTGAAAATAGATCAGACGTTGCTTTTGCTGAAGATGCTATTGCTGGTTCATCCAACACTGCAACAAGTTTCGATAGAACAGGTTGGTTAGCTGACTAATTCTAGAAAAATTTATTCTTCAAATAAACCCTCCTTTTTAGGAGGGTTTTTTTTTAAATTTACACTTATGAAGATATCTAGTAATTCTACAAGTTGGTTTTTTATTATACTTCTATCATTAACCCAATTCATTCCTGATTTAGGAGCTATAGATATTGTTGGGCCTCAATTGCTTTATCTTTCTATTATTACTCTTTTGTCTTCTATATATCTATTCTATGGATATAATTATAAAAAGCAGTACTCAAATAAGTCTAATATTCTAAATGTGTATTTTGTTTTTGTTTTCTTTTGTTTGTTGTCGGTTATAGGCTCATTTAATAAAACAGAAGGAATAATTACTTTTTTTAAATTACTATTAATGGGCTTATATATATTTAATTTAAGCTATCATTTCGTAAGAGTAAAAATAAAGTTCAGTCAACTGTCAATTATATTTTCAATTCTTATTTTTTTTGATCTAATTAACTTGTTGAATTCATTTGTCTCTATATATGATTTTAATAGACCACCAGGTAGATCCAACTTACTAACCGGATATACTTCTAATCTAAATGTATTGGGATTTAGTCTATTATTCAGAATACCATTTATAATATTTTTTATTTACAACTCTAAACACTGGAAATATGTCCTTTTGTCAATTTCATTATTTTCATTGACTATATTTTTCATAATAGCTTCAGGTTCTAGAGGAGCAATTTTATCACTTATTTTATTACTGTTTTTTTTTCTAATCTATCAGTTTGCTTACAACAAAAACAAAAATTCTACTGTATTAATTACAGCAGTTTCAATTTTTACTTTTTTAGGGCACACTTTTTTATTTCAAAATGGCAATGATGTAACTCAACGTTTAGAAACTCTATCAGTTGAAAAAATAAATGAAGATAAATCGTCTGAGCAGAGAATAAGATGGATATTAGCAGGTATAGAAGGCATTGCTGAAAAACCTATTACAGGACACGGTATCGGAAACTGGAAGATTGTCGGCAACAAATATGTAACTGATTACATAGAGCGTTACACTATTCCAAAACATGTACATAATGACTTTATTCAAACTTTTGCAGAGGTTGGAATTTTTGGATTTTTATCTTTTATCCTTTTTTTTCTTCTATTATTCTTAAGGGTTCTAAATCTGAAAAATTTGAATCCAGATTTGAAGTTTGGAACGTCAGTTCTTTTATTTTCAGTAGCAGCATACATGATTGATTCTAACTTGAATTTTCCTTTGGAAAGGCCAACATCAATGTTTAATATTTTCACGTTGGTTGCTTACGTTATAAGTTTGAATCCTCCCGAAAAACGGGATGATAAGTATAAAGGAGTTAAATCTTTTTTGTTAATTATAGGTGCACTTATAACAGCTTATAGCTCATACAGAGTATACGTTGGCTTAGTTGATGAGGTTGAATTTTATAATCGAATTGGACATCAAAGAGGATTTGAAACACCATTAGAAAAAATAGATGATCTCAACGATTCATACCCTAATATAACCTATACAACAATTCCAATAATTACATTTAAGGGTATTTATTATTGGAAGAATAATAGAATTAGTGAGGCAAAAGAAATGTTAAATGCCGGGAATAAAATTAATCCATATTTATTCGTTTCAGAGGCAAATTTGTCAAATATATATTTAGAAGAGGGAAAATCTGACAGCGCTTACTTTTATGCTAAAAAAGCTTTTTATAACCTAAAGAAAAATGAACGTCATGCAAATCTTTTTCAAATGGCTTTGTTAAAAAAGAATAACATGGTTGAACTAGATAGTGTTTTCGATATTACCAGGGATTTTAAATATGAATTGATTTATCAAAATCATTTGAATATTATATCTTACATGAAAATCAATGATGGTTTTTCTGAAAGAGATAAAGAAATTGCCTCAGAAGGTAGAAGACTTTTCCCCAAAAATAAAATTATAAGAAGAGCATTTAAAATAATTCAGAATGGAGGTGAATTAATTGCAGGTGCAAATATTTTTGATGCCGAGGCAAAATTACTTTTTTCAAAAAAAAAATATATCCAAGCTATTGAAAAATGGAACCTCGCTAAAAACACACTTCCTGTGGAATCTTCATATTATTTGAACATCGCTCAATCACAAATTCTACTTGGAAACTTTGATAGTTCTTATGCAGAACTTGATAGTATAGAATCTCTAGAAATTAATAAAGGAGACGGGAAATTGGAATTTTTACGAGCGATGAATGATATATCCACCAATAAAAAGTCAATGGCTTGTAAAAACCTAATGGTGGCCTACCGAATGGGGAAAGTAAAGGAAACACTTCCCATTATCCGCCAGCTAAAATGTCAATCTTTATAAGGACTAATTTGATTGATGGATAGTACTTCACCAGACTCGCTGAAAGTTTTCCATACGCCTGAACGATTTACTTCGGAGTCATAAAAGTGTTGTTTATGAATCTTCCCATTTCCGTAAAAATACAACCATGGGCCAATTTTTTTTCCGTAATCAAAAGAACCCTTGGTCATTAAATTACCATTTTCAAAATAAAAAAGCCATTCTCCGTGATCTCTGCCTTGTTTGTAACGTTGTATACTATAATGCTTTTTTGACTCCTTGTAAAAGGTGGAACATGATCCAGAGTATGGAAGCCCGTCTAAGGTTGTTAAATCACCATCATATTTAATACTAGGGCATTCACTTGGGATGTTTTCACATGAAATAAAAAGCCCGGGAAGTATCAATAGGCTAAACGAAGAAAATAAAAAATGCATAGTGTAGAGGTTAAAAATAGAAGTTGAACAACTAACAATGTTTTTAAATGCGATTGGGTACGTTTGAAAATTAGATGATGAATGTGATTGCTGTCTGGTAAAAAAGGAGAAGCTCCCTTTCGGATTCGAAGGATAAAAACCCGTAATAAGTCAACTAAAGGATATAGTGCCAATCCAATGGTAAAAACTACTTTGTTGAGTTGCCAATTGCTATTAAGGGTATAGTCGCTTCCCAAGGCATAAAAAAGGTAAATGCAACAAAGGGTTCCAAGTAACAAAGAGCCAGCGTCACCTAAAAAGACCTTGTGCGTTTTTCTATAGTTAAAGTAATACAGCGGAATTAAGCCCACAATAAGTCCCCAGTTGAGATAGTAAAAGGGCGTTGCTTGGACTGAAAATAGTTCAAATAAGATAATCAATTTAGCGAACTCGGTAAGGGCCAAGCCGTCGATTCCATCTATAAAATTAAAGGCATTAACTACCACAATGAATACAAATAAGGTACTAAGTTGTGCCAACCACCAAGGGATTTGGTGGAGGCCAAACAAGCCATGATAATTCACTATAACAAAGCCTTGATCAATAAGTATTTTAGCTACAATGATCTGCATCAAGAGCTTGAGTTTATAATCCGCTTGATAAAAGTCATCATAAAGTCCGATGAGGAACATAATACCCAATGGAATTAGTATTGAAAAATCAAAAGGCTCTTCTCCTTTTAGATAAAAAAATAACGTGATCCCAAAAAGACAAACGAAAACCGTAATTCCTCCAGTTCGGGTTGCAATTTCGTTATGCGAGGATCTCCCTACAATGGGATCGATCTTATTTTTCAGTAAATAGATTTTCTGGATGGAATAAGTAAGGATGCTACTGCTCAGAGCGATTATAAATAGGGCTATACCTTGCATTTTTCAAAGATATAACAATAACTCCTCGCCAGAAATCAAAAAAAAAGATAAAAATTAAATAATTTTGACCAAGCAATATTATTATGGCAAAACAAAACACCTCAATTCTTAATCCCATCCCTTTTCTGTTAATCCTCGCCTATTTGTGTATTGGATTTGTGCCAAACTTGGATGCGGTGGACAAAATCGCACCACAGTGGCTTACTATGGGAATTATCAATCTTGCTTCAACATTATATATTTTATTTCGTACAGAAGAGTTTGAATATAAAATTTCCAGAGTGGTCAAAAGTGCAATTACACTATTTTATCTAGGGTTTTTTATTTGGGCGGGTCTATCCTATTTCTATGCTATCAATCCTACAGAAGTTTTGGTCAATATGGCTCGACATACCAACACATTTTTTATGTATGTATATCTAGCGTTATTTATTCAAAATTTTAAAGATAAAGACAAACTTTTCTCGTGGGTATTAATTTTTATACTGTCTGTAGAAGTTTATGCTGTAATTGTGCAGGCCATGGGCATGTTTGAAAGTAATGGAATTATTATAGGAGGAGATTTGAAAGGAGTAACGGCCAACCGAAATATCACAGCCTTCTCCATCGCCGTAAAAATTCCTTTTGTGTTGTTTCTTTTGCAATTCAAACAGAAAAAGATCATCCAAGTCGCTTTACCGATACTCATTTTTGCTTCTATTTTTTGTTTGACAATGATCTCAAGTCGCGCTTCATTTATTGCTGTTGCGATGACAGCTTTGCTGTACACAATAATGAAATTATACTTGTACAAAAAGAATGATGACTTTAGACAATTAAAGAGCACATTGAATATAATTATACCCTTATTGGCCGCTGTTTTATTTAACCAAGTTTTGTTTTCAAATTCCAAAACAGTCAGTGCTTTGGATCGTGCTTCTACTATTTCAGTAACTACCAATGATGGTTCTATCAATCAACGTTTGCGTTATTATGAAGATGTTTTAACTCATCTTGTGTCCAATCCTATTTTTGGAACAGGTATTGGAAACTGGAAAATCAAATCGATTGATTATGATAAAAAAGATATTAAGGGCTACGTGGTCCCTTACCATGCCCACAGTGATTTCATTCAAATTGGAGCTGAGTTAGGAATTATTGGATTTCTTTTATATCTGGGAGTCTTTTTAAGTGCGGTTTACTTTTGCTACCTTATTATCAGAGCCCAAAAGCTACCGGAGCGAGAATTAGTGTTTGTTTTTATTTTGCTAATTGCTTTGGGCATCTATACCATTGATGCGAACCTAAACTTTCCTATTGCACGACCACAGGTTTTGTGCACTTGGGCACTGATTCTTGCTTTTATAAATTTCTACTATCAAAAGCACAAGGAATTGTCCGAAACCCCAGAAGCTTCTACGAGTAATGCAAAAGCCTTGTCTTTTGCGGTTCCTTTGTTGGGCTTGTTTTTAATTGTACCCTCTGTGTCTATTGCTAATACAACCTATAAATCCCTCAAAGCACAAATGACTATTCTACGAGACTTTAATTCGAATCAATTTAATATTCCATTAAATCAAATTGAGTCTTTTATCCCTCAAATGCCCAATATTACAGTAACAACCATTCCCATTGAAGCCATCAAGGCACGTTACTACAACCATTACAAAAAGTATGATAAGGCCCTGGAACATCTCGAAAAAAGTGTGGAAGCCAATCCTTATTTGAGATATAGTGAGATTCTAATGAGTCAGATTTATTCCCAAAAAGGGAATCAACAAAAAGCAAAAAAGTTTGCAAAAGTAGCCTTTGAAAATCTACCGTCCAACGATCTACATGCGAGTATTTATATTAACATTCTAATACAAACAAAAGACAAAGATGGGCTCAGCGAAGCTTTTGATTTATTAACTAAGGATGGTTCAAAATCAAAGTGGCAAAATTATTTAGTTGCCGCCAGTCAGTTATTTCCTCCTGGGGATAGTTTGCAAGCCGTTCGAGCGAAACAAGCTAAAGATCTTTTTTCTGGAGATTCCAATATTAACCAAATTCACAAGCTTATTTCCCTTGGTTCCAAGCGTATCGAAGAAGGACTTACTAATTCAAATCAAGCATTAAACTATTTCAATCAAGGAAATCATATTAAGGCTGTAAAAGCATTTGAAAAAGCCATTGCTGCCGACCCCTTGGAATACTCGTACAGGGAAAATGCCGCCACTTCCTACTATATCTTGGGAGACTTAGAAAATGCACTCAAGCAAATTGATGTAGTTATTAACGAATTGAATCCGTTGAATGGAAAATGTGAGTACATCAAAGCTCTAATTTTTTTAAAATTTGGTGATCAGGCGGGAGCTTGTCCCTTGTTAAGGACATCTAGAGATAGTGGCTATCCTCAGGCGCAGAGTACACTTGATCAGTATTGTTCTAACCTGTAATGTGAAAGTTTTATTCAAAAAACAAGCAGGCTAACATAAAATTAGATACTTTTGGTACTAGTTTTATAAACAACACCATGCTTGGAGAATTGATTACATCCAAAACCCGATTACGTTTGTTGATTAAATTTTTTATTAGCCAAGCTAATCAAGGATACCTTAATGGTCTGGCTACTGAGATGGGAGAGTCAACAAATGCCATCCGGAAAGAGTTGAATCATTTATATGCAGCAGGTTATCTTCAAAAATCTAGATCTAACAATAAAATTCATTACAGAGCCAATACTAAACACCCCCTTTTTGACGTACTTCAAAAAGTAGTGATGAAACATTTGGGACTAGAAGATATTGTTTCAAGTGTGTTGGAGCGAATGGGAGCTGTTAAGCAAATTGTATTGGTTGGAGAATATGCTAAAGGTATTGATTCAGGCAACATAGAAGTTTTTTTAGTGGGTGAAACCATCAATACGGAGTATATTACTCAGTTAGAGATAAAAATTCAAAATTTAATTGATAGGGAAGTTCATTTTTATTTGACTAGAACATTTATCCCAAATCAAAAGTATATTTTGTTGTATGAAGGTTAAAAATATTTGTTGTATCGGAGCAGGCTATGTTGGAGGCCCTACTATGGCTGTTATTGCCTTAAAGTGTCCAACAATAAAGATTACTGTTGTGGACATGAATCAGGAGCGAATAGACGCTTGGAATGGCCCCTTAGACTCGTTGCCTATCTATGAACCTGGACTTGACGAAGTTGTTGGTCAAGTAAGAGGCAGGAACTTATTTTTTTCTACAGATATAAATGTTGCTATTCATGAATCGGAAATGATATTTATGGCTGTCAATACTCCCACCAAAACAGAGGGGAAAGGGGCCGGGATGGCAGCAGATCTTAAGTATGTAGAATCGTGTGCCAAACAAATTGCTGAGGTGGCAATATCAGATAAAATTGTGGTTGAGAAGTCAACGCTTCCAGTTCGTACCGCAGAAAAGATCAAAGATATTTTAGAAGAAAATTCCTCTGACATCCACTTTGAAATACTTTCAAATCCAGAGTTTTTAGCTGAAGGAACAGCGATTCAAGACCTATTCAAGTCAGATCGTGTATTGATTGGAGGTAATCCCTCCCCTTCCGGCCAATCCGCAGTTCAGGCTTTGGTTGAAATTTATGCCCACTGGATTCCAAAAGAAAAAATTCTGACCACGAACGTATGGTCTTCAGAGTTAGCTAAATTAGCGTCTAATGCGATGTTGGCCCAGCGAATTTCCTCGATTAATTCCCTGTCAGCACTTTGTGAAAAGACAGGTGCTGATATTGACGAGCTTTCGGAGGCGATTGGGTTGGATCACCGGATTGGACCATACTTTTTAAAAGCCTCGGTTGGTTTTGGTGGGAGTTGCTTTCAGAAAGATATTTTGAATTTGGTGTATCTCTGTCAGTATTTTGGTTTAGAGGAAGTAGCAGAGTATTGGCATCAAGTGGTCAAGATCAACGATTACCAGAAAAACCGTTTTGCAAAAAAAATCATTGATTATTTTAAAACTAAGCAAGAAAAAAGAGTTGCAATCCTGGGTTGGTCTTTTAAGAAAGACACCAACGATTCAAGGGAATCTTCAGCCATTTACGTGGCGTGTAAATTAATCTTGGATGGTTTTATTCTTGATGTGTATGATCCTATGGTTTCTGCTAAACAAATTCATAATGATATTATTTATACCTTAAAGGTATATCATGAGTTTAATCAAAATTATTTAGAACAATTAGTAATTCATGAAAATTTAAATACTGCCCTAAAAAATGTAGATGCAATCGCAGTATTGACTGAATGGGAAGAGTTTATTGACATAAGCAATAATAGAATCATCGAACAGCGCTCCATCAAAATATTTGATGGTAGGAATATAGTTAATAATATTGATCTGGTTGATGGATATGCAATCGGGAAGGCTTTATGAAAGTTGCAGTTGCAAGTGGTGGTAATATTCCGTCAATGTTTGCTAATAGTATAAATACAATTAGGCATGCTGATGCTTTCCAGAAGCTAGGCCATCAGGTTGAATTCTACACAGTTTTAAGGAAGAATGAAAAGTCTTTTTTAAAAAAAATAAATCTTCAAAAACATTACAATGTTGAGCCTTTAAAGATGCACTTCCAAAAAGACCATTCATTGTTCTTTTACAATAATAATATTCTTTTCCAAAAGGTGATATTTTTCTTAGAAAAGATCTTTGGTGAAAAGTTTTTAGGGAGATCAAATGCAGAAAAAAAAATATCAAAAAAACTTAGTAATCAAGCGTTAGATCTTTGTTATTCTAGATCTTACTTTGTTGCAATAAATAATATCAAGTATGGTATCCCAACAGTACTTGAAACTCATGCTTCTTCACCATCTACAATTTCAGAATTAGTAGAGTTAAGTAAGCTCTCGAATTCAGATTATTTAGTAGGAATTGTAACAATTCATGAAAAAATAAAACATGAACTATCTGTTTTGGGTTTTGATGAAGAGAAAATTATTGTTTTAGAAGATGCAGTGCAAGAATGTTATTTCAATGAAATTGAAAAACATAAAAAAATTAATTCATTTAAAAAACAAACAAAAAAAACAATCACCTACATAGGTAGTTTAAAACAAGGTAAAGGAATTTCAAAAATTATTTCTATAAGTAACGAACTTAAACATAAAAAAGATATAACCTTTCAAATTATAGGGGGAAGCGATAGTGAAATAAAAAAAATTAAAAAGAAATATTTGATAGGTAAAAACATAAATTTTGTAGGATTTATTCCTGGACAAGAAGTCCCAAAATTTTTAGCTTCCTCTGACTTACTTTTGTTATTGTATGATTTAAATGAAAAAAATCCAGTAATGGATTACAGTACAACTTCGCCTATTAAATTATTTGAATATATGAGCTCGGGGGTTCCAATATTGGCATCAAAAATACCTACAATTGAGAAAATAGTTAAAAATAATGATATTTTAATTTTCGAAAATGATCATGTTTCGAGTCAGATAATTGATATTTTAAGTGATAAAAAATATTTAGAGTATGGAAAAAATGCTATTGAACTAGCAAAAGAATTCACTTATGAAAAAAGGGTACAAAATATAATTTCAAATATTTCATTTTGAAAATTAAGTATATCCTAAACACCGTTAAACAGAGAAAAGAAAATCCATACTTAGATAGTCTTAAGATTTATATTTTCCTTTTATTTTTAAGGAAATATTTTGATTTAGCAGTCAAAACGGGAGACAGTATTTATGAAAGTAATTCATTTTTAATAAGTTACTTTAGTCAAGTAGAAAATCTTTTTCTTACAACACCAATTTTATTTTTTTGTTTCCTAATTAGGAAGTCTTCTTGGAATTCATTTAAATATGGGTCACAATTAAGATTCGTTTTTATTGTCTTTTCGTTATTGATTGTTTTTAAATTTTCTGCTAATACTTATAATTTTTATTTTGATTCATGGTTTGTGCTAGAACGCTTACTCCTAATTTTTCTATTTATAGCTTCTATTTACAGGCCTTTTTTTGTTGCACCCCTTATTTTTCTTATTAAATTATCAATAAATCAATATTTCTATCCTTTGGGTAGTTATTCATTTACAGATCTATACCCATTATTGATTTTTTTCCCTTTGTTTTTATCCTTCTTAGTATTGAGAGAACAAAAATTTATTAGTGAAATAAGTTTTTGGAGAACTCTTATCGCATTACAAATTTCTTATTATTTTTTTCCAGGGCTTGCAAAACTAGAAATTGGGAACAATTTTTATGACTGGATTCTATACAACGATTTAAAAAACTTATTCAATTCATCCATTTTAATGGGATGGCTATTATGGATAGATAAAGAAACCCTTATGCGTTTATCAACTTTTATTGGTACAATACGTTTACCACTAAATTTGATGACTGTCTTAATTGAAGTTTTTTCAATTTATTTATTAGCCAAAAGGAACCTGGTAACTTTATATTTATTTGTGTTAGGCTCGTTTCACTTATTTATTTATTTGGCTTCAGGAATTTTTTTCTGGAAATGGATGGTATTAAATTTTTGCCTTTTAATCCTTTTTTTACAAAAAAATTCGCAACCTCTATTAAAAGACTTATACTCTATAAATCCTTTTGGCTTCGCTATAATAGCCCTTATGAGCATAATTGCTGTTAGACCACTTTCCTTGGCTTGGTTTGATAGTAAACTTGTAGAGAAATATGAAGTAGAGTTAATAGATAGCCGAAATCGTTTTCATCAAACATCAGGAAACTTTTTCAAACCTTATGACAAAATATTTTCACAAAATAGATTCTCCTATCTTTTGGACGAGCCAACAAATGTAGGTACTTACGGAAGTGTAGGTTTTTCCAAGCTTTTTTTCTCTGATTTTTTCATTCCAGCCTTTAATTTTAAATCAATCAATAAAAAAAATGATTTATTAATTTATAATTCAATTCAAAATAAAGATTTCTCTTCAGGGGTCAATTCCTATGATCCCATGAAAAAAGAAAATTTCATTAAATTTTTGAATAGATATCTTAATACATATATAACTAAGAATAATTATCACTTTTCGATTACTCCTCCTCATATACATCAACCTAACAATATTATTCCAGACACAATCATTGGATACAGAGTTTTATTTAAAAGAGTTTATACAGATAGTTTCAATAATGAAACATTATATCAAAAAGAATTAATAAATCATTGCCTATGAAAGATATCGTAATTTATTATGATGGTGATTGTCCATATTGTAAATCATATAAGTCAATTATTAATATCAGAAAAAAATATAGTGTTGAAATCAATAATGCGCGTGAGCATTTAGATGAGATAAATGAACTAAAAGATAAAGGATTTCACATTGAAGACGGAATACTATTAATATTTAGAAATAAAATATATCAGGGTTCAGAAGCACTAAAGTTTATTGATCAGGTCAATAATAATTCAACTACAAAGTCCATTTTATATAGCTTTTTAATCAACACCCTCTTTTTTGAGAGTTTAATATATCCATTAATTAAACAAATTAGGATTATAACTTTATATGCTCTTGGTAAAAAGAGAATAAAATAAACTAAAATGAAAGAAATATTAAAATCAATTATTAAAAAAACATATTTTTTTAACTATTTAAGAAAATATTCTAAATCTTATAAAAAATTTGGTAGACCAAGAGAGTTTTCAAATCTTGAACTTAAGAAATATGCAAAGTTATTTTCGGGAGATATTGTAAATGTATCCGGATGGAACGATTCAGACAAACAAGGCTCTTTCTACAGTAATTATTTTTCAAATTCAGGGAATTATAAAATATCAAATTATAAAGAAGACCAGAAAGGTTTTCAGGGCTTGAAAAATGAATTCTATTTAGATTTAGAGGCAAATTTAGATAATAGTTTAAAAAACAAGTTTGATGTTGTTTTTTGCCATACAGTATTGGAGCATGTTTACAATTTTCAAAAGGCATTTGAAAACCTATCAGAAATGTCTAAAGACATTTTGATTATTATTGTTCCATTTTTACAACAGATACACGGTAGTGGTTATAAGGACTATTGGAGATTTTCTCCAGAATCAATAAAGAGGATGTACTTAGAAAATGGATTTATACCAAGATACATTAGCGCGAATTGCAATGATAAAGCTAGTATTTATATTTTTTCCATAGGATTTAAAGATAAAAAATGGGAAAATAAAATTCCTGAGAAATTTGTAGACAGGATAGATAACAAGCTAGGTTTAAGTGCTAAAAACTATTCAAATGCTCTAGGAGCTAAAGTTATTTAAGTTTATGTGTGGAATTTCAGGGTATTTAGGAAGAAAATCAATTGATAAAGAATTATTTACTTCGGCTGTAAATTCCCTAAAGCATCGAGGACCAGACAATGAAAAGGTGATTTTCGAAACGCATGATAAATTCAAACTTAATCTTGCTTTGGGGCATAACAGACTATCAATTATCGATTTAAATGAAAGATCAAATCAGCCATTCATTGATGGCAATCAGATTCTTGTTTTAAATGGCGAAATATATAATTTTATGTCACTTAGGAAAGACTTAAAAGGCAAGGGGGTTCATTTTGAAACAAAAAGTGACACTGAACTTTTGATCAAACTATACAAGTTTTATGGCATTGAAGAGGCTTTGAATCTTATAGAAGGAATGTTTGCTTTTTTCATCTACGACCCTGAAAAAGGTATTGCTTTTCTTGCGAGAGATAAATTTGGAATTAAACCACTTCTATATTATCAGTCTGAAGAAGATTTATTCTTTTCCTCTGAATTAAAAGCAATAAAGAAATATTTTTCAAAGATTAATTTTGAAATTTCAGAGGAAGCAAAGGCCTCTTTTTTTTATCACCGATATGAATTAGAACCTAACTCTATTTTTGAGGATATAAAAATGTTAAAATCAGGCCACTATCTGACTTATGATTTAAAAAATAAATCACAAAAAATTAAACCATACTGGTCCTTAGATATAAAGAGTTCAAAAAATGATGAAAATAAAGTAATAGATCAAGTAGAAGAACTACTATTTGAAAGTGTTAATGAAAATTTAATTTCTGATGTCCCAGTTAGTCTTGCATTTAGTGGTGGTCTAGATTCCTCTCTTATACTTGCAATGGCTCAAAAATCAAATAGAGAAATTAAAGCCTTCACTATAAACAGAGGTGATAACGATATTGACTATAAATATGCAAAAAAAATCAGTCGTTATTTAAACCTTGATTTAACACCAATAAATTTTAAAGATATTTCAAAAAAAAGTGTTGATCATTTATTTTCTATTTATGATCAACCAATCGGGTGTAGTAGTATTTTTAGCACATTTGCCCTTTTCAGGGAGATTTCAAAATATGGATTTAAAGTAACTCTTTTAGGTGATGGAGGAGATGAGCTTTTTGGAGGTTATAATTGGTATAATCAATACCTAAAGTCTTCATTTTCTTGTAAAAACCTAATATTAAATCCTAAAAAAGTAGTAAAAAACAACATGTTACTGAATTACCAAAATGAAGTCGAGCGTTACAAAAAAATAATGCTTAACAGATTTTCTGAAGAAGAAATAAAAGATCAACTTAAAATTGATTCAAATACCACCTGTTATCGACTATATGAAGATATAATGAATGAAATGGGTTTGGATGAAATTAGAACTGTCAAAGATTTGATGGCAATTGATTTTAATTCTTTCTTAAAATATGCATTGTTGCGAGCTGATTTTTCTTCTATGGCTAATTCCATTGAAGCTAGAGTACCATTTTTAAATACTAAATTAGTGGAGTATGCATTTAAGATATCACCCAAACTGATTCATAAAAATAATATTCCAAAATATATTCTCAAAAAGGTAGCCGAAAGATATTTGCCAAAAGAGCTAGTTTATCGTCCTAAAAAGGGGTTTAGTTCACCTGTCACAAATATCCTTCCTATTTCAAATGGTCAAGAGTTTCAAATACATATTTTTAATAAATGGCAAGAAATTCATGCAGATTAATAACGTTCAAAACATAGTATACATATATGCTTCTCAGGCAGTAAAGTTGCTATCAGGACTTTGTATTTTATATTTTTTAACTCAGAACTTGTCAATCGAAAGTTTTGGTTCGTTTAGTTTAATTAAGTCAGCATTGGGAGTACTCGGAATATTAGTTCACTTAGGAATAGATAATGTAATAACTAGGTATATACCTGAAATGAATTCAAAGGGCGAAAGAAATCACTCTTTCAAACTAATGATAGAAGCTTTGAAGTATAGGGTTATTTCATTGTTGCTTGTTTGCACAGTTGTTATTTTTAATATTGAACTGATCGTAAATAAATTTCAACTCACCAAATTGAACATTTCCTATATCTTATGTCTACTCATATTAACGAAATTGAACACTTTTTTTGGGTCATCTTTTCATACATCAGTATTTAAAATCCTAGTTGAAACAAAGATTCAATTTTTTTATGATGTAGTCAAGCTTTTCGGCTTCGTATATTTAAGTATAGATAATGACATATCCCAAATCATTATTTTGTGGATTCTCTTAGAAAGTATTATTCTATTAGCTTTTTTTAGGAACTTTATTATCTTTTTCAAAGAAGAGCTCAAAACAATCACCAAAACAACACTTCAGCATCATTACAAATTAAGGATCATTAAGTATGCTAAATCACAAACTATTGCTGTGTTACTTTTTATAATGGTAGATGTAGCTGTAGACAACCTGATGATTTCATATTATTATTCAAACAAAGAAGTTGCTTTGTATTCCTTCTCATTAGGCATCGTTAGTTATTTATCCTTCATAAACCCCTCTTTTATTTTAAAAAATTATTTGACAAGTATATTTTCAAAAGAATTTATTGGAAAAATAAACGAAGAAATATTAAATAAAATTAGGGCTTTATTCAAATTCTCAATTCTTGTTAGTATTCCATTTTTCACGATTTTAGCATTGAATGTAAATGAAATACTAATGATTATTTTTAATGAAAAATATATGCCTGCTTATCAAGTTATTATAACAGGATTATTTTTTTATTTTTTTAAAAATATGACTTTTACATTTTCTCCGTTAATCGATGTGTTTGAAAAAAATAAATTGTTTCTTTTAGCGGGTATTTTTTCGTTATTTAATTTCATTTTAAACCTTTTTCTAATTCCAAAGTTTGGAATTCAGGGAGCTATATTTGGAACAGGAATCACCTGGGTAATTATATTTCTTATATATTTGAAAGGGTTTTATGATTTTTTCAAAACGTTTTTATTTTTCCCATTCACTTCATTATTGTACGGAATTATTTTTTCTTTAATTTTTTATTATACCAATGATAAACTAATTGACATCAAAGTAGACAACTTAATATCTTTAGGCTTAAAAATCATAAGTCAACTCATAATAATGTTTCTGTTAATGTACTATTTGAAGATTATAAACAGAGATGATTTAAGCTTTCTTCCAAATTCACTCTTAAAGAATTAAATGATAAAATCCATAATAAAATTTATTTTTTTTAATAGGTTCACTGCAAAGCTTCTTATAAAGCCAATATTAAAACTTGACAATTTTATTTATTTATTGATAGGTCAGTATGCCCCTCTGGCATCAGACAGTGAACATCCAAAACATGATATTGTAAATTATGCCGAATGGTTTATTACTAAGTTAAAACCTAAAATGACGATTTTAGATGTGGGATGTAATACAGGTCAAATGACCCAAAAAATAAGTCATTATGTCGATAAATCTTATGGGATTGAAATCGATAGGAGCTTGTATACAATTGCTAAAAACAAATCTTCAGATAACCTTATTTTCATAAATGCAGATGCAACTCAATATGACTACTCAAATCTTCAAAATATTGATTGTGTTACCTTATCAAATGTTCTGGAACATATTGAAGACAGAATAACATTTTTAAAGTCCTTAAATTTTAATATTAAATGGGTAAATAAAGCTCACTATTTAATACGTGTACCAATGATCGATCGACATTGGGTTGTATTGTTAAAAAAACAATACGGAGTGGAGTATCGCCTAGATAAGACACATTTTATAGAATACACCAAAGAAACCTTTTTTAGAGAAATTGAATCTGCAGGGTTATTGGTAAAAAGTTTTGATGTGCGTTGGGGTGAAATTTATGCGGTGGTTAATAAGAGATAAATATGGCAGTAAAACAACTAGAACAAAAGGCTGATGAAAACTATTGGGACTCTATATGGAAAATAAATTCCTATCAGAAAACCAAATTTTACGCAACAGCATTTAAGCAGTATGCAATTATGAAAAAGCATACTGACAAAAAACACCCAGCACTAGAAGGGGGATGTGGTCTGTCCCACTGGGTAGATATTTTTGATTCCGAAGGATACAATATATATGGAGTAGATTATGCTCCAAAAGTCATCAAAAGAGTAAAAAAGCTTAAACCTCATTTAAAAATCGAATTGGGGAATGTGTTTCACCTTAATTTTCCAGATGAATATTTTGGCACTTATTATAGTTGGGGTGTTGTGGAGCATTTCGAAGATGGACCAGAACCTATAATCAAAGAAGCATACAGAGTTCTCAAAAAGGGAGGCAAATTACTTATTAGTGTTCCTTTTTGGAATAAAAAAAGAGCAAACTATTTCGGTGAGGTAGCCTCAATAGGTAAAGGAGAGTTTTACCAATATATGTTTAGCGAAAAAGAATTTCGGAAAATACTTGAACAAAGTGGTTTTAGATTTCATAAATCCTATAAGCTTAATTGGATTAAATGCTACCGACAATTGAAAAGATCAAATTCTAAATTGAATAAAAAAACGATCTCTAATTCTGAGGAATCCAAACCAAAAATTTTTTTAAAAGATCCTTTCTGGAAAAGAACCATTAAAAGGGTTATTATTAAAATAGAGGATTTTAGTGCCTTAACCAATAATATGGGGCACATGATCTTATTTGTTGTTGAAAAAAAATAAAATGGCAGGGAATAAGTCACAACATGCATTGGATTTTGCATATCTAATAAATATATAAAGAAAATGCCTGGAGGTCCACAGAATTTCATGTCAAGACTCACCAAAAGATTAATTTTTTTTGATTTACCACCATATGAAATAATCAATCCTTCGATAAATCAAAATGGATTATATCTTAAGAGTGATAAAATCATTATAGGAAGACTTGATGGTGTATACTACTATTTGTTAACTTCTACAAACTTTTACAATCTGCTTTTGCAGAGAAAAAATATTAAGGTTCCTGTAATAAAGAACATTCCCGATTGTATATCTCAACTTATGACAATTCCATTAAACCGGTATTTAAACCGAATGAATATGGAATTAATCAACCATTCAAATGCTATTGTTTATCAAAGCAGTTTATCAAAAAAAATGCACGAGAGAATTATTGGAAAAACTCAAAAACCATCAACTATAATTCGAAATGGTATCCCTACAGATATATTTAAACCCCTTACTCTGAGAAATCAATTAAGCGGAACCCCAAAATTAATTATTACGGCATCATTTCGACTTCATAAAAGATTACAAGATGCAATCAAATTAACCCAGAGTCTTAAAAAAATATATCCTAAAATCAAATTACATATTATTGGGGACATGGACATTCTCACAAAAAAGTGTATACATAAATTGAATACTGACTGTTGTGTCTTCCATGGCAGAATCCCATCTGAAGAATTGCCAAAATTGTATTCTAATGCAGATTTAGGCTTGTCATTGAGTATTTTTGATCCATGCCCCAATTCGGTGGTTGAAATGATGGGATGTGGACTTCCTGTTTTGACACCTGAGGAAAGTGGAGCCGCAGAATTAATAAAAGACAAATCTCTAATTATAAAAGAAGGACTAATATTTGATTATATGCCATTGCAAGATGCAAATCATATCCCATCAATTGATATTGATAAATGGTCCCAAAGAGTTAGATATGTTTTAGACAATAAAGATACATTAAAAGAAAAAATGCTGTCTAGAATCGAAGAAGAGTTAGATATTCGTTTAGTCGCCACTAAATATGCAGAATTTATTCAGTCCAATGCATAAACCCCCTTTAGTCTCTGTTCTTATGTCTGTTTATAATGGACAGGATTTCATTGCAAAAGCTATTGATTCGATTTTATGTCAAACCTTTACAGACTTTGAGTTTTTGATCATCAATGATGGCTCAACAGATCTAACAGATTCTATTGTTAAATCTTACCAGGATCCAAGAATTTGTTATTTTAAAAAAAAGAATACGGGACTTACCTCAAGTTTGAATTATGGAATTAGACTTTCTAAAGGAAAATTTATTGCCCGAATAGATGCTGATGATTTTTCCTATCCAAAAAGGTTGGAATTGCAAGTCCAAGCTATTAGACAAAATCCAAAAATTGGTTTGGTGGCTTCTAGGGCTAGGCTTTTCGATAATGGACATGAAAGTATTACACCTTTCTACACAAAGGAACAAATCATGCAAATGATAAAGTTTCAGAATCCAATTGTGCATTCTTCTGTGATGATTTCAAAAGAATTATTTAAAAGCGTAGGTTTCTATAACGAAATTTATCAAACAACACAAGATTATGATGCTTGGATTCGGCTTTCAGAAATCTCAAAACTGATTATACTCGATCAAATATTAGTTGGACGCATAATTAGTGTAGGTTCCATTTCTCGCAAGAGGTATATTCTTCAAGCTAAAAATAGCTTTAGAATTAGAAGGGGGAGTATACCACTGACAAAAAATATATATCTTTTGATTTATCAAGTTTTGGCCAATATGATTCCTAGACCTTGGATTCGGATAATAAAAAAAATGATCACCTAATGTGTGGAATTTATTTATCAAATAAAGTACTTTCTGCCAATGAAATTATATCAAAACTAAAGGGCATGAAGCATCGAGGACCTGATAATCAATCCTACTGGGTTAACGATCAAGTTACTTTAGGTCATGTCAGATTGTCGATTCTAGATACAGATCAAAGGGGAAATCAACCAATGCATTATCAAAATATGTCAATCACTTATAATGGTGAAATCTATAATTATTTAGAGATTAAAGATGTCTTGATTACCAATGGGTACGATTTTGAAACCAATACTGATACGGAGGTTATTTTGAAAGCATTTCATTTTTGGGGGAGGGATTTTATTAATAAATTAAATGGAATGTTTGCCTTTGCCATATATGACAAATCAAAAAATAAAACATATTGTTATAGGGATAGAATAGGGGTAAAACCCTTCTATTATTTTTTTGATAAGGAGACCTTTGAACTGAGCAGTCAACTTTCAGTATTGAGCCATCCAAAAAAAATCTCTTCTGAAGGGTTAGAAGCATACTTACTTACGGGATATATCCCCTCCCCATTGAGCATTTTTGAAAATGTCAAAAAGCTTCAGCCGGGGTCAGAATTAATTTACGACAACGAAAAACATTCTTTATCAATTAGCCGTTTTTGGGATCTCAAACAAAGAGTTCCCCAACAACGAAAGAGCTTCGATCAAAACATAAAGCAATTAAAGGCACTACTTATTGATGCTGTAAAAATAAGGCTTGCGTCAGATGTCCCTTTAGGGGCTTTTTTGTCTGGGGGAATCGACTCGAGTCTAATATGTTCTCTGTTGGTCAATGAGTTAAATGTAAAGAATTTAAAAACTTTTACATTGGGGTTCCAAGAATCGGGATACGATGAGTCCCCCAAGGCATTTGAATACGCAAAACATCTCGACACAAACCATCATTCAATTAAAATTGATGTCCAAGACCTATTAAACACCTTACCAGATTTCATCAAAGCCTATGATGAACCTTTTTCAGACTCTTCTGCAATCCCCACTTTAATTTTATCTAAAAAAATAAAAAAACATATTACTGTCGTTTTAAGCGGTGATGGAGGTGATGAAAGTTTTTTGGGATATGATCATTTTATTAACTACTCCTTGGTGAGCAAAATCCTATGGATTCCTTATTCATTACGGAAGTTTATAGTTCCGTTAATACCTTTTCATCTCTTATCAAAAAAACCAGAAATCTTAAAAAAAATTTTTGGACTGAAAAACCCAGAGGATTTTATAGTAGAAACATTTTTAGGGGGTGTTGATTATCTTCATAACCATTCTGCTGTCTTTCTTAAATACTATTTTAAATATCTCAAGTTGTCAAAAAGAGGGCTTCAAAAAATGGCGGACTACAATATAAAACTTTGGTTAGAAAATGATAGTAACGTAAAAGTTGACAGAGCGTCCATGGCTCACTCTTTGGAAGTTAGAAGCCCTTTTTTGGACTACAGAGTTGTCGAGTTTGCAAGATCTCTTCCTGTTACACACAGATTAAGGCTTTTCAACAGGAAAGCTATCTTGAAAAAGATACTTGCTTTCTATATACCAGCTAAGCTTTTTAAGGCACCTAAAAAGGGATTTGCGATTCCTCTGAATGATTGGATAAAAAACGATTTAAAAGGTGATATTACCAAGGAATTAAATGATAAATTCTTGCAAAGTATTCCTAATTTAGAGTGCAACAAGTTTAAAAAATCCCTTTTGGCTCATTTTAAAGGAGAAAAAGACTTTTCAAGGCATATTTGGAGACTCTATGTTTTGGCAAAATGGGCTCATTTTAACAAAATCAAATTTTCTAAATGATACAAGTTCAAAATAACTCCAAGAAGATTAATTATGATCGAATCCTGTCAGTCGAATACAGTAAAAACATATATTTAAACTGATGAAAATACTAATAACAGGCACCGCAGGATTCATTGGATTTCATTTGGTTGAAAAACTTTCAGCAATGGGACACATAATAATTGGGGTAGACAGCATCAATGATTATTATGATATAGACTTAAAATGGAATCGATTAGATAAAGCAGGAATTGATAAAGAAACGGTTTTAGATAAGGGTGCTGCAGTTTCATCAAAACACAAAGACTATACTTTCTACAGATGTAATCTTGCCAAAAAAGAGGAATTATTTTCAATTTTTGAAAAAACAAACCCTGAAGCTGTTTGTAATCTAGCCGCCCAAGCAGGTGTTCGATATTCTCTTGAAAATCCATCGGCATACACTGAAAGTAATATCATTGGATTTCAAAATATTTTGGATGCCTGTCGTGAATATAAAATAACAAATCTTTCTTATGCTTCCAGTTCATCTGTGTACGGAGGAAACCAAAATTTACCTTTTAGTGAGAAAGACCGAGTAGATCATCCAATCTCTTTGTATGCCGCCACAAAAAGATCAAATGAACTGGTTGCTCACACATATTCCCATCTGTTTGGAATTCAAACAACAGGACTTCGTTTCTTTACGGTCTATGGGCCATGGGGTAGACCTGATATGGCTTTGTATTTATTTTGTGATGCTATGATGAAAGGGAAGCCTATAAATGTGTTTAATCATGGCGATATGTTAAGGGACTTTACATATATAGATGATATTGTTACTGCAGTCTCAAAAATCATAGAAAACCCTGTAACAGCTCCTAGCAATAAGTCAGCAACAAACCCTACGGCTGCTCCCTACAAAATTTACAATATTGGAAATAATAACCCTGTCAAATTGATGGATTTTGTACACGCTATTGAAGATTCATTCAAGCAAAAATTTAAAGTTAACTTTATGGAACTTCAAAAGGGAGATGTCCCAAGTACTTATGCAGATGTTGACAGTCTTATGCAGAATTATAACTATAAACCAAATACCTCAATTCAAAAAGGAATCGGATTATTTGTTGATTGGTTTAAAGATTATCACAAAATTACCTAAACAATGAAAATAGGAATTATCGGTCTCGGTTATGTAGGCTTGCCCTTGGCATGTGCCTTTGCAATGAAATACCAAGTGATAGGGCTAGACATCAACACCTCTCGCATTGATCGACTGAATGCAGGAAAAGACGATACAAACGAAGTTAGTGATGAGGATTTACAAAAAGTTGTTGGCAAAAGTCTTGTACTAACCGGCCAATCGAAAAATCTAGCCGATTGTGAAGTGTTGATTGTAACAGTACCGACACCTGTTACGGAAAATAAAATTCCCGATCTTACTCCAGTCATCAAAGCCACAGAAGCGATTGGTGCTATTTTGAAAAAGGGAGCCATTGTGGTCTATGAATCTACCGTTTATCCAGGGGTCACAGAGGAGATCTGTGTTCCCATACTGGAAAAGAAATCAGGTCTTACCATTAATAAAGATTTCACAATCGGCTATAGCCCAGAGCGAATTAATCCTGGTGACAAAGAACACACCATTACCAAAATCAAAAAAGTAGTTTCAGGATCCACCCCACAGTGTCTTCAAACGCTTTCAGAACTTTATGGCTCCATAATCGAAGCAGGGATTTATCAAGCCCCAACCATCAAAACAGCCGAAGCCGCAAAAGTGATAGAAAACACCCAGCGAGACATCAATATTGCTTTTGTCAACGAGCTAGCGATGATCTTTGGTAAAATGGGAATTGACACCCAAGAGGTACTTAAAGCGGCCGGAACGAAATGGAATTTCTTAAAGTTTTCACCCGGATTGGTGGGCGGTCATTGCATCGGCGTAGACCCCTATTATTTAGCTTTTAAAGCACAAGAAATTGGACACAACCCAGAGATGATTTTAGCAGGAAGGAGAATTAATGATTACATACCGGAGCACATTGTGGGGAGTATCATCAAACAATTTTATAAAACAGGGCGAAAATTTGATGAAGCCAAAGCGGTAATTTTAGGAGCTACTTTCAAAGAAAACTGCCCGGACATCCGAAACTCAAAAGTGGTGGATGTTTTCAAGGAGTTACAAGACTTTGGGATTCAAACTTCGATATATGACCCCATTGCTTCTGCTTCGGACTTGTGTCGACTTTATGAAAGTCACAATGTACTTTTAAAACTCGATACTACTAAATTTGACATTGTGATACTGGCAGTATCGCATGAGGAATTTAACACACTTGATTTAGCAACAATAGTACAACCCAATGCTGTTATATTTGATGTAAAGGCATTTTACCCCAAAGAAAAAGGATACTTAAGACTCTAGATGCGACCCTTCCTAGTTCATGTGATTCCAACACTCGAAAATGCGGGTGCAGAGACTGTTTTAGTTCGGTTGGTGGAGGAATTTGACAAACGTGGAATAGAACAAGCTGTTCTAGTCACCAAAGGGGAAAAAACTAACTTTTTTTATAATAAAACAGTTTCCTGTTGTTCGGTGCTACTATGGAAAAAAGAACCTCAAAAAACGATTACTTTCCTTAGGAACTATAAATCCAATCTAAAATTCTTAGGATGGATGTATGGAGGAATCTTTTTTTCACACTATCTGAATTTTCGCTACCGTCTCTCCGCAGAAGTAGTATGGAATATTCGTCAATCCAACTTTCTTCCCCATCAAGTAAAACAAAAAGCAGCACTATATCTTTTTGGTTTAGCAAGTCGTATGTTGGCTTCCAAGATCATTTATTGTGCTTATATAGCGGAAAAGGTTCACAAACGGTTTTTCTTTAGTTCCAAACGAACGAAAGTGATCCAAAATGGATTGGCTAAAAAACAACGTTCCGAAGGAAAACTTCCCGCTGAGATTCCCTCAAAATTCCTCCTCCTTGTGGGCCGATACGATCCCATTAAAGGAGTTGATCGTTTGATGCGTATTGTTACTTCCTTTTTTAAAGAACACCCTGATCATAAATTAATCGTTGCTGGGGGAGGATGGGACAAACGTCATATCCCCAATACACTACAAGACCAAGTACTTTTATTAGGTAATGTTCCTTTTGTAAACGAACTGTATCAAAAAGCCTCAGTCTATCTCTTTACCTCTTATTTTGAGGGATTTCCTAATGTAGTGACAGAAGCCGCTTGTAACGGATGTCCAGTTATTGCTTTTGAAGCAGGCGATGCGGCTTCCATACTCAACGGTTATTCCTTAGGGGAAACGGTAATTTCGGAAAAACAGTTTTTGGAACGGCTACTCAAACAGGTAATTCAACCCCCTTCCCAAGAAACCCGAGAGGAGGAAGCTAAAAAACAAAAGCAAAGATTTCAATTCAAATACACTGTAGAGGAGTATGAAAATTTCATTTACAGCAACTAAAATGTGTTTTTTTAGATTATAGAAAATAACTTGAGATATGGTTATGTCGTTGAATAAATTGAGAAACAAAAAGATTCTTTACATCACAAATGATCTTTATTTCTTTGAAAATCATTTTGCTAGAGTTGCTCAAGCTATTATTGCTATTGGGTTTGATGTTTTTGTTGCAGCAGACAGACTAGATGCAGAGGTTGAAAACAAATTTCTAGAGTTTAAATTTTTAAGGGTTCCCATCGATCGATCTGGGATAAATCCATTAAAAGAATTAAACACAATTAGAAAAATTCATTCACTGATGCTAGATGTTAAGCCAGAAATTATTCACAACATAACTATCAAACCAATTTTATATGGCAGCTTAGCCACTCGTTTCATTCGCAGACCCATTCAGATAGTTAACTCTGTTACAGGGCTAGGATATGCTTTTACAGGTGAGAACAGTCCCTTTTTGAAAAGAGCAATACAACGAATGCTTACGTTATTCATTCCTAAGAAAAGAGCGCATTTCATTTTCTTAAACAAAGTGGATTTTGAAGTTTACCAAAATCTTGGACTCATCACTTCCTCTAACCATACTTTTATCAGGGGTTCAGGGGTTGATTCATCCGATTTCATTGAGGTTGACCCTCCCCAAAAAGGCAAAATCATTATTGTATGTACAGCGAGAATGCTAAAGGATAAAGGAATTATTGAACTCAAAAAGACCTCTGAGGAGATGTATGAGTTATATCATGAAAAAATTAAATTTCATTTATACGGAGGAATTGATTTACAAAATCCTGCGGCAATCTCAGAACAAGAATTACTTGATATGAAAGTTGATGATTATTTTGAATGGAAGGGTTTTACTAATAAAATAAAACAAGCCCTCGAAAATTGTCACATCTATTGTTTGCCCTCCTATCGAGAAGGCTTGCCCAAAGCCATTGTGGAGGCTATGGCGATTGGGCGCCCCATTTTAACCACCAATGCGCCAGGTTGTGACGATTGTGTTATTGAGGGGAAGAATGGATTTAAAGTACCCATAAAAGACAGTATTGGGTTGCAGGAAAAACTGATTTTGCTAGTCCAAGATGAAAGCCTAAGAGAAAAAATGGGGAAGGAATCCAGAAAGTATTTTGAAAAAGAGTTCACTCTTGAGCAGGTAGTTCAGCAACACATGCAGCTCTACAGCAATCTTCGTATCTTTAAATAAAAATTTTATGAGACCCAAAAATCCTAGAAATAATATCGCAGGCATTACATTTTCTACCTTCGATTTTTTTTATGCAGGACATGTCAAGATTTTGGAAGAAGCAAAATCCATTTGCGACTACCCCATTCTAGGATTGCAATTACACCCCAGCATTGATCGTAAAGAAAAGAACAAACCAGTCCAGAGTGTTATTGAACGCTATATTGAGATAAGTTCCTGCAAATTTGTTGATGAAGCGGTGCCCTATGTAACCGAAAAAGATTTGGATGAAATTTTGCGAAGCTTTAAAATTGATATTAACATCATTGGGGAAGATCACAAAGACAAATCCTTTATAGGAAAGAACTACTGTGAGGCAAACCGAATCCAGTTGTATTACAACAGTCGCAATCACGACTTTTCCTCATCCAATATTCGTAAAAAACTCTCAAAAGAGAACTAAGTGAAAGCCATCCTCCTTGCCGGTGGTTCCGGCTCCCGACTGTATCCTCTCACCAAGGGACTATCAAAGCAATTGCTTCCCGTCTATGACAAACCCATGGTCTATTACCCCCTTTCGCTCCTTGTGCAAGCAGGTATTCGGGAGGTGCTACTTATTTCAACCTCCACAGATCTCCCTTGCTTTGAACGTCTTTTGGGTAATGGTTCGCAATGGGGACTTCAATTGAGTTATGCAGAACAAGCACAGCCCAAGGGTATTGCGGAAGCCTTTATTATTGGCGAAGATTTTATTGGAAACGATCCCGTAGCACTCATCTTGGGAGACAATCTTTTTTATGGAGCGGATTTGGAATCCAAACTGCAGCAAGCCCAAGGAAGAGCCTCCACAACGGCAACTATTTTCGGCTATCATGTAGAAAACCCTCAACGCTATGGGGTGATTGCTTTTGACAAAGAAGGAAAAGCCCTGTCGATTGAGGAAAAGCCCAATACTCCAAAAA
>Ga0209603_1001165_pt1 | contig 28112 bp, 13 predicted proteins | sample COGITO_mtgs_1206_FD_184812 | JGI IMG/M metagenome (GOLD analysis project Ga0209603, IMG submission 184812) | Pelagic marine microbial communities from North Sea - COGITO_mtgs_120607 (SPAdes) (version 2) | ecosystem: Environmental > Aquatic > Marine > Epipelagic ... | reverse complement strand
ACAAAGCAGAAGATCAACGCGGAACAGACAAAAATAACCCGGATACTGATGGAGATGGAGTAACAGATGCAGAAGACCAATTACCTCTAGATCCAAACTATTCAAAAGACAATGATTTTGATGGGCTTCCGGACGAGTTAGATCCTAATAATGATAATTGGGACAGCGATGGCGATGGAACTGCTGACGGTGATGATGCCGATCCTTTGGACCCCACTAAGAAATGGGATTGTGATGGTGATGGTTTATCTGATGAAGATGAATGGGAACAATTCTCAGATCCATGTGTCTTAGATACAGATGGAGATGGAGTAGATGACAAGGATGACAAATATCCTAGAACTTTTTATTACCAATACGACTCAGATGGTGATGGTTTACCTGATGCCCTGGAAGTTTTAAATGAAACAGATCCAAATAATTCTGACACAGATGGTGATGGGTATCTAGATGCAATTGCGGGCAGTAAGTTTAACTATTTTAGAGAACTGGCAAATAACTTAGACTGTTCACAAGGATGGGATCGATGCGATCAGTGGCAATATTTTTGGCGGTTTTGGGATATTAAATACGATTGTGATGGAAATGGATGGGTTTCGTGGGAAGAATGGGAAGGTACAGCGGATGCTTGTGCTTCTCTTCAACCACGTGATGATTTTCCAACAGATTCAAATGCTAATTTAGATTCTGATCGCGATGGAGATCCAGACAATACGGATCCTGATGACGATAATGATGGTTTTGAAGATGAAGTTGAACTAAATGAAAATGTGAATACAGATCCTTTGGACTGGCAAAGCCAGCCTGAGGACTCTGACGGAGACAGGCTTCCAGACGGAATCGAAAACGAATTAGGAACGGACCCTTTCAATTGGGATTCTGACGGGGATTTTAGTGGAGATGGATGGGATGCTTGGCCTTTAGATCCAAAATTATCATGGGATGATGACAAAGACAAATTAGAAAATTGGATTGAAGTAGCATTTTTAGGAACAGACCCCAATTTAAAGGATACTGATGGTGACGGAGTAGATGATTTTGAGGACGCCTTCCCAATTGATCCAGATTATTCGTTAGATACAGATGGAGATGGACTTGCCGATGCTTATGAAGATGCAACAGTAGGATTAGATAAAACCAAAAAAGACTCTGATGGAGACGGATACTATGACGCTCCTTGTAACAGAGACAAAATGGTTTTGTTTACTGATAATTACGGGAATTCTTGGTATGAGCCTAATTGGAGAGAATGTGAAGGAAGTTGGGAACAAAATTCTTCGGGAAATTGGGAATATTCCCCATCAACATGGATTGAAGATGAATTTCCCACTGACATCACAGAGTATAAAGATTCAGACGGGGATGGGACAGGTGACAATGCAGATACGGATGATGATAACGATGGCTATTCAGATAACAATGATGATTTCCCTAAAGACCCTACAGAATGGCTGAATACTGATAAACCCACTATTGATAACGGATACCTTAAAGATGATGATAATGATGGTATTTATGGAGAAGATACAAATAACGATGGCTGGATAGATGAGGTTGGAGGAGATTGGAGACGATTTGACTTCATTGGAAATAATAAAGACCAAGATGATGACGGGGACCTCTTTTTAGATGTTGATGAAATTGCAAATGGAACAGACCCGCTTGATAAAACAAGTTATCCTGGATCTACTTCACCGACAATAGACGTAGACCCCGATAAAGATGGGTTTTCATCTTATTATGAATTACAAATAGGAACCCTGCCCAATAACTGGGATACAGATGGTGACGGAGTAAGTGATGGATGGCAATATCCAAATTATACTACTTCTTATTACTTCGCGCCATACGGAGAAAGTTGGAAAGTTAGATTTTTTAGTGATAGAGATCCTGACACTTGTTGTTCTTGGTATTATTTTAACAACGGAGAATTAGTTGGCGATGGTGAGGGCGAGTTATTTATTGACCAATTCCCTAATGATAAAGATGAATATTGGGATACGGATGGTGATTCAATCCCAGATAATACGGATACAGACGATGATAATGACGGTCTAACAGATATCTACGAAACTACTGTAAAGAGAAGCGGGTGGGATTGGACCGTTTCAAACCCTTATAAAAAAGATACGGATGGTGATGGAGTTGAAGATGGAGAAGATGCTATTCCATGGTATGACAGAGAATCATTAGATACGGATGGAGATTTTCAAGGCGATAATGAAGACATGGACGATGATGGTGATGGAATGCAGGATAGTGAAGAAAAAGAATTAGGTCTTGATCCCTTAAATCCCGATAGTGATGGAGATGGGTGGTTTGATGGTGGATGTAACCCAGATGCTATCTTAATTGATGATAATGGAAATTGGAGACATGAAATAAGTTTTACAGGTTCATCAACACTTTTAAATGAAAAATATAAATTCTCAATATATTTTTATGATACATGGAGCAGTCGTGAGTTGGTTTACACTACAACTGCAACAATGACTTCTGTTGAACTAGTCGGTGCACTTGCTGAGATGTTTAATTTACCAGAAAATGATTTCACTTCTGATGGAGATCCTATGACTGCAACTGCCTCTGGAAGCATACTAATATTAGTAGGAGAACAAGAAAATACCGATCATCATATTGAGATGTGGCGTTTACGAGAAAATATGTTAAGAGCAAGAGGGAATTGGTGTGACTGGGACAATCAAGACAAATTTCCTAATAATTCAGACGAGTGGCAAGATATTGACCATGACGATATCGGAGACAATGCAGATACGGACGATGATAATGATGGATTGTCTGATGAAAAAGAATATGCCCTGGGTACAAACCCGTACTATTGGGATTCAGATGGTGATATGTTTGGTGACGATTGGGATAAATTACCACTAGATCCAACAGCTTTTGAAGATACTGATGGGGACGGTATTCCTGACTTCACTATTGAAGATACTGATGGAGACGGATTTTTAAATCCGGACATATGGGGAGGCCCTGATGTAACAACGGAAGTTGACCTTGACTTAGATGGAGATGGTTTAACAAATGAATATGAAGATGCTAATGATTTAGACAAGTACCAACCTGATTCCGATTGGGATGGCTATTTAGATGGAGAAGATGCATTTCCAAAAAGAGGTGATGAATGGCTGGATACAGATAGCGATGGCATAGGAAATAATTTTGATTCAGATGATGATAACGATAAATTTTCAGATAAAGATGAAATATTTAGTGGAACGGATCCATTAGATTCATCAAGCTACCCAGCAGATGATTTAGATCAAGATTTTCTATCAGACCTTTACGAAGAAGAACTTGGAACGCTTACAACCAATCAAGATACAGATGATGATGGCTATTTAGATGGAGATGATGCATTTCCTACAGATGCTACTGAGTGGTTGGATTCAGATAATGATGGGCAAGGAAATAATTCTGACAACAATGATGATAACGATCATTTAAATGATTTTGTTGAAGAATTTGGAATTAAAGAATTTGGATGGACTGTCAGTTCAACAGTTTATGATGATTGGGATTCACTTCCTTATGATGGTGATTGGGATGGAGTACCAGATCAAATGGAAAACTTTTTGTCAAATGCAGCTAGTATTGCATATTCATATGGTAATGATGAAACGAAAAGAAAAATTTATAGAGCTGTTAAAGGCTTAAGAAACTGGGAAAATGATGATGGTGATACTTTTACAGATGAACAGGGTAATGAACGACCTTTAATTAACCAAGATGATGTAGATGCAGATGGTAATGGTACTGATGATCACCTAGAAAGTATCAATTTTTATAATTACGATAATGATACCTATGAAGATGATTTTGGAAGGGTATTGCCTTTGTATAATGTAGCTGATCGTGATTCAGATGGTGATGGTGTTGACGATGGGTGGGACGAAGCCTTTTTAGATAGTAGAGGACATGAAGATTATGATCTTGATTTCATTCACGATTGGGATGATTTTGATATTGACAATGATTTGGTTCTAAATAATTGGGAAAGGCTCTATGGCACAGATCGGTTTAACCAAGATACAGATGGAGATGGAGTATCTGATGGATTAGATTTTCAAGGTTATGAGTCAAGAATACAAAGTAAAGATCAGTTTAGTGCTGATTTATTTGACTTGAATCAAATCGGAACATCCTCAAACTGGGAGTCTATAGAAACTTGGAACTACGGTCAATCGGGCGCTTCTTATGCAGCAATAAATTCAGAGGGAGAACTATTCGTATGGGGAGTAAATTACGGTGCTTTACCGATAAACGATGAAAAATCAAAAGAAGCATGGGAAAATGGAGAAGAATATGGGTTTGTTATATCAGAACCTACTCAAGCAAGACCAAATGAAAAATGGAAAGGGATTTCCATAGGGTTTAAGTTCGGTGTAGGGTATTCTACCGACGGAACATATTACAGTTGGGGAAGAAATTTAAGTAGTCAATTAGGAAATGGAAAACCAACTACCTACGAATCATTTTTAGAACCATCAATTTCACTTGGGGAAATAGTAGATTTAGATGCAGGGGAACAACAAGTTGGAGTGATAAACAAGGATGGAAAGCTTAGAATGATAGGATCTAACGACCAAGGGCAACTTGGGACGGGATCTACTAATGATAACACACCGCAAGAATTAGACTGGGAAGAAATCGAGGGAACCATTAAGGAGGTAAAAGTTACTGAAACGGAAACCCAAATATTGACAACTTCGAATCAAATTTGGGCATATGGAGATAATTTATATGCACAGCTAGGAAGAGGAACAAGGGACACAAAAGCTGAAAACTACGAAGCAAAAAAAATTGATGAAGAAGGTTGGATTGAGGTTTTTGCAATATCAGAACACGTCTATGCATTTAAATCAGACGGTTCATTGTGGGCTTGGGGGAAAAATAAAAATTTCGATTTAGGATTAGGCTATAAATCTGAGTTCGTCTCTACGCCAACAAAAGTAGAAGGTGTTAATAAAAATGACATTATTGATTTTTCACCACTTAGAGGGGGCTTTGTGTATATTAATACAGATGGAGAACTATGGGGGGCTGGAACGAATTTCTACACCGGATCTTGGTTCCCTCTGAGCTCACCTAGAAAAATAGGAAACGATACCGATTGGTCACATTTCCAAGATTTTATTGGTAGCGAATTAAATATTTTGATAGAAAAAACAGATGGTTCCATTTGGGGTGCTGGTACCAACTGGTCAAGAGTCCTTACCGAGAATCCCTGTCCAGAAGCACAAAATCAGATAAATAAAATTTCTTTAACGCACCCGAATTCATATCAAAAAACGAAAATTGAAATAGGAGAAATTACAGGGACTGCTTCAGGAACTACTGCAACCATTACAATTAAAGTAAATGGCACAAATCTTACTACTGGTAATGTGAGTAACTCGGCAGATCTCATTGATGAAACGGTTCGTTTGTTTAATGCGGATAACACACTTACAAATAACTTTACTTTAACTGCAACTCCAACTAATTCTGGAAGCTCAACGTTATTGTTTGAATCGAAAAATTTAGTTGAAAACACTATTTCTTTCTCAATTCAAGCATCCTCAGTGATAGAGGTTCCGATTAGTATAATTGAAGTTGAGGATCATGTTTCGGGAACAGTCACATTCACGGTGAGTTTAAATGGAACCAGAATTTCTGCAGCTGCAGGAAACATTACAGATGCTGTAGCAAATCTTAAAAATAGTTTTGAAACAACCGAAAACTTTAGTGATTACGTAAATAATTATTCGTTCACAACCTCCGGAACGTCTCTGCTTATAGAAAATATTAAAAGAGAAAGCTTCTTTACAACTGTTGAGGTTGTAAATTCATTTAATTCTGACGCTACAATCGAAACAAGCACTATCCAAGATCGATTAGATGTAAATTGTTGGCCAAGATATCTTAATAATTTAGTAGAGATTTTTCCTGCTGGGAACAGTTGGAATAAAATTGCGCTAGGGATTAAACACGCTATAGGTTTAGATGATAATGGGCTATTGTTTTCATGGGGTAAAAATGATCAATTACAACTTGGTTTAGGAAGCAATAAATGGGAAACAAAAAATGAACCTACACAAATTACTTCTACCGGAACAAAAACGTTTAGGGATATTGACGCCTCTGCAGAAGTTAGTTTTGCGATAGATAGTCTTAATAATATGTATGCTTGGGGTGATAATGATTTAGGAACTCTGGCGGTAGGAGACTATTCTGACAAACCTTATCCAACACTTGTAAAAGGAGATATAACCTGGCAAAGCAATCTTGGTGGATACCGTTTTCAAGTTGCATTAGATCAAGAAGGTAAACCTTACGGTTGGGGATACAGAAAATTTGGACAATTAGGAGCGCTTGGAAAAGTAAAAGGAGACGATATCGTTTGGGACACTGATTTGTCTGAATCACAAGGAACTATTGAAGCCTTAAATGAAGGAGAATACCTTATTGCCACTCAAGAATTTATAAATTATTTGGAAACGCTATATAATTTTGAAAATTACGGTGATAGTTCGTCAAGTAAATCAAATAGTACTAGTGGGACAATACAAAAAGCATCTGAATTCAGCCCTCAGCAAATGAAGTATGACAATAAATTCCCCAGCAGTGGCAAGAATGTAGGTAAATGGAAAGTAAAAAAGACTAAATCTATTTATTCAGGAAAATCATCAATTAGTGAAGACAGTCAAGCAAGTTCCGGTGAGGAAATTCTGACTTCACAAGATACACCATATAGCTTTTCAATTGTTGATGTTAATGAACAACCCTCAGACATTATTTTGACGGACCTACAAAGTAAAATAACTCAAAAAGCAAATCAATTTATTTCGTCGATTACCTTAACAGACCCGGATCAAGACGATATAGTAACAGTCACCATTCCTTCAAATTCACCAAACCAAGATAAGTTTAGTATAAAAAATCAAAAGCTGTATTTCGATGGAACTACAAGTAAGGCCACAGTCCCTTATCAGCTTATACTTAGAGCGACAGACTGGGAAGGTTTAATCTTAGAAAAGCAATTTGAAATTTTAGTTGATGATCAAGGAAATATCCTGATCGAGGAACAAGACACTTCCTCTAGTGATGGAGGTTCTTCTAGCGGTGGAGGTTCTTCTAGCGGTGGAGGCTCTTCCTACAATGAAAGGTTTAGTGACTCTGATGGTGACGGGTTTGTTGATGCAGACGAATTTTTAATTGGGACAGATCCATTTGATTTTAGAAGCTTTCCTTCGGATTTTGATAATGACGGTATACTTGATTATTATGATGGAGATATAGATAATGACGGATATTTAAATGAGGACGATCAATTCCCGTTAAATCAGTCGGAATGGATAGATGCTGATCAAGATGGTATAGGAGATAATGCTGATATAGATGATGATAATGATGGAATACCGGATATAGATGTCAATTGGGCAGAGAACTATATTATTCAAGATTTATTTCCTAATGATCCAAACGAAACGTCTGATTTTGATAAAGATGGCATCGGTGATAACGCAGACTTAGACGATGATAATGATGGTTATAAAGACACTTTAGACGCTTTTCCCTATGACCCTTATGAATGGCTAGATTTTGATAACGACGGCATAGGGAATAATGAAGACCCCGATAATGATAACGATGGGTATTCCAATTTGGATGAAAATGCAATTGGAACGAACCCATTAGATCCAAATGATTATCCTGCTGATTTGGATGGAGATTTTGTTCCCGATATCATAGATTTTGACAGAGATGGTGATGGAATAAGTAATGATTTTGATACTGCACCAGACTTGTATAATCCAAACCAAGAATTTATTGACAATGCAAATTACGTCCAGCTTGTCTTTCAAGAATTTTTCTCTCCTAACGGTGATGGCATCAACGATAATTTTGAAATAGGAGAAATTCAACGCTATCCAAACAATAAAGTATGGATTTACGATAGTGTTGGAAATCTAGTTTTTGAAACCCAAGGATACAACAACAGTTGGCAAGGTACATCAAACGGTAATCCCCTACCAAAAGGGAGTTATTTATATCGGGTGGATGCTGATGGAAATGGAACAACGGAATATCAAGGGTGGATTTATTTGACACGTTAATGTATGTGGAAATTACCTTGGATATTCTTTTTTTTCTCGTTGGTTTGCTATGCGCAACAAGAGCCATTTATTTCTAATTTCAGATTTCATATGAGCTTATTTAATCCTGCCTATGCAGGGGCTGAATATAAAAACTTAGCTACATTTAATTCAAGAAACCAATGGGTATCAATAGAGAATTCTCCCAAAACTCAAGTAATGACTTTTTCATCGGAGAGGTCTAGAAACATTGGAATAGGGGTTTCTTTTATTTCTAATAATTTTTTTGCCGAAAGAAATACTGCCTCGTATATTGATGTTTCTTACAGATTGAAAGTAACAGAAAACTCAAACTTATTTTTTGGACTAAAAACGGGCGCAACGTTCTTCAGAACCAATTTGGCGGGATTAACAAGTTTAAGTTCTGAATTGGATCCAGCTCAAAATTCACTTGCCCTCGTTAATCCTAATTTGGGAGTTGGAGTATATTTTCAAGCTCCTTCTTTTTGGTTCAGTTTTTCAGTTCCTCGCATGTTTAATTCTGGAAATAATTTTGAATTTTCTCAATCGAGTACAGACCGGGTTCATTCTTACCTAGCTAGTGGTTTAAGTTTTAATTTTAATGATAATTTGGCGCTAAAACCAGGCCTACTGTTAAGATCAGTATCCGATTTAGGAGCTACATTTGATGTAATAACCAGTTTAGAAATTAGAAATATCTTTAGTATTGGAGCTTCCTACAGATCTACAAGTACTTTTGGTTTTCTAGCAACGCTGTCTCTAATTGATTTCTTTGACATTGGATATGCCTATGAAACACCACTAGATGTGGGGCTGTCTGCCTTGAAAGTGAACACCCACGAGATTTCATTAAGATTTAAATTTGGCACAGACAAAAGCAAAATTGAGACAGAGGAGGTTGAAAATTAATTTTGATTTAGTAATCAATTTTCACAGCTGCATTCAGTTCGTTTCATTTGAATAGCCCTCGAAAGAGGAACTTTGAATAATTTACCATTAACTTTGTTACAGTCCTCTCTTAACGTTTCACAAGGAATAACGTAATAACATTTTTGCCCTGGCTTATTGCATAAATACACAAACTCTTCGCTATTTTTCTCAGCGGAACTAAGCTCATTGAATGTGAGAAGTACGACGAAGCATCCTATAAGCGCTATTATTTTATTACTAATTTTCATACAAAAGGATTTACAAGATTAGTATTATTTTGAAGATTTGTTCTGAATCTTGGATCTACTTCTTTTTTATTCTTTTTAAAAAATAAGAGTGTATATATTGAAAGTTCCATTCGTATGTAATTACGGGTCTATTTTTTAAAGATACATCTTAAATCTCAAAAATAAAGAAAGTCAAGTAACTTGACATTTCTTTTTCAAGTAAGTCAATGGGGAGGCAAAGACTGTTTAAATTTTGTATGTTGTAGTAATGAAAACACAAAAATTTTGGCGAGCTCTTCCTATTGCAGCATTACTCTTCGTATACTCCTGTTCTAAAGAGGAGGTTTCCGCAGACAATCCAGTAGAAGAATCAGCAGAAAATGTAATTCCTATTAGCTCTTCTGCTCGGGTTGTGGGGTATTTGCCTTATTATCGTTTTGGACAAGTAAACAACATCTCATTTTGTAAAATAACACATCTTAATATTTCGTTTGCAAATCCAGATGCAGAGGGAAATCTCATCCTCCCATCTACGACACCTTCTGTTGCTTTGGCAGATGTTATTCGGATTGCCCGAAGTCAAAACCCTGAAATTAAAATATTGATTTCTCTAGCTGGAGGGGCTCTTTCCCAAGAGCAAGCTGCGAATTGGACAGCATTTCTTGGTGACGCCACACAACGTTTGGTATTGACACAAAAAGTGCTAGATTTTCTTTTGAAACACAACCTGGACGGGGTAGATGTAGATTTAGAATGGGACAATATTACTTCGGGTTATAGCGACTTTATTTTAGCTCTTAGAACAGCTGTGGATGTACAGTCCAAACTACTGACAGCCGCTTACCCCTCAGAATTTCGTTATCAGCAATTGAGTGATCAGGCTCTTGCAGCGTTGGACTTTGTCAATATAATGGCTTATGATTATACCGGTCCTTGGGCCCCAGCCAATAAGGGGCCTCACAGTTCGCTTGACCATGCCGAAAAAGGCATTGCATTCTGGAAAAAACAAAACGGCATTCAGGCGCTAAACCTTAATTTGGGAGTTCCGTTTTATGGCTATGAATTTCAAAATAACACTACTGTGGTGGCCAAAACCTATGCTTCGATAATTAACAACAATACGAGCCATGCAGATCAAGATCAAGTGGGGAATACCTATTATAATGGGCGACCCACCATCCGAGCGAAAACCCGTCTCGCGGCAACAGCCGTAGGAGGGATTATGATTTGGGAGTTGGGACAAGATCGCTTTGATGACTATTCGCTTTTAGAAACTATTCACAAAGCCTATGCTGAAATTGAAGTAACTACCTCATCATGTTATCCTTAGAGAAAGATTTTGTTCAAGGAGTTTCGTGGACTACCTACTCTTCCAAATCGAACAAACAACCCAACACGGACCCAACAAATCTGTTTGAATTCATTTGGGGATGTATTTTGTTTTATATTGCTATTGCATTTATTGATGGGGCTAAAGAGATTTTTATGTATATAGGCTAGAAAAAGTAGAATCAAAGAAGAGTTTAATTAAAACACAACAACAACAACAACAGTTAATGAGAATTAAAATAAGTTTTAGGTCACTGTGTGTGGGACTATTTTTATTTCTACTTATTTTTTTGGGCTGTACGTCTAAGGAAACTACTTCAGAAACCCTTCCCAATGTAATTTATATTCTGGCCGATGATCTGGGCTATGGAGATGTATCCTTTTACAATCCTAAATCAAAAATCCGAACGCCCTATTTGGACCAAATGGCACGTGAAGGGATGCGTTTTACCGACATGCATTCCACTTCAGCCGTTTGTACTCCTACACGCTACAGCATCCTTACTGGGGAATACGCCTGGCGAACCCCGTTAAAAAGAGGTGTTTTGTGGAGCTATGGTCCCTTAATGATTCCTGAGAATAAAGAAACCGTACCCAAGCTTTTTAAAAGGAACAACTACCAAACGGCGGTAATTGGGAAATGGCATTTGGGGTTGGATTGGGTATTAAAAACACCCTATGACAGTACTCTTGTCAATAAAAACAAACAAGGACTGATTATAGATTATAACGAAAAACAGATCGATTTCTCTCAACCCCCAACAGAGGGTCCTTTTCAGGTGGGATTTGATTACAGCTACATTATACCCGCCTCCTTAGACATTCCTCCTTATGTGTATATTGAAAACGGTCAATTTACCTATGCGGTCAACGGCTACACTCAAGGCAGCAATTTAAATGCGGATTATGACGGTGCTTTTTGGCGTCCGGGCCCTCTTGCAGAGAACTTTGATTTTTATGATGTCTTGCCGAGTTTTATCTCAAAAGCGAAAGCTTACATCAGTAAAGCAAAAGAACAAGCAAACCCGTTTTTTCTTTACTTGCCACTTGCCGCCCCCCATACGCCTTGGGTGCCAACAAACGACCAAAAAGGACTTTCCGAAGCAGGGATGTATGGAGACTTTGTCAATATGGTGGACCGGTATGTGGGAGAACTACTAGCCCATGTAGATCAGCTTGGATTAAAAGAAGAAACCTTGATTGTCTTTACGAGTGATAACGGACCCTATTGGAAAGAAAAATACATCAAAACGTTTCAACACAAAGCATCTGGAAATTTAAGAGGGATGAAGGGAGACATCTATGAAGGAGGACATCGGATTCCTTTTATCGTCCGTTGGCCCGGAAAGGTAAAAGCGGGAACTGAAAGTAAAAACCCAAACACCTTGGCAAATTTTTACGCAACAATGGCGGAGTTTTTTGGAGCCCCTTCTTCTCCACGGGATAGTTTTAGTATTTTTAAGGAACTCACAGACGAAGCACATACACCACTGCTGAAACCCATTGTTCACCATTCTTCAAACGGACATTTTGCACTCAGAAAAGGATCTTGGAAATACATTGAAAAATTAGGATCGGGTGGATTTTCTAAACCCGCTTCTATTAAAACCCTGGATGGGGTTTCTCAAGAGCGGCTATACAATCTTGAAGAAGACCTCGTAGAAGAAGTAGATCTTTCAACACAGCACCCTGCAGAATTGAATCGGTTAAAACAAATGTTAGATTCGGTTCGGAGTTTGAGGTAGTAGAGTCGAATAAAAGCCTCTTTTTCCTCGTTTAATTAATAGTAGAATCAGCAAAATCACAAAAGTTTATTTTGTAATTTTGTGAAAACAAAAATTGAATTTTTTATGGCTTTTGATATCGAAATGATCAAAGCAGTGTATGCGCGACTGGAAGAGCGCGTAGAAGCAGCAAGAAAACTTACTGGAAAACCTTTAACAGCCTCAGAAAAGATATTGTATTCCCACCTTTGGGATGGGAAATCGGACCGCACATTTAATCGAGGAAAAGATTATGTGGACTTTGCTCCAGACCGTATTGCGTGTCAGGACGCTACGGCACAAATGGCTTTATTGCAATTCATGCAAGCGGGAAAACCCAAAGTAGCGGTTCCTACAACAGTACACTGTGACCACCTAATTCAAGCCAAAACGGGGGCAATGGAAGATTTAAAATCTGCCAACAGCACCTCTGCAGAGGTTTTTAACTTTTTAGAATCGGTATCGAACAAATACGGCATCGGTTTCTGGAAACCCGGAGCGGGAATCATCCACCAAGTGGTGTTAGAAAACTATGCTTTTCCAGGCGGCATGATGATCGGAACAGACTCCCACACAGTAAATGCAGGCGGATTGGGAATGGTTGCCATCGGTGTTGGAGGTGCAGACGCAGTAGATGTAATGGCAGACATGCCGTGGGAACTGAAATTTCCAAAATTGATAGGGGTTAAACTCACCGGAAAATTAAACGGTTGGACCGCGCCCAAAGATGTGATTTTAAAAGTTGCAGGTATCCTTACCGTTAAAGGAGGAACTGGTGCCATCATCGAATATTTTGGCGAAGGCGCTGAATCCATGTCCTGTACGGGTAAAGGAACTATCTGTAATATGGGAGCAGAGGTAGGCGCTACAACTTCAACCTTTGGCTACGACGCTTCCATGGAGCGTTACTTACGTGCCACAGACAGAGATGATGTGGCCGATGCTGCCAATGCTGTAAAAGAACACCTCACTGCAGACCCGGAAGTATACCAAAACCCAGAACAGTATTTTGATCAAGTCATTGAAATCGACTTAGATACGTTAAGCCCCCACGTCAACGGGCCTTTTACGCCAGACTTGGCAACCCCAGTGGCAGAAATGTCTAAGGTGGCAAAAGAAAACGACTGGCCGCTTCAAGTGGAATGGGGATTGATCGGATCCTGTACCAACTCGTCTTACGAAGACCTTTCTCGGGCTGCCTCCATTGCCAAACAGGCAGTAGAAAAAAACTTAGTTACCAAGGCCGAATTCGGAATTAACCCAGGTTCGGAACAAGTGCGTTACACATCGGAAAGAGATGGATTACTGGAAATCTTTGAAGATTTAAACGCCAAAATATTTACCAATGCCTGTGGGCCATGTATCGGTCAATGGGCAAGAGAAGGAGCCGACAAGCAGGAGAAAAACTCCATCATTCACTCCTTTAATAGAAACTTTTCTAAACGTGCAGATGGCAATCCCAATACCCACGCCTTTGTAGCCTCCCCCGAAATGGTGGCTGCAGTAGCTATTTCTGGAAGATTGGATTTCAACCCACTCACAGACACTTTGATCAACCAAAAGGGAGAAGAAGTAAAACTAGACCCTCCTACAGGATTGGAATTACCACCTTTGGGATTTGATGTTATAGATAACGGGTATCTCGCTCCTGTTGAAGACGGGTCTCAAGTGCAGGTAAATGTCAAAGAAGATTCCGAAAGATTGCAACTGTTAACACCTTTTACCCCTTGGGACGGGGAAAACCTGACGGGAGCAAAACTCCTTATAAAAGCACACGGGAAATGTACTACAGACCACATTTCTATGGCAGGACCATGGTTGCGTTTTCGTGGGCACTTGGACAACATTTCCAACAACTGCCTCATTGGAGCAGTTAATGCATACAATCAAAAAACAAACTTTATCAAAAACCAATTGACAGGCGAATACGGTGGTGTCCCCGATGTACAACGTGCATACAAAGCTGCGGGAATCGAAACTGTTGTTGTAGGAGATCACAACTATGGAGAAGGATCCTCCCGGGAACACGCAGCAATGGAGCCTCGTTTCTTAGGAGTCAAAGTGGTGATTGTAAAATCATTTGCTCGTATCCACGAAACGAACTTAAAGAAACAAGGAATGTTGGGAATTACTTTTGCGAAGGAGTCAGATTACGACCTTATTCAAGAAGACGATACCTTTAACTTTGTCGATTTAAAAGACTTCGCTCCTGGAAAACTTCTTACTATAGAAGTGGTTCACGCCGATGGATCAATAGACACCATAAAGGCGAACCATACCTATAACGAAGCTCAAATTGAATGGTTTAAAGCAGGTTCTGCACTGAATCTAATCAAGGAGCAAAACAGCGCTGCCTAGATCAGGTGATCTAGTTTTTCGTCAATGGCTTTTCTGAGGACTTGATACCCTTCTGCACTAAGATGAAGTCCATCTTGAAGGAAATAGACTTCATTGATACGCTTATTTTTAAGTAAAGATTCGTAAAAATCTACCTGGTATACGTTGTGAAGTGTTTCTATTTTTTCTCCAAGCTGTGCGTTGATCTCTTTGATTTTTTTTAGCTCGTGTTGCCGCTCAAAAGAAGGTTTTATAGAAATATTTAAAATTTTAGTGTTTGGGAATTGCGCCTGTACTCTGTCTATAAAACTTACTATTTCTGCAACTATTTTTGAGGCGGTAAAACCTAATGTTAAATCGTTCCCGCCGAGATAAAGGACAATTACTTTGGGCTGCACGTCCCTAAAGAGTTCTTCAAAATAGTCGTTTAATGAATGAATAAATGCCCCCCCAAAGCCTAAGTTTAGTGTATCCCATCTTGGAAAATCCTGAGCAACGTTTTTCCACAAGCGCAGGGTTGAACTTCCATAAAACACAAGGAGCTCTTTTTTACTCTTCTTTTGGAGGATATTTTTTTTAAGCACAGCTATTTCACCTTCAAAATTTTGATCTTCTCTGGATAATTCTTTTACACCTATTTTAAAGGTGTCGTTTATTTTTTGAACTGCATTGTTCAGGAGATCGCTCTCTGGACTAGTGACTCCAAAATCTCGCATGCGAAAAGGAGGTAGAATTTGACACTTATAGGGAGCTTCAGAAGGGAGTTTGTCGAAGTTGACCAGTACAATGGGAACGAGAAGGGGTTGCTGTTTGAGACTACTTGCCAATTTAAAAATACCTTTTAGAAAGGACCCCGGCGATTCATCTGTGTAATAGGAAGCACCTTCTGGGCTAAACACCAAATTGATATTGTTTTCTAACGCCGCTGCAGCTTGTAGATAAAATTGTTTATTCGCTTTTTTTATCTCTTTTTTAGTAAGCTCTTTTGGAATAAAGTGGTTTGCATAGACACGGATGTATCCAAACTTATCGTAATAGTTTCTGTGATTTTCTTCATCTGGCAACGAATAGCGAACCACTCGAGTCCCTGGATTTTTGTAGTATTTTCTAGAATTGAACTACTTATAAAGTGACTGTCCAAGGTAATTTGAAAATCTTCAGCTACAGTAAAAAAGGGATGGTTACGAAGGTGATTATAAATGAAAATTACCCCTTGTTCAGAAGGCAAGTTTTCTGAGCCTTTGATTTCTACTCTGACAGAAGAGAAGGCTTTTTGTACTTGTTTAGCGCTAAGCGCACGCATTTCACTGTAAGGAATTTCTTTAGGAGCACGAACAATTTCATTAAAGCTGTTGCGCAATGCTTCCAACAACCTACTGTCTGGATTCATTAAATCGTGGCTAAAGTTGATAATAACGCTTTTACGTGTTCAATATCTTCAATGTAATACTTCGCCTCCGTTTTTTTTCTACCCACCTTAATAGTCCTAGTATGACCGGGCAAGCTTGTAAACATATTTTCGTCTGTGACATCGTCTCCAGCGCATAGAATAAAATCATAGTTTTTATTTGAAACTAAGTCCGAAACAGCTGTCCCCTTAGTTATTTGACTGTTTACTACTTCTAGCGCTTTGTCCATATCCATAATGCTAAGTTTGTCTGAAATTAGACTTGCTAGCACCGTTTTCAGTTCTACTACACGTTCGGCAGCTAGTTCGGGATCCGTTTTTCTGTAGTGCCACACTAAGCTATTGGTTTTTTCTTCAATAAAAGTACCTGGTGTTCGATCTGTAAACGCTTCCATAATAGGTAGTAGATCTTTTTTCCACGTATTATCTGCGCTTCCATTGGCAACCCATTTTTGCTTGGGTTGTTTTACAAAGTACCCATGTTCTGCCACTAGGGTAAGTTGAAGGGGGCCAAACCATTTTTCTAAAAAGACTTTATCACGACCACTTACAATGGCAACATCCGTATTGGGAAGTGATGTCAATTGGGTAATCGTCTTCAAAAGTGCGTCATCTGGAACTGCTCTATCGGGGTTTTGATGGAAGCCAACTAAAGTTCCGTCATAGTCTAATAACAGCATTTTTTTATCCGCCTGCTTGAAGGATTCTGCCATTGATGTAATCCGTTGCGTATTCAACTTTTGAACGCCTACTTCTTCTTTTGGTTCTACTTTTACCTCCAGCGCATCCATAAATTCTTTTGCCCAGTAGTTTACTGTATACCTACTGAGTCTTTTTTGCATACTGCTGTTGCGCTTTTTTTGCTCTTCAACAGGCATCACAATCGCTTTTTGTATCGCATCGGCCATAGCATTTCGGTCAAAGGGATTCACCAAAATCGCTTCGTATAGCTCCTTAGAGGCCCCTGCCATTTCACTTAAAATAAGTACGCCGTCCCCTTTGACACGAGTCGCTACATATTCTTTTGCCACCAAATTCATCCCATCCCGAACGGGGGTTATCATTGCAATATCAGAAGTCATATAAAGGTCTATAAGATCATCAAAATCCATTGCGCGGTAGTAATACCAAATCGGTGTCCAGTTCACCGTTGCATACTTTCCATTGATACGACCCACCACTTCGTCAGTTTCTTTTTTTAATCGTTTGTATTCAGGAACATCAGAACGAGAGGGAACGGTAAGCATTACTAAACGAACCTTCTCTAAATATTCGGGGTATTTGTCTAAAAACAGGTCAAAGGCCTTGATGCGATTTATTACCCCCTTGGTGTAGTCTAAACGGTCAATAGATAAAATGAGCTTGCTGTCGTCTGCACTCTTTAGGTGTACATCCAGTTGAATTTTCAATTCTGACTTTTCGGTCTGTTTTTGCGCAAAATGTGTTTGAGCTGCGTCATTAAATTTGGTGTAATCAATTCCCATAGGGAAGGTATCCACAACCACTTCTCTACTGCCAACAGTGACTCTGTTAAACTGAACGTTTTTTCGTAAAATACGTTTTGCCGAACTTAAAAAATGACGCTCATAATCATAGGTGTGAAAACCGATGAGATCCGCCCCCAAAACCCCTTCTAGCAAAGGCTCTCGCCAAGGGAAAATTCTGAAAATTTCAAATGAGGGGAACGGGATGTGTAGGAAAAACCCTATTGTAACGTCAGGACAGGCATCTCGTATCATCTTTGGACATAACATGAGTTGGTAGTCTTGAATCCAAACCGTATCTCCAGGCTCAATTCGATCAATAACAGCTTTACTAAACTTCTCGTTGACTTCTACATAAGAGTCCCAGTGCGCCTTGTTAAAAATAGAAAACTCGATAAAGTAGTGAAACAGTGGCCACAAACACTTGTTTGGGAGCCCGTAATAAAAATCGTCAATCTCTTCAGTACTTAAACTAACGGGACAATAATTATTTTCGGTTAACGAGTCTTTTAGTGGTTCCCATTCAGATTCATCAAGTGTGTCGCTTCCTATTCCAGGCCACCCTACCCAAAGCGAATTTTTGTTTTTGTGTACCGAATGTAATCCCGTAGCTAAACCGCCACTAGTGGGGGTAAATTCGAAAGAATTTTCTACTTTCGTTATTCGAATTGGTAGTCTGTTTGAAACGATTATAGTCTTTCCCATTTGTACTATTTTTAACTGCGAATTACAATTTTATGGCAAAAATTTCATTTACTTCACCTGCCCCCACATTAAACTTCGGCATTATTGGAAATTGTAAATCTGCGGCACTTATAAATGAGGATTCTTCAATTGATTGGTGTTGTTTGCCACAATTTGATTCCCCGTCTGTGTTTGGTAAAGTTATTGATGAAAATATAGGAGGGCACTTTAAAATCGAATGTGATACGAGTTATCACATTACACAAACATACATAAAAAATACGGCGATACTTTGTACACGCTTTGAAAACGACGACAATGCTTTCGAGGTGCTTGATTTTATGCCCCGTTTTCAGAAAGATAATGGTTCCTATCATGCCCCACCTGAGCTCAGCCGTATACTGAGGCACGTGAAAGGAAAACCTAGCTGTAGGATCATTTACAATCCAAAACTGGAGTACGCTCTTGGTGAAACAAAAAGTTATGTAAAGAAAAATTTTATCGTAAGTATTGTTGATGATGTCAACTACGACACCTTGTTTTTATATAGCAATTTAGATTATGAAGCGATTTTAGCAGGAACTGAAATGAGTATCACAGGAGAGCATTTTATGACCATTTCCTACAATGAAAAACTCAATGCTCCCTCCCTTGAAAATTCGCTTTTGACGTTTGAGAAAACAAAAGTATATTGGTTAAACTGGTGTCACAAGACACCTTCTTTCAAGAATTATAACGAGCAGATTTTAAGAAGTGCCATGACGCTGAAGCTACTGACTTTCGAAAAGACAGGAGCGGTTTTGGCAGCGGCCACTACGTCACTTCCAGAAACCATTGGAGAGGTGCGAAATTGGGATTACCGCTTTTGTTGGATTAGAGATGCCTCGATGGTGATCAAAGTAATTGCCAAACTGGGACATGTACAAATTGTCAAAAACTTTATCCGATACATTATTGACCTCATTCCAGACAAGAACGAGAAGCTCCAAATCATGTATGGCATTAGTGGCGAGAAAATACTCACAGAGAAAACCTTAGACCACCTGGATGGGTTCAAAGGATCCAAGCCTGTACGTGTTGGAAATGCGGCCTATGTGCAAAAGCAAAACGACATTTATGGAATTCTGATGGATGTAATTCATTATCAAATGGAGCAATTCTCAGATAAAAAGGACGAATATGAAGAGCTTTGGTCAATTGTTAAGTCCATAGTGTGGGTGGTTAAAAACAATTGGAAACTTGCAGACAAAGGGATTTGGGAGTTTCGACACGAAGACAGACATTTTACATTTTCCAAATTACTTTGTTGGGTTGCTGTGGACCGTGCGATTAAAATTTCGACTCTAGTCAACGCAGAAAAATCAGTAGAAAAATGGGAAACACTCCGCGATGAAATCTATGACGATATCATGGAGCATGCCTGGAGCGAAACAAAACAAGCATTCACACAGTCCTATCATTCGGAGCACCTTGATGCTTCTGTACTTCTTATGGAATACTATGGGTTTATTGATGCGAAAAACCCAAAATTCGTTAAAACGGTAAAAGCTATTGAATCAGAATTAATGCACGAAGGACTTTTATATCGCTATAAAAATGAAGATGACTTTGGATTGCCAAGCTCCTCGTTTACCGTGTGTACCTTCTGGTTTATCAATAGCTTATTTAAAATTGGCGAAGAAGAAAAATCCAAAAAACTATTCGATGAGTTATTGTCCTACAGCAATCATTTGGGCTTATTTAGCGAAGACATCGATTTCTCTTCAAAGCAATTGTTAGGAAATTTCCCACAAGCCTACTCACACCTGGCACTTATTGATAATGCATTGAATTTTAATGAAACAACTACTGCGAGTAAAATGCCGAAACCTTCGTTGAAATTGAAAGTCTCTTAAGAAGACGTCATAAGTTGCGTTGATATTCTAAGTCTACCCTAGGGAGTCCTATCTTTAGCTAATACAGACCCTCTTTAGACTTTTCTTTAAAAAGATGTAGCTTTGGGAAAAACACTTTTATGAGAATTTTCCTTTTGACATTCCTGGCGACGACTTCTTTGGTAGGCCAAGACTATTTCACTGAGCGGTATCAACCTTTTCAACCTTCTATTCCTTCTCCAGAAACCTTTTTGGAATACGAGATTGGCTCGCAGCACACCCGACACGATCAAATTGTAGCCTATTTACAAGAATTGGCAGAGGTGTCAGACCAAGCAGAAATCACCTATTATGGGAAGACACATGAAGGAAGAAAACTCACCTTATTGATTGTGAGCACTTCGGAGAATTTAGCAGAACTGAAAAGCATACAAAAACAGCATTTAGATTATGCAGAAGGGAGGTTGGAGACCCGACCCGATATTCCAGCGATTATCAATTTGGCATACAACGTTCACGGAAATGAACCTTCCAGCTCGGAGGCGGCATTGCTTGCAGCCTACACATTAGTAGCTTCAGAAGACCCACAGATTCAGTCCTTTCGTGAAAATGCAATTATTTTTATCGACCCTACCATCAATCCCGATGGAAGAGACCGCCATACACAATGGGCCAACACCTACAAAGGAAGCCCCTTAGTTTCAGATCCGCTAGATGCCGAACACAACGAAGCATGGCCCCGCGGGAGAACCAACCATTATTGGTTTGACTTAAACCGAGATTGGCTACTGGCAATCAACCCTGAAAGCCAAGGAAAACTAAATTGGTACCATCAGTGGTATCCCAATGTGGTAACCGATTTTCACGAAATGGGAACTCAAAGCACCTATTTCTTTGAACCGATGAAAGTCAATGGATCCAAAGACCCCATTATGCCAAAAGACAATTATATCAAGTTGAACGACCTTTTTGCAGCGTATTTTTCGGAAAATCTAGACAGTATTGGATCGTTGTATTTTACCAAAGAAGTTTTTGATGGAACTTATCCGGGCTATGGTTCCTCGTATCCCGATTTACAGGGAGGACTGGGATTACTTTTTGAACAAGCCAGTTCCAGAGGGTTAAAGCAAAAAACAGCCTATGGGGAGATTACCTTTCCCTTTACGATACGTAATCAGTTTGTATCTAGTTTAGCCACCGTTCAGGCCGCTGTAGAAAACAAAGCGTTACTCCGAGACTATCAAAAAGCATTTTTTGAAAGCGCCTTAACCCGCAGCAAGCGAAGCAAAATCAAAGCCTATAATTTTACAGAAACCGATCAAAATAGAACTCGCGCCTTTTTAGACAAACTGATTCGTCACCGTGTAAAGGTCCTAAAAACCGGAACCCACAGTTATAGCGTACCCACCGAACAACCCCAGTACAGGATGGTACAAACTTTTTTTGAAACCTACGACACCTATCGGGATAGTGTCTACTACGATGCCTCTGCTTGGTCCGTAGCGAATTTTTACAACATCAAATACAAGACAGCTTTAAAAACACCTTCGGGCGCTCCGGTAGCACTAGAGGATTTGATCCAACTCCAACCCCTACAAAAATCCAATTATGCTTATGTTGTAGAGAGCAAGGACTATCATATTCCTGCACTGACCTATTACTTACAGGATCAAGGAATTACAGTAGCCTCTGCTTTTAGACCTTTTGGCACTAAAGAGAAAGGACTATTTTCTTTTGGAAGTCTTGTCATTCCTGTAGCTCCGCAGAAAAAATCAGCAGAAGAGGTGTATGAAATTTTAAGTCAAGCGCAAGATCAATTCAAGATTCAAATTCAAGACGTATCCACGGGGTTCAGTTCGAGTGGGGTAGATCTAGGAAGTCGATATATAAGACCGCTAAAACAACCCAAAGCAGTATTACTCATCGGCGACGGGGTTCGTTCGTATGAAGCAGGAGAGGTCTGGCACCTTCTGGATACCCGAGTGGGAATGCCCATCACCAAAGTCCATCAAAATGATTTTAATAAAGTCCCACTAGACCAATACAACACCCTAGTATTAGTTTCAGGAAACTACAAATGGGACGAAAAAACTACTGAAAAATTAAAAACCTGGGTTGCCAAAGGCAATACAATTGTTGCACAGGGCACTGCAACCACGGCGTTGATCAAACATAAAATCGTCCAAGAACAGTTGGTCACCCAACCTAAAGATTCTTTAAAGAAAGCAATTCAACGACCTTACGAGGAGGCACCGGAAAATTTGGGTAGAGAACAATTAGGGGGTGTTTTTATCAAAGGAATCATCGATCCTTCTCATCCCTTGGGATTTGGCTTCACAGCTAAAGAGGTGAGTTTATACAAAAACAATTTAGTTTGGTTACAACCCAGCAAAAGCGAATACGGAACACCAGTTGTTTATGGCAAAAATCCCCATGTGGATGGATATATCTCCCAAAACATACGGAAACAATTTTTACCCAAAGCGGCTCCCGTTGTGGTTAGTAGCCTTGGAAAAGGAAGAGTGGTGCTCTTTGCTGAAAACCCCAACTTTAGAGGGACAGCCTATGGGACCAACAGGATGTTTCTCAATGCCTTGTTTTTAGGGAATCACATTTCCGTTCCCAAATCGTCAAACTAAGGGGTTAAAATCGTTTTTTTATAAGTCACCGATTTGATTTTTTCTTTGGTATAATAGACCGGAAAGTAATGGTCTTCCGCCCAGTCTTTAAAAAGATTACTGTAAAAAGGACTTTCAGGATCGCCAGATTGCCCAGGAGCATTGGTCCCTACTGCAGCATCCCAATCTCCTGTGTTAACGATCATCCGAAAACTGGCACCACTGCTTTGCCGGTAATTGCCCCCTGTGGATCCTGGGGTGTAGGCATTTCCTCCTCTTGGTAGGGGTCCTAGATTAAGCTTTTTTGCAGTTTCCGAATTGGCTGCACTTCCCAATGGGTGTGTAAGGGCAGTATGCTTGTTATTCGCTTGACCGTACTGCCATTTTTCAGACTGAGTTCCTAGTCGAGTTTTTAGGTCTGCAACAGCAGCTTGAAAAGTAGTTTGTAAAAAAACATCTCGTTCTGTAATAGTCCTAAACATTGTTCCCGGTGTTTCGATCCAATCCAAAATCCGTTTCAACTGAAGCCAAGAGAGATAAGGTTTTGCAACTTCAGGAATAAATTTAGCACTTGCATGTCGAATAATTTCTTTTTCCCAAGCGTTGTAAATCGCTGCAGCGATAGAGTTGGGCTCTAATTTAAAATCCCAACGCATTACTTTTGCTTTAAGGGCCTCTTCACTGGGGCTTAAAGAACTAGTTTCAAGTAAGGGAATCAAAGTACGTGCAGGGAAAGAGGTTACATCTACTTGGAGTGCTTTCATGTCGTTCATTGTAAAATCATTTCGGGTGCCCAACACTTCATCAATTCGTTCTCCACGGTAGGGATCGGACCAGGAATATCCAATGGCATCCCAACGCGTATAATCCGCTGGAGTCACGTTTTGGTTTGCAGTGGCGATATATCCTTTTTTTGGATTGGCGGCATTGGGTTTTTCTAGTATGGGTAGATAGCCGTCCCACTCATAACGACCGTCCCCCAAAACGGGAACCAATCCGCTAAAGTTTTTTCTTACCGGGGCAATTCCAACTGCTTGCCATCCGATGTTGCCTTGCTGATCTGCCCAAATCATATTTTCTCCCGGAATGTTACTGTAGGAACAGGCGTCTCTAAATTCCTCCCAAGTCTTGGCCTGATCCATCCGTAGAGACGCAAGATAGGGAGACCCCCCAGGCTCCAACCAAGCGCAACGAACCGCGTAGGCTTTTAAGGCTTTTTTGTTTAGATAGGTCACCGGTCCGTGATGACTGTAATAAAGTTCAACTTCTAGATCCTCGCCTCCTTTAACAACAATTGTTTCTCGGATTACTTTGAAATCTTTCCACACGCCTTGAAATTTGTATTGTAGTGGGTTTTTGGGATTTAATTCGTACTGGTAGAGATCCTCTCCGTCTGTTCTAAAAACAGTCAAGCCCCACGCTCCGTATTCGTTATGACCAATTGAAATCCCGGGAATCTCGGGTTCACCACCACCGATGACGTTCCACCCGGGAGCCACCAAATGTGCCATATAACGCAAGGAAGGAACTGCAATTCTCCGATGGGGATCATTTGCCATATAGGTATGTCCATCCGCTGTTTTTGTTCCGTCCAGCACCCAATTATTGCTACCAAGGGCAAGAGAATCTTTGGAAAGGTCGTTGTATTGGTTCAAAAAGGCAACCGTCTGAGAATTGCGATAGGGTTCTTTTAAATGATGCGGTTGAAATTGGATAGGTTTTCTAAAAGCATTATAGGGCGCCAAAAGATCTTCAAATAAGAGCGCTTGATCTATTTTTGGATCCAAGGCGATTTTAGGATCTTTCGGGTGAAACCACAAAAGTTCTTTTACCTTTTCAGGGCCCAGTTTTGCAACCGCTCTTCCTAGTTGTAGTTCCTGACCAATATTTCCCAGGAGACCTTGATGTCTAGAAATAACCACCTCTGGAGTCCACTTTTTTGGTGAAATACCAAGCATTTTAAAAGGTAGCGGTAGCTTTTCGGGAGTTTTTAAAATTTCAGTGATGTAGTGATTCACCCCTTTCACATAGGCTTCTATGATCGCTTTTCCTTGGGGATGATAGTGATTTAACTCCTGATCTAGATCGCCCCGAAATTGAAATAAACGGGTACCGACATCTCTTTTGATTTCTTCGGGCCCTAGAATTTCTGCTACTGTTCCTGTGGCTTGCCGTCTCCATACTTCAAATTGAAACAAACGATCTTGGGCAGCCGCATAGCCTTGAGCAAAAAAGAGATCGTTTTGATTTTGAGCATAAATGTGATTGACACCCCATTGATCTCGAAAAATTTCAACGCTCTGTTGAAGCCCCTTCACATTAATTTCTTCTGTGGGGAAAGGGTTTTCTGAAGTGGTACAACCGATCCATAACAGGATAAACGGAAGCAATAAAAAGTTTCGCATGTTTCGAGTGATTTAAAGTTCGTGGGAAGCTTTGATAAAGCGAGTTTTGAGATCCACCTTTTCTAGATTTTTGTCTAAGGGAAACATCGGTCTTTGGATTCTTTTATAGTCCAAGCGTTCCAAATCCTGATCCACCCCTCCTGGAGTCAAGGCCATTATCCAATCCCCGCGAAGGTCGTAAAGCTCTGGAACTAAATAGCCAATTTTAACAACCAGAATATCGGCTTTGCGTGGGTCCAGTCCCAATTGCGTAAAGTCCTTTTCTCGGTGGTAGGGTTTGCGTTTTTTGGTCACGATAACGTTGATACTTCCTACCCTAACAACCACTTCGGTTTCTGCGTGAAAATCTCCTTGATGTATTGCTTTTACAACACCTTCCAGCAAAAGGGGAGGTGCATAGCGGTCATCTACTAGCGCACCTACTTTGGCAGAAACAGTATTATTTACTCCAGCTTTAAGTGCCGCTTCGATGAGTTCGGGACCGGGGATAGAAGCGTAGATCAATTCGGGTCCAGTGGATTTCTTAAAAGCCTTGTTGTTCAATAATTCGCGAAGGGTCCAGGTGACATCTCCTGCTCCTCCAGCGGTAGGATTGTCTCCCATATCGCTGATGATGTAGGGTTTTTTATCCGATGTTAATGCATAGGAAAGGCTGGTGTCTAAATCTGCCGTTGGGGCGACAAATTCAAATTCGTTTCGCACCTTCCAAAAATGAGCTGCTAGGGTTTCTGCACTTTCGCTTACTGCCTTTTGATCGTCTCCCGTGACCATGACCACAGCGTGATTTCTAGGCTCATCCGCCCAGGCATACCCAATCCAGATCGCCGCATCGATGACCCCTTCCTTTTCGGTCATGGGTTGTACTTTGGCATACAGACTCTTTCCAGGTTCAATTCGAGTGCTGGTTTTTTCACCTGGAAGTAAAATGGGTACAGGAATCCAGACTTTGTATTTGGGCTTCCCTTTTCCAGACTGCAACCGTTCCAAAAGGTTGTCCACGGCACGTTGTTTGGACTCCAAAGCATCTTCATGGGGAGCCATCCGATAACAGGTGATCAAGTCGGTGTGTTGTGCCAAACGTTTAGAAACATTTCCGTGGAGATCCATGGAAGTCGAAATAAGGGTTTCCGTACCAATTAAGTCTCGAATTTTTTGGATAAAATCGCCCTCAGGATCGTCGATCCCTTCCACACTCATTGCGCCGTGAATATCGAAAAAGAGCCCATCTAGAGGCAATTCTTTTTCCAACAAGGCTAAGGTTTTTCCGACTAAGGAGTCATAGGCTTTGCGAGTGACAATCCCTCCAGGGAGGGCATGACCACGCAGGGTGGGAGCCCAATTTGCAGCTTGTCTCTGAGGCTGCCCCTCTTGTAAAAAAGGATAATAATCAAAAACGGCGACTCCTTCTCTAGCCAAAAAAGCAGCAGCGTCTGTGGTGGCTGGAGAAAAAGTGCTGGATTCTATCGCCAACCCAGCGATGGCTATTTTGGGTTTTTTAATGGACTTTGAATTGCTGTTCGAGTCACAACTCAATAGGAAAAGAACGATAGCAAAAGCAGAGAGAACAGTTTTAAATTTTGAAACCATAATAAAAATGAATTTAATTAAAGATATAACTTTCAAAGAGAAATCGTGTTGGAATGAGTTTTTGTGGAAGGTGTTAAAATTTTATTTTATCAGATCCATTCTGCCCTTATTTTAATGAAATACGTACCTTGATTTAGCTTATAATTGAATTTAACTAAAAAATTAATCAGAATGAAACAAGTTTTCTATTGGTCGTTGGTGGCTGCATTAGCTGGGTTTTTATTTGGTTTTGATACGGTAGTAATCTCAGGAGCGGACAAAAAACTCCAAAGTTTATGGCAGTCTTCAGCTGCTTTTCACGGGAGTGTCGTTATGGCAATGGCACTTTGGGGAACAGTAGCGGGCTCTCTTTTTGGCGCAATACCTACCCAACGTTTGGGTCGAAAAACAACCTTGCTTTGGGTAGGGGTTTTTTATACCGTCTCAGCCCTAGGTTCTGCGTTGGCAAACGATCCGATTAGTTTTGCAGCGTTCCGTTTTATTGGGGGAATAGGCGTTGGAGTTTCAGCCATTGCAGCACCTGCTTATATTTCTGAAATAGCTCCTGCCAAAAGTCGGGGCCGATTGGTGGGGCTCTATCAGTTTAGTTTGGTGCTGGGAATTTTAATTGCTTTTATTTCAAATTATTTGCTAAGTGATATCGGTGAAAACGCCTGGCGTTGGATGATGGGAGTGGAAGCTATTCCCGCAATTCTCTATACCCTGTTGTGTTTGGGTATTCCAAAAAGTCCAAGATGGCTCATTACTCGGGGGGAACTGGATCAAGCGAGGCAAATTCATAATCGAGTGGACCCAGAGGGTTCTTTTGATCAGTTGGTTCATGAGATGACTCAAACTTCGAAGGAGGACCAAAACGAATCCATTTTTGACAAAAAATATCGTTTCCCGCTGAAGTTGGCCTTTTTGGTTGCCTTTTTCAATCAATTGTCTGGGATCAATGCTTTTTTGTATTACGCCCCTAGAATTTTTGAAGAAGGAGGTCTGGGAGAAAGCACCTCTCTGCTCAGCAGTGTAGGAATTGGAATTACAAATTTGGTTTTTACCATTATAGGGGTCGCTTTAATCGACAAACAAGGAAGAAGAAATTTAATGTATTACGGCTCTTTTGGATATATCATTTCTTTGAGCTTAGTGGCTTGTGCCTTTTTCTTTCAGTGGGGAGGCTTGTTGATTCCTATTTTTCTTTTCCTTTTCATTGCGGCTCATGCCATTGGTCAGGGAGCCATTATTTGGGTTTATATATCTGAGATATTTCCAAACCACCTTCGCAATTCCGGTCAGGCGTTTGGGGTGAGTGTACATTGGATTTTAGCAGCTATTATTCCCTCTTTTGTCCCCCTTTTATT